>Ga0070740_10001419_pt1 | contig 33245 bp, 31 predicted proteins | sample Coa_R2_FD_67286 | JGI IMG/M metagenome (GOLD analysis project Ga0070740, IMG submission 67286) | Surface soil microbial communities from Centralia Pennsylvania, which are recovering from an underground coalmine fire - Coalmine... | ecosystem: Environmental > Terrestrial > Soil > Unclassified ...
CATTTTACCTTCTCTTCCGCCGCCGCCATCGCCGCCTTGCGCAAATACAGTAAACGGAACGTGTGCTTCTTTTGCGACTGCATTCGGGACAATCGGCACCAATCCGACAGATTTTATAAAAACATTTGTCTCTATTCTTTTAGGTATAGCGGGAGCAATTGCACTCTTCCTGATTATTTTCGCTGGTTATCGGATTCTTACCTCACAAGGGAAACCGGAACCCCTGCAACAAGCCAGGGAACAGCTGATTGCTGCAATCGTCGGCCTGCTCTTTATTCTTTTTTCATTCGTCCTGCTGCAGACTATTCTTAACGATATCCTGCAAATACCCGGAATTTCCGGAGGGACGGGTACGGGAGCGACCAACACTGCAGGAGGAACTAATACGGCAGGAGGTAATGGTTCCCGCATTGATTATGGCAATGATGCAAATCCTTGTATGGCCTTAGCACTTAGTGCAAATTGTGGATTGAATAACGGAGGATCAGGGTTATTCTGTGCAGGCAATTGCGGAGTTGGCGGCTTACAAGGCACATTATATAAATGTTCTAAAAACGGAAACGGTTACACGACAAGTGTTGTTCAGGATTGTACCACCACAGCAAATAGCACTTGTTTGACAGGTAACGGGTCAACTATCCCGGATTACTGTGGAGCAATGGGTGCTCCTGCCGGCACTGGACATTAGGGCAACACTACCTATCTGCATGCAACCAAAGAAACGCGCTCTACGATATCTCATTTTTAGTTTGATAAGCGGCTTGCTTTTTGCATTGCTTATTTTTTTTATTCCTCCCGACACCCAACTCTCTTTATCGTATTTCACTATTTCTGTTGTACCGTTCTTTTTTGTCCTTCTTGTGTGTTTTATTTTCTCTCTCGCCATGTTTCTCTTCAAAACAAAGAAACATGGCGTGCTACTCTCACTGTTTATGGTGAGCTATCTTATGCTGCGATGGAACAATTTGACACATCCCTTGTTTCTTCTCCTGCTTGCAGCTTTGTTCCTCGTCTTTGCACTATTTCTGAATTACAAAAGATAATTTACCTTGTTTCGATAAACCTTCTCTGCTACAATTTCAACGGCTATGGGAAAATTTTATCTTACAACTACTTTACCGTATGTGAACGCGCAACCGCATATTGGTTTTGCCCTGGAAATTGTGCAGGCAGATACCATTGCCCGCTATCATGCACTTCGTGGTGATGATGTTTTTTTCAATTTTGGTACTGATGAGCATGGGTTAAAAATTTACCGTAAGGCACAACTTGAAGGTAAAGACCCACAAACTTATAGTGATGAATATGCCAGTAAATTTGCTGTTTTGAAACAGGCGTTGGATCTTAGCTATAACAATTTTATCCGGACAACTGATGCACATCATATCCAGGCAGCACAGTATTTTTGGGATTTGTGTCTGGAAAACGGGGATATCTATAAAAAGGAATACAAAATAAAATATTGTGTTGGATGCGAACTCGAAAAAACCGATTCTGAATTACTTGACGGCCGCTGCCCTCTACATCCAAAACTGGCACTCGAAGTGTATGAAGAAGAAAATTATTTTTTCCGGTTTTCAAAATATCAGAAACCATTGTTGGAGTTTTATAAAGCACATCCCAAGTTCGTTGTGCCGGAAGAAAAGTTTAAGGAAATTACAACCTTTGTAAAACAAGGATTAAACGATTTCAGTATCTCCCGCCTTGCTATAAAAATGCCATGGGGGATACCAGTACCCAATGACCCGGAACATGTCATGTATGTTTGGTTTGATGCATTAGTAAATTATATTTCAGCGCTCGGCTGGCCGGAGAATCAGAAAAGATTTAAGGAATTCTGGCCGGGTATGCAAGTTGCCGGCAAAGATAATTTGCGCCAGCAAGCAGCTATTTGGCAGGCTATGCTTATGTCCGCAGGGCTGCCAAACTCAAAACAGATTTTTATCCATGGCTTTATCACTGTCGATGGACAAAAGATGAGTAAAAGTCTCGGCAATGTCATAAGTCCCATTGGATTGGTAAATAAATACGGGACTGATGCAGTCCGGTATTTCTTATTGGCCAAACTCCATCCATGGGAGGATTCTGATTTTACGTATGAAAAATTTGAAGATGCCTACAATGCTGATCTGGCAAACGGATTGGGCAATCTGGTTGCTAGAGTTGCCAAATTGTGTGAAACTGCTGACTATACCCATATGGGGTCAATAACCCGGGTTACTGAACATATTTTAGAAGATGAAGAATATACAAAGGCAATTGAGGAGTTTCGCTTTAATGATGCTACTGCTTTTATCTGGAGAAAAATCAGCCGGCTGGATCACTATATTAATGAAGAACAACCCTGGAAACTTATCAAAACAGAAAATCAGCGTGCACTTAGTGTGCTGGCGCATTGTGTCGATCAAATTCAGGAAATAGGCCTGCTGCTTGACCCTTTTCTGCCACAAACTTCAAAGAAAATTTTGAAGCAATTTAAAGGACCGAAGATTACAAGCGAAAAAGCGCTGTTCCCAAGAATTGGATCCTAATGTATCCGAATCGTATTACTCCGGACAAATCCTAAATAGAAAATTGTATATTCGGAATCATTAGGATTATTTCTATTCGGATACATTCGTATGATCGATGTCCATTGTCATCTCAATTTCCAGGCTTTTGAAAACGATTTTACCGATGTGATAAAGCGGGCAGAGACTGCAGGGGTAACAAAAATCATCAATACCGGCACACAACTCTCCTCTAGCCGTTGTGCTGTGGATCTGGCAGAAAAATTTGACAATTTGTACGCAATTGCTGGCATACATCCACATCATGCTGATAAAGTTACAGCAAGTGATTCTGAAACTCCTCGTCATTCTCAACGAAGTGAAGAATCTCAGAAGAAAATCCATAATAATGCTGGTAATAACGAGTGGATTACACAACTGGCAAAAATTGCTCAGCATCCAAAAGTCATCGGTATTGGAGAAATTGGTTTGGATTATTTCAACTATAAATCAAATGGCATTGTCGACCCACAAATACAAAAAGAAGTGTTTCTGAGACAGATTGAGGTGGCCCATAAACTCAAGTTACCACTGCAGATTCACAACCGCCTTGCCGGTGAAGATGTCATTGCTCTTTTGAAAACGCATAAAAACCTTTTACAGGATCCGCCGGGAATGTTTCATTGTTTTGCAGGAACAAAAGAGGTGTTACGAGATGCATTACATTTAGGGTTTTTCATCGGATTTGATGGTAATATCACCTATAAAGGTCTTGCGCCTGGGGAAACGGTTGATGTACGGGAGCTGGCAAAATATACCCCTCTTGATCGGATTGTTCTTGAGACAGACAGCCCATATCTAACACCAGTACCCTATCGAGGACAAAGGAATGAACCTACGTATGGTATAATAATCGCACAATTTATCGCCGGATTAAAAGACATTTCTTTTGAAAAACTCGTAGAACAAACCGACAAAAATGTCTATACTGTATTTAAGCGCCTATGAGTACCTTTTTTGACAAACTCTTTACCCGCTATCCTATTAAAACTCGAAGATTGCTTGAACTTTTCCCCGGGTTTATTGCCTGGATGATTATTCTTTTTCCGGTGTGGGGAGCATTTGTCATCCCGACTATTGTTGCTGTTTTCATCCTGTTCTTTGATATTTATTGGCTGTATAAATCAGTATTTTTAGTCGTCACGACCGCAATTGCCAGCCGGAAAATTAATGAGGCGGAAAAACAAGACTGGTATGCACGAGCGAAAACATTGCAACATGTTGAAAAAGTACACCATGTGATTGTCATACCCAACTATAAAGAACGGGTTGAAAAGATCAGAGTAACACTGCAAGCCCTAACGCAGCAATCATTCCCTACCAAACAACTTCATATCGTCCTTGCCATGGAAGCACGTGAAGAAAAGGCGGCACAACGGGCACAGATACTAATACATGAATTCAAGCATGCATTCGGCAGTATTTTTGCTACCTATCATCCTGATGTTTCAGGTGAAGTAAAAGGGAAATCTTCCAACGAGGCCTACGCAGGAAAAGCCGCATATCAAAAGTTATTTGCGAGCGGCAGGTATGATATCAATTTCGCAACGGTGTCTTCTGTAGATGCAGACTCGATTTTCCATAAAGAATATTTTTCCTACCTTACCTATAGTTTTCTTACTGATCAGAACCGCTATCATAAATTCTGGCAATCAGCCATTGTTGCATATAACAATATCTGGCATGTCCCTGCGCCAACGCGCATTATTTCTTTCTTCGGTAGTCTCTGGCGGACAGCGCTTCTGGTGCAGGGGGATCAACTGATTACGCATGCGACTTATTCCCTTTCTTTCAAACTTCTAAAACAAGTGGATTTCTGGGATGTTGATGTCATTCCCGAAGATTACCGCATTTTCTTCAAATCATTTTTCCGCATGAAAGGCAGAGTTTGGGTAGAGCCGATTTTCCTGCGAACGTCTGTAGATGCAGCGTTGGCAATGGGCTATTTTAATAGTTTAAAAAATAAATATAATCAGGAACGTCGCTGGTCCTGGGGAGTATCGGATGACCCACTCTTTATTAAATGGTGGTTTACCGTTCCGGATATTCCTTTTATAAGGAAAACAAATCTGCTGTTTCATGTGCTGCTTGATCATATACTCTGGCCCACGAATTGGTTTACTATTACCATTGCAGCCAACATTACTGCCATCCTTAACCCGGTTTTTTCGCGAACTGATCTTGGCTTTACCTTACCGCGACTGGCAGGATTTATTCTGAATTTCTGCTTGCTTGCCCTGGTAGCCATGCTGTGGCTCGATTACAAAAACAGGCCAGATAATAAACAATTGCCGCTGCATCGGAAACTACTTTTCCCCTTAGAATTTCTTCTCATGCCGATTGTCGGGTTCTTTCTTTCAGCGCTTCCCGCACTTATCTCGCATACGCAATTAATGCTTGGGAAACGGATGGAATACAAGGTGACAGAAAAAGTTTGAAAATTTTTTCTGTCACTTTAAGAGCGAAGCGAAGAATCTATCTCCGACAAGATCGGAAAGTCTATAGGTTCTTCATTGGCATCTTAAGTATGATGGGATCTTTACAATGAAACTTATTAATAAACTCGAACAGAGTAAATCCTTCTGGTTTCTTTTGATCATCTCGATCATTTTTTTCCTTCTCCGTTTTCCTTCACTGCTTGAGCCCTACTGGTATGGTGACGAAGGGATTTATGAGGTCATAGGACAAGCATTGCACCAAGGACGGCTCCTCTATTCTGGCATTTGGGATAACAAACCACCACTCCTGTATGTGCTCTATGCAGTTTTTAATGGTGATCAATTTAGCCTCCGATTACTTTCTCTTCTTGTCGGAATGATAACAACTATTGCCTTTTTCTTTCTTGCAAAGAGAGTATTGCAAAATGTAAAAACAGCAATTATTGCTACCTCGCTTTTTGCTGTTTTGTTTGCAACGCCATTGGTGGAAGGCAATATCGCCAATGCTGAAAATTTTATGCTCCTGCCGATTATCCTTGCAGGCTTATTACTGTATCAGCAGACTCATAAAAAAATAGAAACAGCTATCCCTCGGCCATTTGCTATACAGCCTGTGCTACTGCTTGCCGGTCTGTTGCTCGGTATTGCTTTCCTCTTTAAAATTGTTGCTATCTTTGATTTTGCAGCCTTCTTTCTTTTTATACTCTTTAGGCAAACACAAGACAAACCAAAACAGATCCCGCAAAACTATAGAGGTGATGGAAACATACGTTTGAGGACACAGGGGGAAACGACCTATCTTCTTATACCAATTCGCCATATAAAAATAAAACTTATGCAGATATCTCATGCATGGCAGACATTTTTTTTACGTTTCTGTACTGCTTTTCCGTTTGTCATTGGCTTTCTTGTGCCGCTAGTCCTTACTGCCTGCTATTTTGTGTTGCAACATAATTTTAGTGAATTTCTCCAAGCTGCTTTTCTGGGTGATATCAGCTATGTTGGGTATAGCAACACATTGTTTATCCCGCAAGGATTGCTTATAGTGAAATGTTATTTACTGGTACTGTTTCTTTTGCTCGTTTTTTGGAAAAGAAATCTCCTGTCCCAGCCACAATTGTTTACTGTACTCTGGTTTGGATTTTCGGTCTTTAATGCTTTTTTCTCACAACGGCCATATACGCATTATATGCTCGTCTTATTACCAAGTTTTTGCTTATTAACCGGATTTTGTTTGCTTCATCTGCCAAAAAGTGTACGAAGAAATTTATTCCTTTTGCTTATTGCGACGACGCTTGCTCTTATCATTCATTTTCCGTTTTACATAAAAACATTATCGTACTATCACAATGCGCTCTTATTTTTGACGAATCAGCAAAGTCTTTCGGATTATCAAGCATTTTTTGATGCAAAAACGCCACGGGATTACGAACTTGCTTTTTTCCTTAACAGTCCCAAACATCGATCCGATTCTGTATTTATTTGGGGAGATAGGGCTCAAATTTATGCATTGAGTCACCGTTTACCACCCGGCAGATTTACTGTTGCCTATCATATCACTGCCTCTTCGCAAAATCTCAAGGAAACACAGAAAGCATTGACGGCACATCCTCCAGACTCTCTTATTATCCTCTCGGAAGCGCGACCATTCCCGTTTCCGATAGGAGTTGTCAAAAAAATAATCACGATACCAGGAGCAACGATTTATGAAAAGTGAATTACACATTGCATTTGCTGATAAGATTGTTCGTCGTAGTAGCATACTGAGCGCCATTCTTTTTATTTTGCAAACTGTCTATCTGTGCTGGACGTATATAAAATTGCCACCGTTTGTGCCGGTTTTTAATCAAATGCCCTGGGGTGATGACCGATTAGGGACACGACCAGAAATTGCACTACCGTTATTTATTAGTTTCGCTTTTGCAGTTTTTAATCTCTTATTGCTGGCAAAATTGTATAAAAAAACACCCTTGGTTTCCCGGATTTTAAGTATTACCACGCTTCTTATTACTACACTTGCATGCATTTTTCTCTTTCAAACGCTACAATTAATAGTATGATACCAATCGTTTATTTGACATCCGGGTTGTTACCATTAGTAACTGCATTGGTAGCAACAGCTGGGCTTACCTTCCTTCTTTTGCCTGTCATCAAAAAGCTAGGGCTTATAGATGATCCAAAGCGACATAAGCATCCTGGTATCATTCATACGAAGCCGATTCCGCGTGCTGGCGGTATCCCGTTGTTTTTCGGTTGTCTGATTGCTGGCTTATTCTTTCTTCCGGTGAATCAAATAACAATTGCGCTGTTTTTTGCCGGGTTTATTTCTCTGGCGATTGGTTTGATTGATGACAAGCTCAACGCGCAATCCAAAGACGTTTCACCGTATTTGCGGTTTCTCATCCAGATTTTGACTGCAATCATTGTTGTTGGGAGTGGTGTCAGTATCCATTTTATTACCAGTCCTTCCGGTGGTTTACTCCATTTTGATACGATAAAAGTTTTAACGCTTTCTCTTGCTGATCTACTCTCTATCATCTGGCTGGTATGGGTGATGAATATGCTGAACTGGAGCAAAGGTGTTGATGGACAAATGCCGGGTATCGTTGCAATCTCAGCACTTGTGATTGGACTTTTGAGTTTGCGGCTCAATCCGACAGGCTCATTAATTGATACAAAACTTTCGTTTATCATCGCAGGATCAGCAATTGGATTTCTGCTTTTTAATTTTTATCCTGCTAAAATTTTCCCCGGGTATAGCGCAACATCATTGTACTTACTGCTTGGGGCTGCCGCAATTCTTTCAAGCGCCAAACTGGCAACAGCAATTCTTGTGATGGGAGTACCAACTGTTGATGCGATTTTCACCATTATCCGCCGAATAGTAAGTAAACGCTCGCCGTTTTTCCATGACAAGAAACATCTGCATCATTTACTGCTTCGTCTGGGATATAGTCAGCGACAAATCGCATTGTTTTATTGGTGTATCTCTGCTATAGTAGGCATAGCATCATTTACCCTTACCAGTCGAAGTAAAATTTTTGCTATGATAATGGTAATCGTAATAACTGTTGGAATTCTGCTCTTCCTGCATATTGTTACGAGAAACGCCAATGAAAAAATTTCTTCGTAATATTCTCAGATTGCTCCGTCCACGACAGTGGGTGAAAAACTTCGCTATTTTTGCTTCGATTATTTTTAGTGGAGAACTCTTTGATCAACAAGTCATGATCAAAGTCTTCTTGGGCTTTCTGATTTTCTGTGCACTCTCCTCAGGTATCTATGTCGTTAATGATATGTTTGATATTCAACACGATAGACAGCATCCGTTTAAACGGTTCCGTCCTCTCGCACATAAAGATATTTCTTTACAAGTCGCAGCTGTTCTGGCCTTTGTGCTCATACTTGGTTCGATTTTATTAAGTTATTTCATTACGCCCGGATTTTTTCTGATTACGATTGTCTATTTCCTGCTGCATGTTTCGTATTCTGCGTTTTTGAAACAGATCGAAATTATTGATATCCTGGCACTGGCAGCAGGATATATGCTGCGCGTTTTTGCCGGTGAAGTCGTCAGTTCGTATCATATTTCTGCCTGGATATTGCTCACGACTATCTCCCTCATGCTTTTTTTGGCTATTGGCAAACGTCGTTCGGAGTTGACACTCCTGTCAAACCATGCAGCAGCTATTTCTAATACAAGAAAAACACTCTCGCATTATTCTGAGAAACTGCTTGATGTGTATCTGTCGATTTTTGCCACATCAGCATTTATTTCCTATACGCTTTTTACCTTCCTTGAAAATCCGCAAGGATTGCAGTTTCAAGCCAATTTTATCCCGCCTGATATTTTAGGGACATATTTGCAGCGGAAATGGCTGATGGTAACGGTTGTGCCAGTTGTGTACGGAATTATGCGGTACTTACAATTAATTTATGAGAAACATGAAGGAGAAAGTCCAGAACGAGTACTTTTTTCAGACCGGCCGCTTTTGACAGCAGTTGTCATCTGGGCGGTTCTGGTGATTATGATTATTTATTTTGTAAAACAGTAAGTTACTGTTTTCGGGTGTATTGTGCACTAACCCAACCTTTTGTTCCATCAGACAACTGAATCTCAAGCCATCCATCCTGTTCAGAAAGCAGTGGGAATGTTTCTCCTGGATGCACCTCTGCAATCTCATTGCTAGTAATTGAGGCGCTTTGGTGAACTCGCAGAAAACCTGTTGGTGTATTAAGAATGACAACCTTTGTCGATGGGGTGGGTGAAGGTGTGGTAAATAAATCTCCTGCAGAAGACGGTGCAACTGAGGGTTTTGGAGAATTTTGCTCAGGTGTTGTACCTGCCGGAATAGTACTGAGATAAATCGCAATGGTTAACTTGTACCCAAGCGGTGTTCTGATCCGAACAGTCTTGTCATTATACCCGCTTTTACTCACCCGGACGACATGATCTGATTCAGTCGGGTGTTTGTAGACTAATGGCGCACTTCCAATAGGATTGTCATCAAGAAAGACATTTGCTCCTTCCGGAAAAGAAACGACTAAAAGTTGCGAGTCAGTTTTATCAGGAAGCGGCGTCAGCGAAATAATACTACCCTCTGAAAGAGAATCTTTTCCGAATTTCCGGTCAACAACTGTCAAAACACCAGAAGTTATTGTCACCTTGTCTTCAAAAGCGGTTAAACTGGAATCAAGCGGTACGAGTTTAATCGTATAATCACCAGGCGTAATCATATCCCCGCTGTCACATTTACAAAGTGGCGTCTGGCCGAGATAATGATCGTCCAAATATACTTTACTATCTGGTGAAGAGGTTACTTGCAGTGCTCCTTTTTGCTCACCAAGACCAGCTATATAATGAACAAGAAAAAAAACGCCAATCGCCAAAAGTAGTGCCGGGACAATCAGAAAAAAAAGTTTTTTCATTGCAAACAATAATTAACTATATCATAGCGAGCCTGTCGTTGACAAATGATTTTGAGGTTCTGCAGCCTGACTACTTTATAAACGAAAATCGTTCTTTTACAAACTTTTTATCTAGTGACAAAATGAGCCATGCTGCTTTTGGTCCGTGATCTTTCCCAAGTAGTGTCTGGTAAATTGCCGAAAATGATTCTTTCGGAGAGAGTCCGAGTGCCTTTGCCCATTCATACATTTGTTTTTGTAATTCTTCAGCAGTCCATTCATGATCCAACTCATCAGCTATTTTTTGTAAATATGCTTTTTGTTTATCATCCAAATTTTTAGCTGATTCCGGTATTTCCTGCTGAACCAGAAATTTTTCAGATTCGGGAGCATATCGCTCAACCCAGACTCGTGCATAAATAGCCCATTTCTCTAAACCTTGTTTTTTTATTTCCTCTCGCATATTTGGCATTTGCACCCATTGGGCAAGGGCTGAGAAACGTATTGCCGGAGGCTTTACTGCCTCACCTATTTGCGAAAGTGCAAACGCCCGCGCTACATCTTTATCTCCATTATGAAAGTATGCCTCCGCTGCTTTTTGATACTCATCATATAATTTAGGAATACTATCTGTCCCTACCGGATTAAATTCCACAGCTTTATTGGGTTCTGTTTTTATCATGAGAAATCGAACAATTTGTGCGGGCAATACTTGCAACAAGTCTTCTCCGGTTAACCCTAATCCCTTTGAGGACGACATTTTTTTACCATTCCATAAGAAAAATTCATATGGCCTTGCCATTGGAGGTTCCTGGTTAAAGATCGCTTTCAAAATATTTGCTGCAATTTCAAATGATCCGCCTTTTGACATGTGGTCTTTTCCTGACCACTCAATAGTCACATGAAATGTCGACCATTTAATTGCCCACTCCGGCTTCCAGGGCATTTTTGCATTCCCATTAAATGGGGAGATTTTACCTGTTGCATTGCAACCTTGTGCCCATGTCACTAAATCAGGCATGCAGATAAAAGTCACTTCTTCCCCGTCCCAATCAATCACTTTTGTTGTTCCTAATTTTTTGCAGTTTGGACAAATAACCTGCAATGGATACCAATCATTTTTTAAAGGTTTTTTATATACCTTTTCGTACACCTGGCGAACCTTTTTGACATTGTCAAGCAGAGCCCGTATACCCTCATTGTACTCTCCACTTTTGTACTTTTCTGAGGCAAGATAAATATGTACATCAATACCAAGTGCTTTGAGCATTTCTCGCATTTTCCTTCCGTAGAAATCTCCGAATGATCCTTTCCCATCAGGAGAAGGTGCTAAAAAAATAGGAACTCCCATATAGTCTTTATGTGATTCCATTAAGGAGGCGGGCAATCCATCGATTGGATCAAAATCGTCAAAACTAAGGTTATTGGTAACATCTTTATTGCGTTCTTTAAGCACCCGCGCTAAAACATCATGAATAACCGGACCCTTCAGACCACCCATATGCACGATACCTGATGGTGTCCAGCCATCGTTGACAAACTCTCTCCCTTTGCGATTTTGTAAAGCTTTATCCGCCCAAAACATAGTATGTATTATATCATCCCCCTCCAGTTTTCTCTCGAATCATTCTTTCTAATGTAGTTCTAAAATGCCATTGTCCGCCTGGAATACGTTCACCCGTTCGTGCATCAAACAACGTATTCGGGTAAATCGTATTAAGAATTACTTCCATCTCTTCTATGCTAAACATGAATGCTCCTCGAGCATAGGGGATTAGAGATCTGATAATAGATGATGTACTTTCATTCGTTAAAGGTTTTACTGCTACTCCCAATTTCTTGTGTGTAATGTTTGCTGCATTAGTAATTGCAGTAATTTTTTTATCATCAGCTAAAAGCGCATAGATTACTTTTTCAGGATGCCATCCACGCTGCTTACATCCTGATGCGAGGTAAACTGCCTGAGCTTCTCGTGAAGGTATTTTGTTGTTACTATGGAGAAAACTGATATAGGCAAAACGCGCCATTTCTTTCTCTGATGTATCGATATACTGATTTTTTTCCAAATCTTTCATATCCTTTACCATTAAAAAACCCCTCATTAGAGGGGTAATAATTTTTGTTTGTGAATCCTTTTTAGATCGCCAAACAATACCCCTGCGTAGAGAGGTGCTTCTTGACAACTTTGATAACAAAACTACTACTCATGTTGTTGATTCTAACAGGATTATTTGACAATTTCAACCTCTGTCTCCAGCTGAAAACCAAATGTCTCTTGAAATTTTTCCTGAATATCATGAATAATTTGTAATACATCCCGTGCTTTGGCATGGCCGAGATTAATGATAAATAATGCGTGTTTTTCCGAAACCTGGGCATCACCGATACGATACCCTTTCAAACCCAATCGTTCAATCAAAGAAGCCACTGCAATTTTGCCATGCCATTTTGTACTAACGTTTTTTTGTAAATCAGGATATCGTGCTAAAACTTTTTCAATCTGTTCTTTATCCTTCAGATTTTTAAAGACAGAACCACAGTTGGGATACTCAAGCGGATGATGTGCTTGACGATAATGAATGTTTTTTTTATAGATGTCTTGTGCCACTGTCAACTCTTCCTTTGTTGCCGGATGTAAGTGAAACTGTGCTGAAATAACAATCATCTGTTTGTATGTCTTAACTAAACTTCCCCGATAGACAAAATGAAGATCATGGTTGTTAAACGTCCGCAAATCAGGATCGCCTGTGGTATAATCCAAAACTTCCACTGATTCGATGACATCCTTTATTTCTCCGCCGAATGCGCCGACGTTGCCCCGAACTGCAGCACCAACTGTCCCCGGAAGTCCACCCGCCCATTCAAGTCCGGTTAAACCATGAGCAAATCCAAATTGGATAACGTCATCAAGAAGAACGCCAGCATATGCTTCAATTACGTTACTCTCGGCATTCTGAGCGTTAGCGAAGAATCTCGTAGTATCCTTCTTGAGTACGAGAAGATCATTCGCCAATGCCTCAGGATGAGGATCTACGGTAATTTGGATGACTGCACCGTCGAAATAGTTATCGGTGAAGATGAGATTGGAACCGAGACCACAGACAAAGAGATTTTTTATTTGATTTTTCTTGATGAAAGTAAGTGCCTGAACAATATCATCACGGCTTTTACAGACGAGAAGATATTTTGTTTTACCGCCAATCCGATACCAAAGGAGTTGTGAGAGATCAAAATCAGCATATATCTTCATAGTATTCTTGTACATTATACTCCTGAGGTTGGTTGGACGAAAGAAATCTTTCTCAAGTAACGCTAAAAAAGATACTGGAGGAACAAATGCCTGAGAGGAAAAGTGTGTATTAAGCCACACTAACTATAGTATACTTCATCGTTCCGGCTGGCGCCTCGACTTGGATTTCATCACCAACACGTTTGCCAAGAAGAGCCTTCCCTAAAGGAGATTCATGCGAAATTTTCTTCTCTGCCGGATTTGCTTCCCATTCGCCGACAACAGTGAATACTTCCTGTTTGCCCGAAATTTTGAGTGTCACTTTGGAGCCCAAATCAATATGCTGCACTTTGTGATGACCATTCTGAATCAACACCACTTGTTTTAACATAGTTTCCAATTCTTCAATCCGGCTGTCAATAAAGGCCAATTCTTCCTTCGCAGCAGTGTACTCTGCATTCTCAGAGAGATCACCCATCTCCCTCGCAGCTGACAAACGATCAACGATTTCTGGCCGGCGTTTATGGAGAAGTTCATCGTATTCTTTTTGTAGTTCTTCTAATCCTGATACTGTAACGTAAAATTTTTTCGTATCCATACAGCTAATAAAACAAATCCCTCAATTTTTGTAACGAGGGATAAGTAAATCTGAGCCAGTATAGTCAATCTTTATAGCTTTGTCAATAAGCCCGCTTTTTTAAGAATTAAATTCAATTTGCGCAAGAAACTAGGCCTATAACTATATGGGAAAAAGACTAATCGATGACTGGTGACCTCTTCAAATGTTTTATGACGACGTATAAAAACCAATTGCAATGACCTTGCTAGTGGCTCAAGTAAGCGGAAAATGTATACTACATATGGCTTTTGATCATTCTTCATTTCTGGTTTCTGATGCCTAGCAGCAAATGCATTAGGTAAGAACTGTTCTACCCAGGAATTTGCAGCAAGAAAACGTTCATACATATGCTCCCGTTCAAAAAGCGGTACACATTGAACAATTTCATGTGCGGTATACATGTCCCGTTCCGCTTGAGGCCAGGAAGATACGGTCTCATCAAGAATAAGATTGAGACAGATTTTATCTGAGACATGCTTAGCTTGTCTCCGACGTCGCTTGCCGATCAGTTCCAAAATCACCAGCATAATCAGCCTTGTGATAAACACCGTATTTTTTTTTGTAACCACAACTATATCAATATCATCCGAAGCCTTTGCATTATTGACGGCAACGCTACCACTTACCCCAATCAACACAATAGTTGGTATCTTTGCCAAATACCGACAAGTCTGTAGTGCGACTTTCAATTTGGCCTTGGAGAAAATCTGTCGTCTTTTCCGTTCTGTACTAGTGATTTCGTTGCCTGCCAGACAATAATAGCCGTCATGAATAGAGACTTTGTCTCTGAGGCTTCCCAATGCTTCTTCAAAGTCTTTTCGAGGTATCTGCTTTTCTGTCAGGAGAAATTTCCAAAGTTCATCTTTTGTGAGAGGGAAATGAAAAAGTGCGCTATAGTGGAGGGTTTTGAGAACCGCCTGTTCATTGCATCCCATATTTTTGAAATACTTGGCTGATACCCTGATCAAGTGTCTGTACAACGGTTTGACTTGATGTTCCATTATTGAGCAGTGCGTTTACTGCAGTCTGCAAATAAGCATTAGCTGAACTGTTCAGTCCACTATCCCCATCCCGCGTATCGCTGGCAAAAAAAGACGACGCAGCGTTCTCCAGTTGACTGACAAATGGATAGACGAGTGCATTATTTTTTAGTGTTGCGGCAAGATCACGACGGGCGTATGGTTCGCCAAACCCCCGCTCTTTTGCTTCTTCGGTATAGAGTTTTTGTGCTGTATCCTTTTGTGCCAGATATTTCATAAACAGGTATGCTGCCTGCTGATGCGTACTTTTTGTCGACACGCCTTGTACCCAGTAACTGGCAATCGTTTTTCGGGTATCAAATAATGCCGGAACAGGATAGATAGCGAAATTGAGATTCGGGTTGAGTTTTTGTATGGCAAAAATATCCCAGGAAAAACCAATATACATTGCTAAGTTTCCCTTGGCAAATGCCAATTGTGATTCGTCCAATGTACTTGACCAAACCGGTTGCTCTCCGCTGGCAAAAGACGTATAGAAATCAAGAGCATCCGATTCATTTTGTGCATCCGTTGGAAACTTTTGCATGTTTACTCCCTGTTGTACAAGCAACAATGAAATCAAATCAGGCGCATGGGTAATGTTGTCATACGTTCCCATTGCGGCACCAGCAGTTTTAATTTTTCCGCTGTCATCTTTGACTGTGAGCTTCGCAGCGACTTTACTGAAATCATCCCAATTCGTCGGTACAGTCGCACCAGCTGCTTTAAAAATATCAGTATTAGCAAATAATGCCAGGTCATCAACGCCTAATGGAAGACCATAGATAGCCCCATTCTGCACAAGATCATGCTGCATCACCGGATAGAATGTCTGTTGAAACTCATCGGGCGTGATGACATCTGAAGATAAGGGCAAAACATCACCAGAAAGCATTGGTAACCAGCTATTATGATAGGTAAAGATATCAGGACCGCTGCCATTCTGCAAACGCGTCTGCAAACGATCCAAATATGAATCAGGATCCTGCTGTACATACTCAACAGTAATATCAGGATTCTGACGCTCAAAATCATTGATAATCGGCGCAACCACATTCTGATCCTCCCAAAGATTCCACCAGACTAATGTAACATGCTGGGTTGTTTTCTTTTTCGGGATAAAAATAATAACAAGGAGTATAATGAAAAAGACAACACCACCTGCAAGCAATGCTTTCTTCCGCAAACCTCCACTGAGGAGATTGGCAAGTGGCGATGATTGTACAGGAGATGCGTCATCCGGCGACGTATCAGCACCTGTTGCCGCTACATTCGTATCAGCTGTTTGTGCAGCAGCATCTGGTGTTGTTACCTGTTGTTGATTGGGATTAAAAATGACATTTTCGTCCATACTGTCTAATGCTTTTCTGGATACTCTCTATCAAGTATAATACTTGCATACAGAATTTGAAACTCGAATCTACAATTTTTGTTTATGAAGATGAAACTATTTAAAAAACATTTTTTTCTCCGATTTATCAAAAGCTCCTTGTGGTTTGTTCTTGGTGCACTCCTCGGCTTCTTCTTCTTTGTCAGTTTCCTCTATATTTTTTATGAACGGACCCACGAAGATTTGATTTATAACGGTGTTATGGTCGATGGTATTGATTTCGGCGGCAAATCTTCTACAGATGTACAGCATTATTTCACAGCTAAAAACCGTAGAATTCAAAAAACAGTATTCATTTTATCTTCCGGACCCCTTACTGCTACTGTTTCTGCCAAGCAACTTAATTTCGGCTATGATCAAAATCTGCTGGCGCAACAAGCATATACACTTGGTAGATCCGGCGATACAATTTCAGACATGAGTATTATTTTACAAGCATACTTCAATGGTATCAATCTCCCTCCTGCATATCACTACAACAAAGACATGCTTAATCGTATTCTCAAGCCAATTCAGCAGCAAATCAATATCAAACCAGTTGACGCGAAGTTTACTATTGAAAACGGAAAGGTTACGACATTCCAGCTCTCGCAAAATGGCCGTAGGGTAGATATGCAGACGCTTCAGCAGATGATGTATAACCGGCTCATAGGTGTAGCGATGAGCAACAAACCTGAGAGAATCTCGTTACCCATACCAATTATTACTGTCAAACCGGCTATCAGTAGTGATAAAGGAAACGATCTTGGGATTAATGAACTTATTGGCGAAGGACAATCATTGTTCCATGGTTCGATTCCCAACAGAATCTACAATATTGAACTTGCTGCTTCCCGGCTCAATGGGACGCTGATTTCTCCCGGACAAATTTTTTCATTTGACCAAACAGTCGGTGATATTTCTGTTGCCACAGGTTATAAACAGGCGTACGTGATTGAGAATCATAAAACTGTCATGGGTGATGGAGGCGGTGTTTGCCAGGTATCAACGACTCTGTTTCGCGCTGCCTTGTATGCCGGATTGCCCATCATTGAGCGTAATCCGCATGCGTATCGTGTCGGATACTATGAACAAAATGCGCCGCCGGGAATCGATGCAGCAGTCTATTATCCGACTGTTGATTTAAAATTCAAAAATGATACAGGGCATTATCTCCTTATTCAAAGTTATGTTGATGAGCCAGCAGAGAGTTTGACGTTTGATTTATACGGCACCAAAGATGACCGGCAAGTAGCAGTCAGCACACCGGTTATTACCTCGCAAACCCCAGCGCCACCACCTGTCTATCAAGACGATCCGGCACTTCCAAAGGGACAGGTGCAACAAGTGGACTTTGCCGCTGATGGCGCAAATGTATATTTTACGAGAACCGTTACCAAAAACGGGAAAATCTATCTTAGCGATAAATTTGTTTCCAATTATCAACCCTGGCAGGCAATTTACTTACGAGGAACAGGAACGTAATTTTCAATGAATTACCAGCTATGGCGACAATACTAAAAATTCCGCAAGCAATAACTATTAGCAATCAATTACATGGAGAGAAAAAACCCATTGTGCTGGCGGGCGGTTGTTTTGATATTTTGCATATCGGACATATCAGATTTTTGCAGCAGGCCAAAGAGCAAGGGGATGTCCTGTTTGTCATGCTCGAGTCTGATGCATCGATCAAACGAACCAAAGGTGAACATCGGCCGCTTAATCCCCAACCGGACCGGGCAATGCTTCTTGCTGCATTGGCAGTGGTAGATTATGTCATAACTCTTCCTTCATCTATGACTGATGCTGATTATGATGCTTTGGTAATTGGTATAAAACCTGCTATAATCGCAACCACAGCCGGAGATCCAAATCGATCGCATAAAGAGCGCCAGGCAAAACGAATTGGCAGCAAGGTGGTTGATGTCACGCCGGAAATTGAAGATCAATCAACCAGTCGCCTGGTGAAATTATTAAATGAATTATGAGTTTAAACAGAATTATTATTCTCTTTGTTATTATCGTCATCATTTTCGCAGGAGTTATCCTGTATCAATTCAGCGTCAAAAATTTCGGCCAAAAGCTTCCGACGAAAACCGTCACCATTGCTACTCACAGTTTTACTGCTGAGGTTGCCACCAGCTCTGCTGACCAACAAATCGGTTTATCAGGACGGGCTTCACTACCGCAAGATCATGCTATGCTCTTTGTCTTTAGCAAACCGGATTATTATCGTTTCTGGATGAAAGGCATGAAATTTCCGCTTGATTTGGTTTTCATCCGCAGTAGCAAAATTGTCAGTATAGTCAAGAATGCACCAGTGCCCAAAGCAAATGCCGGCAATCCGCCAATTTATCAACCTGCAGTTCTTTCTGATACCGTTCTGGAAATTAATGCCGGATTGAGCAATAAATACGGGTTTAAAAATGGAGACAGTGTGACGATCAAATAATTTTCCATTGTCCATTTCCCACATGTCATTGATTTGCGACATGTAGATTTTCAATTGGTACATAAAATGGAAGATATGATACTTTTGGGTATTGAAACTTCTTGTGATGAAACTTCTGCTGCTATTGTTGAAGGGAAAGACGATCAGGTAATTCTGCGTTCAAATATCGTTGCGTCTTCGCTTGCGCTCCATGCTAAAACAGGTGGTGTTATCCCGGAAATTGCAGCACGGGAACAATTGAAATATATGCTGCCGGTTTTGCAGGAAGCTGTTCTTCCTCTCGTCTCGAAGAGTGAATCAACAAAAGATCCCATTGGGGTTTCCCGGCGCCAGCCGGCGGATCGAAATGACATCAATAAACAAACTATTATCAATACGCTAAAACATATTGATGCGATTGCTGTAACATATGGTCCAGGTCTGATTGGCTCCCTACTTGTCGGTGTTGAAACTGCCCGAACGCTTGCGTATGTTCTCAACAAACCCCTTGTTCCTGTTAATCATATGCTCGGACACATATACGCGAATTGGCTCGTTGCTCGTGGCACGTCGGCTGTAGAAAGTAGCAATAAACTATGTGCTACAAGCTACGAGCAACACGCCGCTATCCAGTTTCCTGCAATTGCATTAGTTGTGTCTGGTGGACATACAGATTTGTTGCTGTTGAAAAATCACGGTAAGTATACATTACTTGGTGGTACCCGGGATGATGCGGCAGGGGAGGCATTTGATAAAATTGGACGATTGCTTGGTTTACCATATCCCGCCGGTGCGGTGATTGAAAAATTGGCAAAAGAGGGGGATCCAAAACGCTTTCATTTTCCACGACCGCTCATTGGTTCAGGAGATTTTACCTTTTCGTTTTCGGGATTAAAAACAGCAGTACTGCGGGAAGTAACGAGAGCAGGAATCAAGGGTAATACAAGTAAAGAGACAGGGTTAAAGGATTCACACCTTATCAAGGATTTTGCGCGGGCGACGCAGGATGCGGTGATTGATGTATTGACGAAGAAAACTATGCAGGCGGTTGAAAAATATAATGCAAAGTCATTATTGTTATCCGGAGGAGTTGCTGCCAATCAAACGTTGAAGGATAGGTTCAACGTTCTCAGTTCACAGTATGGTGTTCCGTTTTTTGCCCCGCCAAGAAATCTTTGTACGGACAATGCGGCAATGATTGCCAGTGCTGCCTATTTCAATTATCATCCGGTTGCATGGCAGGAAGTAGTAGCCGATCCGGAATTGTATTTTGATTAGTTTGGCTGCCAGCGTGAAACTTTTAGATTAACCCGGTCGCCAAGGAATCGTACGCCTTCTTTAAGAAGCATTTGCCTTTTTGTTGTTACTCCTTCTCCAGCTGAATAACCGGTGAGTCTACCGTCTGAAGCAAGGACCCGATGGCAGGGGACAACAGGGGCAAACGGATTGGTCTTCATACACATCCCAACTGCCCGTGCAGCGCCAGGACTGCCGGCAAGTTCTGCCAATTGTCCATAGGTTGCGACTTTGCCTTTGGGAATTTGTCTGGTGAGTGCATACACTTTTTCTTTAAAGGATTGCGGGAATGTATTTTTATTTTTCATAAACAAATCTATACTACCAGATAGAAAATTTTTTTCAAGCCCGTCTGGTATAATATAGATTATGTCTGACCGGTTTTGGGATCCAGAAGGGAAATATCAGGATGGATTTCTAAAAGAGTATCCGCATTGGATTCTTGAAGTGAGTTTCCGCCAGCATACGCTTGGTTGCTATATCATTTTTGCTAAAGAGCGCGTAGAGAAAATTTCTGATTTACGTCCTGAGGCATTAATTGATTTAAAAACTGTTTTGTTAGAGATACAAGCTACTTTATTCGACATTCCCGAATTCAGACCTGACAGATTCAATTATCTTCAGTTGGGCAATGGTTTGCATAATCTCCATTTTCATGGTATTCCGCGTTATGCGTCTGCAAGAACATTTGCCGGCAGCACATGGGTTGATACAACGTGGGGACATCCGCCGGTTTGGAGCCATACTGAAACAGAAAGAGAGATTGTTATGGAAGTAAAAAAGAAGATACAAGAGCAGTTACATTGACTTACTCCACCGTGCAAAAATGCCGGTTGACAATAATCGTCCGCCGGATTTTTCTTCCAACGCCAGCTCTCCTGATTCAATAGTACCGCTAAGATTGCCAACATAATCTTTCACTATATTCTCCAACATTAACGCTGATGCTGAGATAGCATAGGCATTGATGATAATAAAGAGAGGTCTGTCAGAAAGAAGCTGCTGACAAAGATGCATAAGCTGCGGGAAACTTTTGTAGAAATCCCAACGCTGCCCATCCGGTCCATGTCCATAAATCGGTGGATCCATGAGTAGGCCATCATAGCGATGATCACGGCGGATTTCCCGGCGACAAAATTCGATCGCGTCGTCAATTATCCAGCGGATTGGTTTGTCTTCAAGCTTGGACAGCGCTTGATTATCCCGTGCCCAAACGACTGAGGATTTTGAAGCGTCAAGATGTGTCACTTTTGCGCCGGCTTTGGCTGCAACCAGGCTGGCAATGCCGGTATAGCCAAAAAGATTGAGAATGTTTGGCTGATGTTTGAGATCCTTCACTGCGTTCAGGATGACGGATTGAAGAAATTCCCATTGCAAAACTTGCTCAGGAAAAACGCCGGTATGTTTAAAAGGTGTAAGTCTGGCATAAAACGAAATATGGTTGTAATGCAATTTCCAACGCTCCGGCATATAATGCCTGGTTTTCCACCCCTCCCGGCTGTTTGGTAATTTCTGGAAAACAGCATCAACACTATTCCATTCACGAAATGATAATTTTCGTTTCCAGATGCATTGCGGGTCAGGCCGGACAAGACGGTACTTCCCGTAGCGTTCCAGCCGCGCCCCATCTCCGCTATCGAGGAGTTCGTAATCAGGAAAACCTTTGGTTGAAAGAGTCAACATAATAATCTTGATTTACGATGGAAGATCTAAGATTGATGATCTAGAAACTGCGCTTTGTATTATCTCAAAGTTGACGAGAAATGTCATCTTGGGACACTTCCAAAATCTGTGACGGGCTGAATAATTCAGTATTACAAGATCTCTTTCACTAAATGTTTTTTTCTTGTCTTGACAATCCTTTCGCTGTTGAGTATTATGAATAAATCAAAGTATGTATAAATATCTGTCCATCGTTGTACTCATCATCATCTTCTCTCTCACAGTCTTTAGTAAATCATCCGCTACATCCGCAAACACTCCATCCTGGCACCTACCGACAATCGCAACTGTTCTGGCGTATTCGCAACCTACTACTACTGGCTCACTTACTCCGGTACAATCATATATCATGCACCAAATCAATCAGTATCGCGCTTCTTTAGGATTATCTCCTGTGCAGCCAAGTGATCAGACATGTGCGTTTGCCGATATGCGCGCCAAAGAAATTGCAACTGATTTCAGTCATGCCGGATTTACACAGCGTTATGAAGCTCATACCATTCCGTATACCTACTGGTCATATATTACAGAAAATCTCGCAGAAGCACCGGATTACCGGGAAGTTGTTAGGCTCTGGGAAAATTCACCCACACATGATACTAATCTTCGTGCTAATACCCCATACATTTGCGTCATGCAATATCACGACTATTACGCCTTTGAAGGGATGCGGCCCTAAAAAATTTAAAATTTCAAATGACAAATTATAAATATTCTTTATGAATATTCAAAGAGTAATAAAAGAACTCAAGCAGAAATATCCGGATAAAGCAATCATTAAAAATCCAGAAGATAACCCGACAGAAATTCTTTGTGAAATTGAGCCAACTGCAGATCACTCTGAGTATAGCGTTGCTATTGCTGTTGCAGATAAATCTACGCCTCATTATCATAAACATTCGATTGAAACGTATGAAGTATTACGAGGGAAATTGTATGTTTTTAAAAATGGACAACAATTCATAGTACAAAAAGGAGACAAGATAATAATTGAACCGGATATTGTTCATTATGTACAAGCACATGAGACATGGTTTACTGTTTACTCAAAACCAGGCTGGACACTTGCGGATCATATCCTAGTGACGTAAAATAGCTGGATGAAACCCGGAAAATATCAACATTCCAAGACTGGTAATTTTTATAATGTCATTGGCATTGCCAGACATAGTGAAACACTAGAAGAGCTGGTTGTCTATGAATGTCTCTACGATAATCCCAAAAGTAAACTCTGGGTGCGGCCAAAGAAAATGTTTCTGGAAAAAGTCATGATAAACGGCAAAAAGGTCCCGCGATTTAAGTTCATTGCGTAGCATGTGCTACAATACTGCTATGGTGACGACGCTGCTGCTTGCTGGTATTTTCTTCCTTTGTCTTATTGTCATTCTTCTTTACTTCAATAAAAAATTTGCTGCGCTACAGAAACAAGCCCCAGACCAATCACTGCTGGAATGGCTCAAAACCATGCAGCAATCTGTAGAGATGACCAATACCATGATTACGCAATCGCTGCAGACGAATTCCTCGCAAGTCGTGCAAACCTTGCAGGAAAATTCCCGCCAGCTCAACGAACGACTGGATAAAGCAGCTGCTGTAATCCGCGATGTCAGCCGGGAAGTCGGACAAATGAATGAAATCGGCCGTTCGATGCGCGAACTGCAGGACTTTCTTAAAAGCCCCAAACTGCGCGGTAATATTGGTGAGCAGGTATTAAAAGACCTGATCAGCCAGATCTTTCCGAGAAATAGTTTCCATTTACAGTATGCGTTTAAATCCGGAGAAAAAGTTGACGCGGCAATCCGGACTGATGCTGGTATCTTACCAATTGATTCCAAATTTCCTATGGAAAATTTTCAAAAACTCATGAAAACGCAAAACGGGACTGAAGCAGAATCGTTTCGCAAAGAATTTTTCCGCGATGTCAAAAGACACATTGATGCAATTGCAAAAAAATATATTCTCCCTGAAGAAGGAACGATGGATTTTGCTCTGATGTATGTCCCAAGCGAAGCAGTATTTTATGAGATTGTCTGTACTGATGATCTGGTTGAATATGCGAGAAATCAACGGGTCTACATTGTTTCGCCAACCACGTTGTATGCGCATTTGCAAACGATTCTGCTCTCCTTTGAAGGCAAAAAAATTGAAACGCAATCAAGAGAAATTCTGCGGCTGCTTCGAAGTTTACAGATTGATTACGGCAAGGTCAATGACTCGCTTGAAGTTTTGGGCAAACATCTCACCAACGCTTCCAATCAATACAGTAACGTCTCAAAAGGATTTTTAACATTTGGCCAAAAACTTGAAAACGCCAGACAAATGGAAATTGTACAGGAAAAGTTATTAGAGTAAGCTGATGCAGAACGCGTTTTAATGCTTGCAAGAACATATGCTGTTTCTGGGGACGACGAAGGCGGACTCCAGAATCAATAAATCCATGCAGGAAATTGAAATTAAATTTTTGAATATTCATCCTGGCGAAATTGAGAAGACACTAAAAAAACTCGGTGCGAAAAAAATCGCTGACGAACTCCTGGAAGAGTGGCTGTTTAAAAAACCGCAGTGGTCAGCATTCCACGGACGATTCCGGATCAGAAGATCAAGCAAGCAGGTTCTTCTTGCCTATAAAGAAACGACACAAAAGACTTCTGAAGGCAATCTGGAGATCGAATTTCCGGTAAAAAATATTGCAGAAGCCATGCACTTAATGAAGCGGCTGGAAATTCCGCAAGTCCGCCATCAACAGAAACGCCGGATTCATTATGAATTGGATGATGTGGCAATTGATATCGACTTCTGGCCGCTTATCCCGCCAATGATTGAAATTGAAGGAGAGAATCTGCAAAAGATAAAAACAGTCGCTAAAAAACTCGGATTACAACAAGAGAATGCACTTGACGCACTACAAATCCATCAGCAAATCTACGGTATTGATCTGGCCAAACAGACAGAAATGCTTTTTACAAAGGAACAACTGCAACACTTTGCTTTTGAGAATTTCACTTGAATTTATATCGACAAAGGAGTATACCTAAGCTTAGATGGACATAAAAAAACTTATCAAAGAGTATTTGCAAGAAGCTAAACTTATGCAACTTGCAACATCGGTGAATAATCAGCCCTGGGTCTGCAGCGTCTGGTTTGCCGCGGACGAAGATCTCACTATTTATTGGTTCTCATCTACCATCAGACGACACTCTAAAGAACTATTGAAGAATCCCAAAGTCGCAGCTGCAATTGTTCTTCCTCATACACCGCAGGACAAACCGCGGGGATTGCAATTACAGGGAGTAGCAGAATTGTTAAAACAAAAGAAAGATATTCAAAAAGCGCAATCTGTCTATGAGGGGAGAATTTTCCCAAAACAAACCATCGCTGACCTGATGAATGATAAAGAAGAGCCGCATAAGTTCTATCGCATAAAACCTGAAAAGTTTGTCCTCTTTGACGCCGTCAATTTCCCCGGTAATTCGCGACAGGAATATACGCTCTAGTATGATCTATAAGCTGCACCAGGTAGCTCTCACGGTCAATAATCTTATAGAATTAACATAAGTGAGCTATATCAAACATACAGTAACAGAGTTCTTACTTGACTTCACTTCCCGGATAACATATGTTGTATGTATAATGAAACGAATAGATAAGAATAAAAAAATAGATATACAATCGAAAATCCTCTTTAAAAGAGGAACAAAGACATATAAAGATGTTATAAAAGCGATTGATACTATAAAGCGAGAATTGGAAAAGCTGGAAAAAAATCCTATTACCACTACACAAGACAATGTCCGCCTACTTTAATCCTGCAACCATTTCCCTTATTAAAGGCTGTTATTTAGTCATTGATACTAATGTGTTAACTTCTTGTTCTTCAAGTAAAGAGTACTTCGATACATTCTACGAGATATTTAAAGAAAATATTTTTTTAATTGACCCAATTGTCAAATTGGAATTTCTTAGAAGTACTAACAAAACAATTTTTGAAGCAAAAAATAGTTTTCTTGAGTTTAATAAATTTATAACAATGCTCGATCATTATGATATTTACAAAAAAGTTTATGCTAATGCCTTTACTATTGCTAAAATTTATACAAATTACGGAAATCCCAGTATTCCATTAGGCGATCTGCTTATCGTGTCACGACTCATGATCTATGGTGATAACTATATCTTCGCAACCCTGGATAAAAGTGATTTTTCAACGGTCCTCTTCGATAGGGTTGGTATAGTATCAATAGAGAGAAAAACAAAAAACAGAATAGACGTCGTTGATCATATTTCGCTGCTCCGCTTTAACCACAATAAATATCATGTTTGTTTAAAGAAACTTAGCTAAAACCTAACTTAGTATCCCGAAAAATCTTCGGTAACAATTTTCTCTTCATCAATCTGCATACTTGCAAGCAGCATTTTCATTGCTCCGACCATTGCCGGTGCGCCGGTAATATAATACTTCGGGCTAGAAATGTTGCTGATATAGTTCCTTAACATCGTTTCAGAAATTCTTCCGGTCTCACCCTGCCAGCTTGCATTGCCATCACCTTGTGAGAGCGTATAAATGATCCGTATATTTCGATTCTTTCTCGCGATCTGGGAAAGTTTGTCATAGAAAATTATTTCTTCAGATTTTGGAAATGCCACGAACAATGTCAGAGGAATCTGTACAGTTTTCCACGCTGCATACGTAATCATACTATGGAAAGGCGTTATGCCAATTCCTCCTGCGAGAAACACCCGCTCTGTCCTGTCCTGTTCATCAAAGTATACTCTTCCCATCGGACCAAAAAAATCTACGTCTTGTCCCGGTTGCAGGGCACATAATGTTTTTTTAAAACTACTCGCAATAATTTTTGTTGTAATCATCAAATACTCTTTTTCGTGCGGTGAAGACGCAATCGTAAAAAATCGTGTCGTCCCTCGCTCATCAGCAGCTTCATGCGGCAGACTCATCCTGATATATTGTCCCGCAAAAAAATCAAAATCTACTCCTCTGCGATCAAAGTAAAATGAGAATGTTTGTCTGGCGACTCGCTCTTTTTTAACAAACGGTAAACTGAATGATTTTGCTCTGATCATGCTTCAAATTATACCATTTCGCATGGTAACTTCTCTTAGCTCCTTTTCAGTCATTTCTTATATACTTCTGGTATACTGTACTTTTATGCTTGGGAGTGAAATCCTGCAATCAAAAATTGCTGACTGGGCAAAAATAAAAGGGAAAAAGCCTGCAATTGTTGAGACACATACAAATCATCTGATTAATTACGAAACGCTCGCAAACGCTGTCTTTTGTATCAAAAATGTATTAGGAAATCAGCCAAAAATACTTCTTCTCGCTCTACCAGGCGGTATCAATGACGCACTCATTTGGCTTGCCGCACTCACCGGCGGACATCTGATGATTCCTGTTTCTCCCAATTTGACTGCATATGAATATGAACAACTACTCATGCAACATACTCCTGATCTATTAATCAGCGACAATGAATTACTGCATAAGCTGTATACAAAAGAAACGATTACCTCTGCTGCAATAACAGACCTACTAGACAGGAGTGACAAACAACTACCATTTTCACCAGCGCGGGAAGGAAAAGTGTTTCTGGCAACCTCTGGTTCCACTGGCAAACCAAAAGGCATTGTGTTGTCCACAACACAGATGATCATAACAGCAGACAACATCAGAAAAAGTCACAAAATCACAGAACAGGATCGCGGATTAACACCCTTGCCGTTTTACCATGTTAATGCGCCGGTGGTAAGTTTGCTTACATCCATCCTGGCAGGATCTGAACTAATTATCGCACCCAAATACAGCACCAGTCATTTTTGGGAATGGGTAAAAAAATATGATCCTACCTGGATTAGTCTGGTACCGACAATGATTGCCATGTTACTCACTACTGACAAACCGGCGTTTCTCAAACATGCATCGCTGCGATTTATCCGGACTGCATCAGCGCCCTTGCCAAAAACCAATCTGGAAAAATTTGAAAAAAAATTCGATATTCCACTCATTGAAACGTATGGCATTACTGAAGCAGCAGCAACAATCACTGCTAACCCCGTCCCGCCCGGAAGACATAAACCCGGATCAGCCGGTCTGCCGCTTGGTGTCTCTCTTCGCATTTGCAAACCGCAAAGCGATGAAGTACTAAACCAGGGAGAAATTGGTGAAATTTGTGTTAAGGGTGACAATGTCATCAGTGCATATGAACAAAATGCCGGAAAAGATTCATTTTCCAACGGATGGTTTCGAACTGGAGATTTAGGCTACATTGATAAAGACGGTTATGTTTTCCTCACCGGACGGATCAAAGATCTTATTATCCGCGGCGGAGAAAACATCGCTCCCCGGGAGATTGAAGAAGTCCTGATCCAATCTCCCTCTGTGGCAGAAGCAGTCGTCGTCGGACAACCGGATCCGATTTATGGTGAAAAAATTGTTGCATTTCTTATCCTCAATCAAAAAAACCAGAAATCCAATCAAGCAACACTTGAGGAGATACGCGACTATGCAAAGAAAAAATTAAGTCCGCAAAAAGTTCCGGCAGCATTCTCTATCCTAGCAGAATTGCCCAAAACACATACGGGAAAAGTCGATAAAAATGTTTTGAGGCAATACAACCTCTAGTTTTGATGTGAACTCGTATAACATACATCTAGGAACGCGACGCGCCATCAACGACCACCCGGGCATGATTTTTCTATACACTTGGAATGTTTTTATGAGATAATAGAGGCATTGCGAACAATCCATATGGCAAATGAAGCAACCCCCGAAAAACTGGCACGAGTACATATTTATGAGATTGATTTAATCCGGGCCATAACGGTTTTTTCTGTTGTCGCCATCCATTCGCTTTCAGCAACGACATTTCTCGTACCAAAACCAGCATCATCAGTACAATTACTCAATCTGATTATTCACGCATTGCACTACAATCGCGAAATGTTTATGTTTGTTACCGGACTGGTGCTAACATTTGTGTATTTCAGAAAGCAGTTTTCTGTCAAAAAATTCTGGATAAAACGCATGCTTCTGGTACTTGTTCCCTATATTGTGTGGACAGGTATCTATGTAAAAATCAATAATCCTGACGCAGGTCTTTCTCAGTATCTCAATCTTTCGCTTACTAATGTTTTAACCGGTAATGCCTCCTATCAACTCTATTATATTTTGCTGGCGGTGCAGTTTTATCTGGTGTTTCCGCTCTTTCTCTGGTTTCTCAAAAAAGTTGCTCATCATCCCTGGCTCACTTTATCAATCAGTTTAGTTTTGCAACTTATCGCCATGTATATTGACTTCACATATTTCCAAACCAATGCAATACAAACTCCCTTTGTGACGCAATTTCTGCTTCCCTATCAGGATAGAATATTTATTTCTTATCAATTTTTCTTTTTCTTTGGTGCGTTCGCCGCGATATACATGAATGCCGCAGCAACGTTTCTCAAAAAATATGGCGTACTCTCTTTACTGTTTCTCATACTTGTCCTCGCGCTCTTTTCTGTTGATTTCTCTTATCATATAAACACACTCCATCAATCCATGTGGTACGCAATGAGTGTCCTGCAACCAAGTGTGGTTATCTATAGCATTGTCGCCATTATCTTTTTCAGTTGGCTCGCACTCTTGTGGGCAAAACAGAAAAAACTGTATTGGCTGGTAAAAAGTATTTCCGATGTCTCGTTTGGTGTTTATTTTGTACATGTGTTTTTGTTGACGCTTGTCGTATCGTATGTCGTGCCACTTTTCCAGACAGTTGTTCCTGTTCCCATAACCATACTTATTACTGTTCTTTGTACCTTTATTGCATCGGTCGTTTTTTGTTTTATACTACTCAAGGTTCCATTACTTAGCTGGACCATCGGACGGGCCCGTCCGCTCTGGAAAACAAAAAAAGTATCTCCTGACTATGCAAAACCTATCTAATTTGTTTGCAAATAAATGTGTTGCTATTTTTGCCTGTCTTTGTATCCTGGGTATCGTTCTTTTTGCGTTTTTTACTTTTTCCTCCTACAGGAGAAGTAATCCTCCCTTGCAAAACCGCCGGTTCAAAGCTTTGCGAAATGAACATAATATACTGATGAGTACCCGCTCGCTCAAATATACTACAACAGAACCGGACAATAAAATACTTGATCAGCCGCTTCCTTCCACCGGCTGTGGATTGCCACTGGTTCTTAAAACAGGGACAGCAACAAATATCGCTATGCCCTCAGGGAAAATACAACGATTATACCGGTTGTATCTTCCGGTACATTATACTAATACTTTACAGCATCCATTACTTCTTAATTTCCACGGCTATGCAGCAAACGCATATACGCAGGAACGGATTTCTCAATTTGATCCACTTGCTAACAATAATCAATTTATCGTCGTGTATCCCAACGGTACGTTTGATAAATTTGGTTTGCGCGGCTGGAATACTGGACTGCATCCTTCAATTACTGCAAACGATGTCCTTTTTGTGAGTAATCTGCTCAATCACTTGCAAAGCAATTTCTGTATAAATCCGGCACAGATTTATGCCACCGGGTTTTCCAATGGCGGCGGTTTTGTGAATCTACTTGCCTGCAAATTGTCAAACCGGATTGCTGCTTTTGCTCCGGTTTCAGGCTCATACGTGACGCCGTTTAAAATCTGCACGATAAAACGGCCAGTGCCGATTATTGAATTCCATGGAACTGCTGACAAAACAGTTCCCTACAATGGCGATCTTTTTACTAAAGAATTTTCCGTGTTGAATTGGATTGACGACTGGATCAAACAGGATGAATGTTTGAAAAAACCGACTATTTTGTATCAATCGACAAAAATTGTCGCGTACACGTGGCCGGATTGCAAAAGTCAGGCGGCAATTGTGCATTATAAAATTATTAATGAACCGCATGTCTGGCCGCGGATCCTTTTTCCGCAGACAGTGAACGGACAAACGCAGTACGTTAACGCAGCAACTATTATCTGGAATTTCTTTTCCCAACATCCGCTCCCATCCTCTTTGGTAAAAAGTACCTGATATCTTTCGATGCTCTTGCTACTCGCACTTGTTGTGTTACAATACCCCCATGTCCGATCTTACTTCTCTGAATGAAGAACAGCGCGCTGCCGTCCAACATGGCGAGGGACCGCTTCTCATCATTGCTGGCGCCGGTACTGGTAAAACTACTGTTATCACCAAACGTATTCAGCATCTTATTCTCGATAGAAAGGTTTCTCCTTCCAATATTCTAGCGTTAACATTCACAGAGAAAGCTGCAGCTGAGATGGAAACGCGTATTGATCAAATTTTGCCATACGGCTACACGCAAATGTGGATTGAAACATTCCACGCATTTTGCGACAGGATCTTACGACAGGAAGCAATCAATATCGGCTTAAATCCCGCATATAAATTGATGACAGAAGCAGAATCACTCCTCTTTCTACGCAAACATTTGTTTGAGTTTGATCTTGACTATTTCCGTCCGCTTGGCAATCCAATGAAATTTCTCCAAGGCATGCTGCAGCATTTCAGTAGATTGAAAGATGATGACATTACACCGGAACAATACCTTAACTACGCAAAGAGCAAAAAGCAAGAAGTAAAAAGTGGAGAACTAGAGGCTAAACGTCTGACGTTCCAGGCTGAAGAGATAGAAATCAAAAAGACGCTTGAACTGGCAAATGCGTTTAAACTGTATGAAGACCTTAAAGCAAAAGAAGGAGTTATGGATTTTTCTGATCTGATCAGTAATGTATTAAAACTCTTCCGGACGCGAAAAAATATTTTGCACTATTACCAGCATCTTTTTCAATATGTTCTGGTTGATGAGTTTCAGGACACAAATTATGCACAAAATGAAATGGCAATGCTTCTAGCTGGTGACAAACAAAATATTACCGTTGTCGGTGACGATGATCAGAGCATTTATCGCTGGCGTGGGGCCGCGGTTGCCAATATGATGCAATTTCGCTCGCATTTCCCAAAAGCAAAAATTGTTACACTGACAAAGAATTACCGATCAACACAGACGATTCTTGATGCTGCCTATCAGCTTATTCAGCATAATAATCCTGACCGGCTGGAAGTAAAAGAAAAAATTAATAAACGATTGATCAGTGATAAAACTACTATCATTTCGAACATCTCATCTGTCATCCCTGAATTACATTCACGGACTCAGACTGACGAATCGATAACATTTATCTACACCACCAAAGCCGAGGAAGAAGCTGAAAAAGTTGCGAAAATCATCCGTGAAGAAGTCAAGAAAACCAAACGTCCCTACAATGATTTTGCTCTTCTGGTACGTGCTAATGATCATGCTTTGCCATTTCAGCGAGCGCTTGAACATATACGTATCCCTTATCAATTTTTGGGGCCGGGACATTTGTTTCAACAAGAAGAAATAAAAGATCTGATTGCCTATCTGCATGCATTGGCAAATTTTGAAGATACCGCCTCCCTCTATCGCGTGATAACGCTTCCGATTTTTGATCTTGAGACGCGTGATGTTGCAGCCATATTGAATTTTTCCAAGCGACTCAATCTCTGTTTATTTGAGTCTATGGAACGGGTTGATGAAGCAACGCTGACATCAAACGGTAAAGAGAAAATCAAGAGAATTGTTCACATGATGAAACGGCATCTTGAGAAAGTGCCCCGGGAGACTGCCGGACAAATTCTCTATTATTTTTTTGAGGACTCAGGGCTTTTAGGATATTATCTTGATCCGCGATCTGCCAGAACTGAAAAAGAAGCGCAAAATATTGCCAAGTTTTTTGAAAAATTGCAAAGTTTTGCTGCCAATCGTGAAGACGCGTCAGTTTTCGCCGTCGTTGATTGGATTGATTTATCAATGGAGCTTGGTGAAAGTCCATTATCTGCAGAAATTGATTGGACGCAGAATAACGCGGTAAATATTCTAACTGTCCATTCAAGTAAAGGTCTGGAATTTCCAGTCGTTTTTGTCGTCAATCTGGTGACGCAGCGTTTCCCCAGTCGTGATCGCAAAGAACAAATCCCTGTTCCTTCAGATATCATCCGGGAGACACTGCCCGAAGGTGATGAAAATGTACAGGAAGAACGCCGGCTCTTTTATGTTGCTATTACCCGTGCTAAAGAAAAACTATATCTAACTGCAGCAAAATTTTATGGCGAAGGCAAAAGGGAGCGGAAACTGTCGCCATTCGTTGTTGAAACGCTCGGAGAGGAACGATTAAATACTATTTTAAAGAGGCAAAAACTCCAACAGGAAGTCCAGCAACTGACACTGCTTGATATGTTCAACGCCACCATTAAACCGGAACAGAAAACTGATAACCATGAACCAAAAACTACGAGCCACGAGCCACTTCCCATCACCTATGTTTCCTACTCTCAACTGCAAACCTATCTTTCCTGTCCACTGCATTATAAGCTGCGCTACGTGATGAATGTCCCGACAGCTCCCTCGCCGGCATTAAATTATGGGGTGAGTGTCCACAGCAGTTTGCGTGATTTCTATCAAGGATTACTTAACAAAGAAAAACTGACTGCCGGGGATATGCGTAAGATGCTTAAGAAAAACTGGATTAGTTTAGGCTATACGAGTAAAACACATGAGGAACAAGCATATCACCAGGCAGACACAATGCTCTATGAATTTGCCAAAGCAGCGCTTGCAGAAGAAT
>Ga0070740_10001420_pt1 | contig 33228 bp, 24 predicted proteins | sample Coa_R2_FD_67286 | JGI IMG/M metagenome (GOLD analysis project Ga0070740, IMG submission 67286) | Surface soil microbial communities from Centralia Pennsylvania, which are recovering from an underground coalmine fire - Coalmine... | ecosystem: Environmental > Terrestrial > Soil > Unclassified ...
AGACAGGTTGATACGGGCGCGTCCTTCCTCGTCGTGGGTTTGGGCGCGCTCGACGGCGCGGCGTGTGGCGCGCAGCTCCAGCTTATGGTTGCCAGAAAGGTAGGGATTAGCGAAGAGTTCGTCTTCCCAGTGGATGAATGCCTCAAGCTCGCGGTTCCGCTCTTGCGCGCGTTTGAGGGCAGCCACAAGTGCGGGTGGAGGCGGAGTGGGCGTTGCGGTGGAAGCCTGCATCATTATTGTTCACCCCCTTCCTCGTGCGAGTGTGGGGCGTGAATGATGCGCCAGACCGTTTGATAGGAGACATGATAGGCTTTGGCGACCTGGCGTATGGATTCGCCTCGCTTAATGCGGGAAACGATCTCTTGCCATTGTTCGATGGGGATGGCATAATGGGGATGGTTTGGACCGGGGCGGCGTGGTTCTCTTGGAGGGGCAAACAAAAGTGGCTGATCTTGTCTGCTTGTCACAGAATCAGGCTGAAACGTTGTCAAAGGCGGAACCGACGGGATTCGAACCCGCGATCTTCTGCGTGACAGGCAGACATGTTAGACCACTACACCACGGCTCCTTACGTTCGTTGGCGCTCGCTTTGAACACCCCTCACGTATCCAGGATGATACCAGATCAACCTTGTTCTGTCAAGTCCCCTGGCAAGCTAATTTTTACCTTCGCGCCGTTTCTTTGAGCAGAGAAGAGATGAGAGCGCCTGGGCACCCTGGCGGATTTCGCTCGTGTTGGATACATTCGCCCCCACTTTTGCCAGTCTCAGGTTATAATGAAAGTGAACGCGTTGAGGATACGTTCCCATGTTGCCCCTTTGCTGGTTGCGTTTGTAGTTGTTTTTGTCGGAGGCATCAGTGACCGGTCCTATCTCTGCTCATCGTTCAGAACATGTCACCCGGCCGCCCGCCGCTGAGGTTGAGAAGACCGTTTCCTGCACAATCTGTGGAGCGGTCTATGCCCCCTCCCTTGATTATGCCTACCTCCTCAACGCTTCGCCGGCGGCCCTGGAATCAGCGCTGATGAGTATGTGTCACTTCTGCTTTCGCTGCCGGCGTCCGTCCTGTCCAGCCTGCTGGGATGATGTTCATGGTGTCTGTGGCTCGTGTGTCCAGGAGGCCAATTTGACCTTCCGTTCGGAACCGCCTCCGCTGAGTGGCCTGCTTTTCCCTCCACGCCAGATATCGCCTGCACGGGAATCCCATGCTTTATCTTCCCTTGCCTGCATACGCGCGGGCCGTTTTCAGCAGCCCGACTCCCCTTCCGTAGATGAGATCTCAGCAAGACCAACACAAGAGATGCCCGTAACGATAGCTGAGACAAGATCTGCCAGGCCATCACGGCAAAGGCGGGGACTCGGCAGTCCACAGGCCGAATCTCCCGCCGGGGATACCGACATAGCCGAACTTGCGACCCGGCCAGGCCGCAGGACGCGCATTGCCAGGGGAATAGAGCGCACGCTGACTATTGCTCTGCTCGTGATCTTGCTCATCATCATCACGCTCATTGCCGCAGCCGCGCTTTCGGTACGCGCCAATATGCTTATCGCGCAAACCCTGCACGTTGACATTCGCGCCGAAATTGCCTATCTTTTACGCCTGATCGAACAACTTCATTAGCGACACTAACGGAGTTTAACTTTTAAATCCGCCCACGTTTTCATGCAACCAGGCCGCTGCCTCTCGACTCTCTCCGGCCTCCACCGGCATACGGATTTAAAAGTTAAGAAAGCAAGTACGGCACCTGCCGGCAACGCTCACAGCATGCGGCATGGCTACTTCTGCACAACTTCGGGCAGTTCCACCTTCGCTGCTACCTGAGACTGGTTCGACGAGGCCCCGATCGAGGATACAGCGGACTGGCCCCCGAAGCGCGTGCGCATAACATAGAGCAGAGCTTCAATGAAGATCTTACGCGACATTTTGGATTTGCCAACGCGCCGGTCCATGAAAATAATGGGGATCTCGACAATCTTGAAGCCCTGCTTCATGACACGATAGGCCATCTCTACCTGGAAGGCGTAGCCCTGCGATTGAACTGTGTCGAGGCCAATGCTCTCAAGGACTTCGCGCCGGTAGCAGCGATAGCCGGCTGTACAGTCATGGACAGGAATGCCGAGCATGAAGCGGGCAAAGATATTACCGCCCCCGCTGATAATACGCCGCATAAGAGACCAGTTGGGCGTACCGCCTCCCGCGACGTAGCGCGAGCCAATAACCAGATCCGCACGCTCAATCGCCTGCAAAAAGTCGGGCAAATAGCGGGGATTGTGGGAAAAGTCCGCATCCATTTCGAAGGCTGCATCGTAGTTATGCTCAATAGCATACTTGAAGCCCGCAATATAGGCCGTGCCAAGACCAAGCTTTCCCGCGCGGTGCAGCACCTGTACTCGCGGATCCTCCTCGTGGATCTGGTCTGCGAGGTTCCCTGTTCCATCGGGCGAATTGTCATCAACAATCAGGATATCGGTTTCGGGTGCATTCGAGAACACGGCCTCCAACAATGGTCGCAGGTTCTCAAGCTCATTATAGGTCGGAATAATAATTAACGTTTTCACAACAAATCTCCAGTACTTGCCAGGCTTCCAGCTCTATTTATCGCGGTAAGATATAAAGAACCAGAATAATAAGCATCGTACACAGAATAACGGTTCCGAGAATATGGCGGTCACGCAGTAGCACTTCCTCGGGACTTCCACCTTCCATACGAATATATACCAGGTAGAGGTAACGGAAGATACCATAAAGTACAAGGGGAACCGTAATCAGCAATCGATGGTCTCCCGTATTTCCCTCGAAGGTATAGAGACTATAGGCCATGATGGTAGCCGTGGCGACAATGGTAATCATCTGATCGAGCAGGGGAATGCTGTACTCCCTGAGGATCTGGCGATGATCGACGGCCTGCCCCTGCAAGAGCGTGAGTTCATGGCGCCGCTTGCTCAACGCCAGAAAGAGGGAGAGCAGGCATGTGACCATGTAGAGCCAGGGCGAAATAGAGACGGGGATGACGACCGCACCCGCCAGGATACGCAACGCGAAGCCGCTGGCAATGATGAATACATCGATGAGTACGATGTGCTTCAGGCGGATACTATAGAGCGCCATGAGCGCGAGGTAAACGACAATGGTCAATACAAAGAGCAGATTCGCACCGCCCACCTTTGTATAGAGATCGTACTGATCCGGTCTGACATTGAAGATCAGCAGCGTTACGCCGCTACAGGCGAGAATGAGGGCGCCGATGGTGGCAATCGCCCATGTAACAGGCAATTTCCCGCAGGCCAGTGGCCGCCAGCGTTTCGTGGGATGCCGGCGGTCATTTTCCAGGTCGAGCAGGTCGTTGAACAGATAAATGCAACTGGAGGCCAGGCAAAAGACAACGCATGCCAGCGCCGCTCGTTCAAATGAAGGAAGGCTGAAAAGGCGACGCGCAAAGACGATGCCAATGAAGACGGCCAGATTCTTTGTCCATTGTCGCGGGCGCAACGAAACAACCAGCGCTTGCAACCGCTCTCCCACACTCATCGTTGTCGAGGGAAACGAGCCTGCGGAGCCGGTTGGGGTCGAGAGTGATCCTTCCTTCTGTTGATCCTCTTGCTCTATGATCTCCTTTTTCAAGAATAGTACTGTCCTTCTAAAGCATGCGCCAGAGAAACTCGCTCCAACACTGAAACGTTTGGCGGTGAAAGGGGTAACAACTTATATGGCTGCTCTCTCTGGCACCCGATTTATTGCTCAGCAGGCAGGTCCACCTTCTGGAATAGACATCCATCGAGCCTGGTGACGGCGCTAATAAATGCGCCGCTTCAGATCTGACACGCGATGAATGGTAATTCTCTGCTTATCGGTACTGATAAATTGCTTATCCACAAAGTAGCCTATAACCTTGTTGACACTCTCACGCGAGGCTCCGACCATCGAGGCCAGTTCCTGCTGGGTCAGACGCACGTCAATACGCGTGCCGTCCGCTACCGGGACGCCGTGCGTTTCCGCGAGGTCGACCAGCTTTTTCGCAACCCTGCCGTATACATCCAGGAAGATGAGATCTTCTACCTGCTGGTCGGTGCTGCGCAGCCGCTTACAAAGAACCTCCAGAACTTTAATCGCGATTTTGGGATTCTTCATGATGGCCTTATGGAAGTCGCTGCGCTGGAGCGTGTAACATTCGACCCGTTCCAGAGCGATTGCATCGGCGGAACGCGGCAGCCCATCGAGCAGCGCCAGCTCGCCAAAGTATTCGCCCTTGCCAAAGACGACCAGCGAGATCTCCTGTCCATCCGGGCTGATGAGGCAAATTTTCACTTTGCCCTCTTTAATGACATATAATACCTGCCCGGGATCCTCGCGGTGAAATATGACTTCTCCGGCGCGAAAGGTGCGACGCCGCGCGACAGCGGTGAGTTCGCTCAGATCTTCATCGCTGAGGCCCGCAAAGATGTTTACCTGTTTCAGATAGGTGGTTTCGGTTTCTGCCTGCATTGCTCTTTCCTTTACAGTTCGTTGGACTCTTTCACCTCTTCCGTGTAGCCATGATAGCATAACTGCTCATGGCGTGCAATTATCAGAAAATTCATCTCCAATTTACCACACCCTATCCGCATCCTCTTGCGTACTATTATGTAGATATAGGGCCTGAATACGTATGAAAAACCAGCGCCATAAGCACATCGTTATACAGCATACAGACGAGTGAAAGGGACAGTATGTACAGGAAAGCCGCCTATAAGCGCAGGTCGTTATTTATTTTTTGGGGAGTGCTGCTCATCGTTGTGGTTATCGCTGCCGCATTTCTCTCTTTGCGCTCCCTGGTATTGCCTGGAACACAATCGCACCAGATCACACAACATTCGTTGGGGGCCGGCAGCGTGACGTTCAATCCCACGATTATCCCACCCTCCGCCTCAGAAATCGGCAATCCTATGCGCGGATCGCAGTATGCAGGCGATGAGGAACAGCCGCCGGGCTGGCCGATTACCGATGGCTATAAGCGCTTCTGCTGGAGCGCTATTGAACCGACAGAGGGCCATTATAACTTTTCCATTATCGATGAGGGCATTGCCCAGGCTAAAGCACGCGGCTACAAGTTTGGCTGGCGCATTATGCCGAGCAATCCGGGCCATGCATGTTTGCCGCAATATATCGAGCAGGTTACACACGGCGATTACAACAATCCCTTTTATCTCCAGCGCGCGCAGGCCCTCATCACCGCGCTTGGACAGCGCTATGACAATAATCCCTATGTGGGGCTGCTTGATATGAGCCTCTATGGCTGCTGGGGAGAATGGAACGAAGCATGTGGCGGCGGTTCCATGAATGCTCAGAACAGAGAGAAATTGATCGATATGCAATACGCGGCTTTCCCTCACAAACGCTTCGTGATGCTTACCAACTATCGCAGTTCGCTCAATTACGCGCTCACCTATCCGCGCGCCCTGCCCACCGGCATCCGCATCGATTGCCTCGGCAGCAGCAGTCTCGGCGGCGCCAGGAGCGCGCTTGAGGACGATCCTGTTGCCGAGAATCGCTGGAAAATCGCTCCGATCTACTTTGAATACTGCAAGAATCCAGATTTTGCCACGGCGCTCCAGGACATCGAAAAGTACCATGCCTCGATTATTGGCGATGGCGATGGCAATATCGAGGACTTCAGCAGCTACAGCCCGGCGCAGCAGCGATTAATGATAGAGGACTACAAAGCCGCTGGCTATCGCTTTGAATTGAATCGGGTCAACCTGCCCGGCAAGCTCACTCCCGGCACCTCCTTCACTGTTATCAGCGATTGGACCAATGTCAACAGCGCGCCTGCATATCTGCCCTGGAATGTGATGATCCAGTTGCGCAGCGCCTCCGGCTCCGTTGCCTGGCAGGGCAAATCGCAACTGAATCTTGAGCAGCCGTTCAGCGACGATGGACGCAGCGATCAGATGAAAGAGGTCGAGGACCACTTCACGCTGAGTCAGCTTGCGCCAGGCCGCTACCAGCTCTGCATCCAGATTACCGATCCTTCCGACATCTACGCGCCGCTGGCGCTGGCTAACGGCGGGCGCCAGAGCAACGGCAGCTATTGCGTGGGCAGCATCACTGTAGGATAGTCGCGATTTTTGGGCGCCAGCGGCGCACTCCCTGCGGTGGAGTCGGCGGACTCCACCGCCTCTGACGAACCGCTCAGCGGTTCGTCATCAGGAAGACTTCAATATCGCGTTTGATAACCAGCGACTAGCTGCGTTCGTAAATAGTGTATAGAATGAAATATGCGAGGACATGCACACAGCATCACCTCGCCGGAGTAAGTAACTGGAGAGGCGAAACAGAGCGCCCCTCGCCGCTGTGACATCACAGCTTCTAAGGAGAACAATCCACTATGTGGAACGGATATCAACCATACCGGAGCGGCATTCGATTTTTCCCACATATCGTCCCGATAGCATTTCCGCTGATCTTTCCCATCGGCTTTGGCATTGCATTGGGGCTGTTCCATGCGCTGTTCAACGTGATCGGGTTTCTGCTGGTCGTCGCGCTGATCTTCTTCATCGTGCGCGCGATCATGCTCAAGAGTCCCTCGGCGGCCTGGAATTCGATGATGAACACCGGCAACCAGTGGCGGCAGCGCTTCACCTGGCAGCAGCAGCCGCCCTACTACCGGCCACAGCAGCAGCCCCCATATTACCAGCCGTCGTCGCAGGCGGAGCAAGAGCAGCCCCACCAGCAGTATGGACAGGGCTACCACGCGCCGGAGCAGCCGTACTACCGCCCCACGGCGCAGTCCAATGACTATGAGCAGCCTCGGCCAGAGTATCCCGAGCAGATGCCACCGATGCAGCAGTAACAGACATGAAAAATTGGCAAGCTCCGGAACGGAGCTTGCCAATTTTTCATGTCTGTTTATGGGAGGCCGCGCATACTCAACTGCACGCGCCCGCGCTGCATATCTACCTTGAGCACGCGCACCTGTACCACCTGCCCAACCGCGACGACGCTCAACGGATCCTTGACGAAGCGGTCAGCCATTTCGGAGACATGCACCAGGCCGTCCTGCTTCACGCCGATATCGACGAAGGCGCCGAAGTCCACAACGTTGCGCACCGTGCCCTGGAGGATCATTCCGGTCTGTAAATCCTCCATCTTGAGCACGTCGTGGCGCAGGATGGGCGCGGGCAGCGTATCGCGCGGATCAAGGCCCGGCTTCTCCAGGTTCTCCAGAATGTCATTGAGCGTGGGCAGGCCCACGCCGATCTTCTTCGCGATCTCGCTCCAGGCCGCCTCCTCGTCCCCATCGTGGGTACTGGTCGTGCGCTGGCGCTGCGAGCGGCCCAGACTGTTCCGCAACCTGATAAGCTGCCGGAACTGCGCGATGCGTTCGGCGGGTTTCGCACGCCCGTTATCGCCAGCGGGCAGCATTTCTAGCAGTGCGCGCGCCGCGCCGTAACTTTCGGGATGAATAAAGGTGTTATCCAGCGGCTCGCTGCCCGAGGCGATCTTGAGGAAGCCCGCTGCCTGCACAAAGGTCGCCGGACCAAGGCCCGGCACCTTGCGCAAATCTTCGCGCGTCGCGAACGGCCCATGCTGCTCGCGGTACCTGACGATAGCATTCGCCACGCGGGTATTGATCCCCGATACGTGCCTGAGCAGGGCGGCGGAGGCGGCATTGACCTCGACGCCGGCGAAATTGACGCACGAAACCACCACGCGATCAAGCATGGCCGCCAGCTCTTTCTGGTCTACGTCGTGCTGGTAGAGGCCGACGCCGACGGCTTTGGGATCGATCTTCACCAGTTCGGCCAGTGGATCCTGCAAACGGCGGGCAATCGAGATGGTTCCACGCTGCGTTGCATCCAGTGCCGGGAACTCCTCGCGCGCCGCTTCTGAGGCCGAATAGACCGAAGCGCCGGCCTCGTTGACGATGACATAGCCGATCCTGTCGCGCTGGCCCGTTTCGCCCTCAATGTCGCGGATCAGCTTCGCCACCAGTTGCTCGGTCTCGCGCGAGGCTGTGCCGTTGCCTATGGCGATCACGCCGATATCATACCCGGATATCAACCCGCGCAGCGTCTGCCGGGCCTTCTCGGATTGATGCAGGTAAATCGTATCGGAGACGAGGTATTTGCCGGTCTCGTCGACTACGGCGAGCTTGCACCCGGTGCGGTAGCCGGGATCGATGCCCAGGACTTTCTTGCCGCGCAGCGGCGGCTGTAAGAGCAGGTTGCGCAGGTTAGCGGCAAAGATGTTGATGGCGTGCTCCTCGGCCCTGCGCGTCAGTTCCACGCGCACCTCGCGCTCCATCGCCGGAGCCAGCAGGCGCTTATAGCCGTCCTCCATCGCCTCGGCCAGCAGAGAAGCGAAGGGAGAGGCTGCTTTGATGGGATAGTGCCGCGTGATATCCGGCTGCGCCTGCTCATAGGGCAGATCCACGCTCACACGGAGTACCCCCTCGCGCTCGGCGCGATTGAGCGCCAGGATGCGATGGGGCACCAGTTTCGTCACCTCTTCATGGAAATCGTAGTAGAGCTGGTAGACGCCGTTGGGATCTTTCTGCGCCAGCTTTTCGGGATCAATAGCCTTCGCCTCCAGCACCGCCCGCTTGAAGAACGAGGCGCGCACGCTGCCGCGCACGCTGGCATCCTCGGCGATCACCTCAGCCACAATGTCGCAGGCGCCAGCGTATGCCTCCAGGCTGGTATCGACGCCCTTCTCGGCATCCAGGAACGGACGCGCGTATTCTTCGAGCAGCGCGGCGCTATCGCCCGGCAAGACCGGCTGCTGCAAAATAATGCCGGCCAGCGGGGCCAGTCCCTTCTCACGCGCCACGCTGGCGCGCGTCTTGCGTTTGGGGCGATAGGGCAGGTAGAGATCCTCGACTTCTTGCAGCGTGGTCGCGGCGGCAAGCGCGGCGGCAAGTTCCCCGGTTAGCTTTCCCTGCGCGTCGATGAGCCGGCGCACGTCCTGCTTGCGCTCATGCAGCGCGCGCAAGGCCGCCGCTCTATCAGCGATGGCCTGGATCTGCACTTCGTCCAGGCTGCCCGTGACCTCTTTGCGATAGCGAGCGATGAAAGGGATGGTGTTGCCCTCGTCCAGCAGGGCAATAGTACGGGCGATCTGCCCACTGGCAATATTCAGCTCGGCGCTGAGGGCGCTGGCGATATCCGCGATGGCGAGAGGTTCATGAGAGGTATCTGTCGCAAACGATGCGAGCGAGTTTGTTTCTTCCTGAGTAGCCAAATCCGTAGCCTACCTTCTATCACAGCGATAAAATAGCTTCAAGGAAGATACTATCACAGGTGGTCAAGGATATTTCACCTTCCGCATTTTTGCCCTGTAGCGAGCGTTGCCCCAGATGCCGCCGGCCAGGCCCAGCAGGGACGCAACGAGCAGGCCGATCAGCAGGTAGAACACGAAATTGCCGACGGGCGACTGCCCCGGCGGCGTTGAACCGGTGGGAAATGCGGGCAGAATCGCACGCCATGCGCGGGCCAGCTCATTGTGGGGCAGGCCGATCCCGTTGCGATGAGCAATCGCGCTATCGGCCTGGATGCGCTGCGAGAGGCGGATCAGCAGGCCCAGGCCCAGGGCCAGCCAGAAGACGGCGGTGCTGATAATGCCGGCCCAGTAGCCGGCGCGCAGGCCGCGCCAGAAGGAACCGCCCCGGCGCGTCGTGGTAAAACCGGCCAGGATATAGAAGCCAAAGCCCATGAGCGTCGCCAGGTAAAAGTAGATCTGCTCGCGCAGTAGAAGCACAAGCAGCGCCGCCAGCACTCCCTGTACCACCCCCCACAGACAGCCCTGGCTACTGGGAGCCGGCAGCGGGCGCGCTGGCACCAGGGCGGATTGTGGCACCATGACGTATCCCGGTGGCGCCTGCGGTACCTGCGCATATGGGACCGGGGCCGGTTGCTGAGCGGCTCCCGCGTGCCTGGGATGTCCTCTGGCGCTGGCCGGTGCATGTTTACCGACGCCGCCATAGGCGTGAACAGGTGCCGTTGACTTCGCTGGCGGCACTGTGGGCTGCATGGGGGGCGCACTACCATTATTGCCCACTGGAGGCCCGGCAAGCGTCGGATCATCGTAGCCCGTAAATACGGGGGCCTGCAACGCCTGGGCGAACTCGCGCATGCTCTGGTACCGGTCGGGAGCGTTGAGCGCCAGCGCTTTGAGCAGTGCGCGCTCGATCTGCGGCGAAAGCGATGGATTGAGCAGGCGCGGCGCAATCAAATCATCATGCACGGTGCGTTTGATCGCCGCCGGCGGCAGCCGGTTGGTCAGCAAAAGATAGAGCGTGGCCCCCATCGAATAGATGTCCGATTGCGGGCTGGTCTTGCCTACATACTGCTCAAGCGGGCTGAACCCTTCGGTGACGGCGCGCACCATCGTCTGCGTACCGCTCATAGGATCATAGAGCCTGGTCAGGCCAAAATCGACCAGCACCGCCGTACCCCGGGGCGTCAGGATGATATTGCCGGGCTTGATGTCGCGATGGATGACCGCCGGATTGCGACTGTGCAATTCCTGTAAAACCTGCATGATGGGCAGCAGCCAGTTGAGGACTTCCTGCTCGCTACAGGGGCCGCTGCTATACTGATGTGGCTGACGCTCGCCAGGCGGCTCAGAGCCGATGCGCGAGCGCAGGAGGCTCAGCAGCGTCTGTCCCTCGATCAGTTGCATGACCAGGTAGAAGCGACCATTTTCTTCCAGGGCATCGTAGATCTGGGGAAGATGCTCGCTCCTGACGGTAAAAAGAACACTCGCTTCCATCAGCGCCTGGCGCCGGGCAGCCGGAGTGACATCGTAGGTCTCTTTGATAGCGCAGGGGCGATTGCCTTCGCTGGTGTCGATGCCGCGATAGACGGCCCCGAATCCCCCGCTGCTGATGAGATCGCCGACGATATAGTGCCCATCGATTACCGTTCCGGGCGAGAGCGGCAGTGGCAGGCCCATGTTGAGCGTTCCTTTTTCATTATGGTATCCTGATTACGTATCTCTTAAAAAGAACATGCTCAGGAAAGCTAACCCGATGACGTATCTCTTAGTAAAGAACACGCTCGGGACTTCTGACTATATTACCAGACGCACAAAATATCTACGTGACAAAGGACCTCTGGTTATATTAAGCTGCGAGCAGAGTTGATCAAGGGCTATGGGAAATATGGACCTCTCTCTCGCAACTATGATACAATAAGCCAGGACCGAACTGATCAACGTACTTGTTGCAGGAAAAGAGAGCACGCACTTGGAACGAAATGTGATGTTTGACGCTAACCGCGACCGCAATAAAGCAGTCGAAATCGAACGCGAACCCCTACAAGAAGCGGAGTTGAATAGCCTGGCGCAAAGTGATAGCCTGCGACTCTACCTCCGCGAGATTTCACGCATTCCGCTGCTCTCTGCCGCCAGTGAGTCCCGCCTTGCGGAACGCGCAGAGCAAGGCGATACGGAAGCGCGTAACCATCTTATCGAAGCCAACCTGCGACTTGTGGTAAGCATCGCCAAGAAGTATGTTGGACAGGGACTCTCGCTCGAAGATCTGATAGGTGAAGGCAATATCGGACTTATCCGCGCCGTCACCAAGTTTGACTATAGAAAAGGCTTCCGCTTCTCCACCTATGCCACATGGTGGATCAAGCAGGCCATTACACGCGCGATCCTTGAGGGCACACGCGTGGTGCGCCTGCCCGTCTATATCATGGAAGAGGTGATGCGTGTCAAACGCATCACGCGTCAGTTATATCAGGAACTCGGACGCGAACCTACCCCCGAAAGCATTGGAGAGCGATTAGGCATATCGGCGGAACGTGTGAGCGAACTGCTGATCTTTGCCGAGAAGGTCTTCTCGCTGGATGCTCCTCTTTCTGAGGAGGAAGAGAACACGCTGGGCGACATCATCGAGGATGTTCGCGAGCGCAGCCCGATGGAGATTACCGATCAACAACTGCTGCGCGAAGAGATCCGCGAGGTGCTGGGCCAGCTTACATTGCGCGAGCGCCAGGTGATTGAACTGCGTTTCGGCCTGGTCGATGACCACGACCACACGCTGGAAGAAGTGGGCAAGAAGCTCAAAGTGACCCGCGAGCGCGTCCGCCAGATCGAGGAGCGCGCCATTCGTAAGTTGCGCCATCCGCAGGCGAGCCGCATCCTCAAAGACTATCTCGATTGAGAACCAGTTTGCGCATTCTCTCACTGGCAAAGCGCCTGCGGCGCTTTGCCAGTGAGAGAGGAGGATGGTGCATGCGGGGCGCACTGTGTCCGCCCCGCATGCACCATCCTCCTCTCTCGGGCAAACGCCGCAGGCGGCTGCGCATAAGGAAGCACGGTATTCATTGGTAGCACTCAGGAACAATGCCGATGGTTCAAACGTTTTAAATTGTAGAGAAAGCCGGATAGCGCGCTCCCCCGGGGAAGAGGGAACGCGTCTCTACATGCAGAATAGAGCTTGCTCTATCTTTGAGGGTGCAGGTCTTTTTATGAACGAACTGGCGGGCCAGTGCCTGGGCGGATACCAGTTAGAAGAAGAGATCGGGCATGGATCGATGGGGGTGGTCTACCGTGGCAAGCAGATCGCACTGGAGCGGGAAGTAGCGATAAAAGTGCTACCTCAGTCTTTAGCGCGCGACGCTTCTTACGTAGCGCGCTTCATTCGTGAGGCCCAGATCATTGCCAGGCTCAATCATCCCAATATCGTGCAGATTTATGATGCAGGGCAGCAGAACAAGCTGCTCTATTTCGTCATGGAATACGTGCAGGGGCCAACGCTCGCCAGCCTCCTGCGCCTCGATGGCAGGATTCCTCTGCACCTGGCAGTCGAGTACGCGGCCCAGATTGCTGATGCGCTCGATGCCGCCTACAAAGAGTGCCACGTCATTCATCGCGATATTAAGCCCGAAAATCTGATGCTTGATCGCCGGGGCAAGATCAAGGTCATGGACTTTGGCCTGGCACGCGCCCCCGGGCTTCAGAGAATTACAGTTGCGCGGACGCTCGTCGGCAGCATCTACTACTCTTCACCGGAACAGGTATGGGGCTACACGCTGGATAATCGCAGCGACATCTATGCGCTGGGTGTGGTGCTCTACGAGATGGTGTGCGGGCACCGGCCATTCAGCGGGCGCTCTATGCTTGAAGTAACACAGGCGATTACAGGCGGTCCGCTGCAACCTCCCCGCTTCTACAACGCGGAAATTCCGTCCAAACTGGAGCAGATTATCCTGACGGCCCTGGCGCGGGACCGCGATCAGCGTTATGCCGAGGCCGACCAGCTAGCGCAGGCGCTCCGCGCGCTCAAACTGATGCCCGAGCTTCCCACAACGCCCGTGCTGGTCGAGCAGTCACAGACCCCTACGTGGCCCCTTGCTCACACTGCTCAAGGCCGCGTCGCCGTTCATCCACCGAAGCGTCCCCAGGCCCGGCGCCCCGATTATTTCGCCATCGACCTGCAAAAAACGCAGCCGCTGCACGATGAGCCGGTGACGCCTCTCCACGAGCCGCAGCGCCGCGATACCGATCACATGGATGGCCCCACGCGGCCGCTTGAGCCTCTTGCGAGCGGCGATAAGCAGCCAGATCAGCAGCGCCTGGACAACAGTGAGCGTACCACGGCCTCATTGGTCTCCCTGCCCAGGAGGCCGGTTCGCCAGAGCATCTGGCGCCAGTTGCAGCGCTTACTCAGACCATCCTCGCCCCAGACGTAGGCGCGCGATGATGATTGTCAACGACCAAGATCGGCAAGGGGAAGGGATGATGGACCGTGGTAGGGGCGCGGCGCTGGCTGGGTGGTCGGGTGGGGTGGTGGGGGCCAGAAGCATTACCTGTCCCCCAGACAGGGTCCCCGCTCCTCTTTGCTGTTAGGGATTGGGGAGGAAAAGCGGGCTTGCGCTTCGGCCCCCACCGCCCCGTTGCCCCTCCCAGCCGGCGCCGCGCCCCTACCACACCCGGCACTGCCGATCTTGATCGTTACACTTCATGATCGCGCGGCTACGTCCGGGTAGGCGCTGAAAAATAGTTGCATCGCTACGCCCGAACGCTTTATACTAAATGAAGAGGTAGGATTTTCATAGGAGATCGAGCAGCGTATGCCTGCGTCACAACTAAGCATTACTATCGCATTCGTCGCGGGGCTGGCCTCGTTTCTTTCGCCATGCGTATTGCCGCTTGTGCCTATCTACCTGGCGCAACTGGTCGGGCAGGGCGTTTATCAATCCACGAATACGCAAGAAGGCATAGCGGCGCGCATCATGACATTTCTGCACGCCGTTACATTTGTCGCTGGCTTTACCCTGGCCTTCGTCGCGCTCGGTGCGACAGCAAGCACACTGGGCAGCTTCCTGAGCACACACCTGGTTATCTTACGCGAGATCGGTGGCGTTCTCCTCGTCGTGCTTGGTCTCCACGTAGCAGGAATTCTCAAATTGCCGCTGCTCTACCAGCAAAAGCGCATCGAATTTCATCCGGCCCGCCCCGGCTATCCTGCATCGTTTCTGCTCGGCGTCATCTTCGCCATCGCCTGGTCGCCCTGCATCGGCCCTATTCTTGGCTCAATCCTGGTGATGGCAGCCAGCGCCGCAACGCTGCGCCTGGGCGTCTGGCTGCTGCTGGCCTACTCGCTCGGACTGGGCGTTCCGTTTCTCATTCTTGGTCTGGGCCTGGATCGTTTCAGCCTCGTCCTCAAATGGCTCAAGCCGTACCTGGGAAAAATTGAGGTAGTGACCGGTATACTGCTGATAGGGGTGGGAGTCGTGGTCTTCTTCAACCTGCTCGGCTACCTCAACCAGTATTTTACGCTCAGCTAATTACGCATTATCCTTCCAGGTCGGCTTTGATCTCCATCACCAGCGCGGGATCAAGATCGAGCCGCTCGCCCACCGGCGCACGAGCGATGCGCATCACAGCCTCGCGCAGATGCTCAGGAGCATGCGCGATGGTGCAGCGCTCGTGGATCAGCCGCTTGATTCGCATATCGAAATGAAAGCGGCACTCGCAGCTCGGGCAGTCAGCCAGGTGCTGCTGCACAACCTCTACCTCTTCAGCGGTCAATTCCCGATCAATATACAGATGGAGACGAGCTGTGGCTTCTACACAGTTCAGACAATCCATAGAACTTCTCCCTCAAAGGCTCGTCACTAATATCTGTTCATTCTAACATAATCCACAGGGACTTTCATTCCCTGGCAATGTGCGCTATACTGAGAGTACTTTCGATAAGGAAGTACGAGGTCGCCGGGTGGCGCCGCGCTATGAGGAGTCTTTTTGATGCCGGAACAGTCTCAATTTGAAGATGCACCTATCTCACCCAGTTCGGAACAGGTAGAACGTGAAAATGCACCCACCGCAGAGCCAACGCCAGTCCCCACAGAGGATTTTGAAGCGGGCGTACTGGCGCAACTGGATAGCCTTTATCGCACTGCCCTGCGCATGACTAATAATCCGCAGGAGGCGGAGGATCTGGTGCAGGAAACTATGCTCAAAGCGTTTCGCTTTTCTCATACATACCATCCAGGCACCAATCTGCGGGCATGGCTTTTTCGTATTTTAAACACTTCCGCAATTAATCGTTATCGCCGGCAGGCAACACATCCTGCGCCCATCTCGCTGCCCGAAGGGGAGGAATTTTATCTCTACAATCAGATCCGCGACCTCAGCGGCCAGGAGTTAACCCAGGGAGCTGAAGAAGAGGTATTGAACCAGTACCTGGACGAAGATGTGTACCGCGCACTGCACGATCTCCCGCTTAATTTCCGCATGCCGGTGATCCTGGCCGACATTGAGGGCATGTCGTACAAAGAAATCGCCGAGGCTCTGCAAATACCGATTGGCACGGTTATGAGCCGCATTTCTCGCGCACGCCGCCAGTTGCAGAAATCGCTGTGGCAGTATGCCAGAGACCGGGGCTACGTCAGGGCCGAATCCTCACAATGACGTTGCGGAGCCGCGCGATGGTGAACGTGACCAACCAGAGGAGGGAAGGTCCCCGGTGCGGGGTCGCGCGTTTCATCGTGCCTGCGCCGGCCTGCCATGTGCCCTCAAGCCCGATAACGAATATCAGGTAAATTCACAATCTGGATAGATCGGACAGGTGATCTTCCAGATCGCTTGCCGCCCGATCCCGTCCCGCAGCGTGCAGCGTAAAGGCAAAGACGCTGCCCTCACCGGCGATACCGCTGCTCTCCACCCAGATACGCCCTCCCATCGCCTCCACCAGTTGCTTACAGATGTAGAGTCCCAACCCGGCGCCACGCACCGGACTATTCATATCGCGTTCCAGGCGAACAAAACGCTCAAAGAGGCGCTGGTGATCCTCCGGCGCCACTCCCGCGCCATAATCACGTACATAGATCATGACCTGCTCGCCATCATCCCGCGCGCCTATCTCAATGCCGGTGCCGGGACGCGAATACTTGATGGCATTGCTCACCAGGTTCAACATGACCTGACGCAGGCGCATACTATCGGCCATGACCTGCCTATCAGCAGGAATAGCAAGCGTGACGGAGCGTCGTTCGCGCCTGATAATCGCTTCGAGGATCTCTACGACATGCTTCACCGCTCCGGCCAGCACAACCGGGCGCAGATTGATCTGCTCGGTATCGCTATGAATACGGCTGGCATCCATGATATTGCCAACGAGCAGCGTGAGTTCGTCACAGCCGCGACGCGCCCTGGCAATGAAATCGGCCCGTACATCCATAGAGAGCGATGTATTGTACTCATTGAGCAACTCGATGTAGCCCTGCACCGCAGTGAGAGGCGTGCGCAGTTCATGGGAGGCAGTGATAATAAACTGATCCTTCAGGCGGTCCAGTTCCTGCTGGCGCTCGTAGGCAGCCCGCAGTTCCAGAGTGATCCGCGCATTCTCCAGAGCGGCAGCGCACTGGCCTGCGAACATTTCCAGCACGCGCATCTCTTCTTTCATGAAGAAGTGGGGACGCGGATAGGTGAGCGCCAGCGCGCCTATCTGCTGCTCGCTGCCGGAGAGCGAAAGCCAGGCAAAAGGGAATGATGGCGTCTGTGGCAGGAACGACGGGGCATCAGCGTATGGAGCATTCCAGGCATCGGCGTCAGGCCCCTCATAGAACCAGGAAGTCCAATCCTGCTCCCGCGCGAGCTGTATACTATCGGCCCCGGTGATACGAGGGCCGGGACCAGAGGCAGCCACGCGATGGAGCGTGCTCCCGTCTTCATCATACAGCCATATCTCGGCGCCGGCCTGCGCCGCGCCGGACGCAACCCCGGCGTAGATAGAAGCCACCTCCTCAATACTCTGGAACGTCGACTCCAGTATAGTGCCGGCGCGATAGAGATTATTGAGCAGCGCCGCCTGCTGGCTCGCGCGTGCATACAACCGCGCCGTTTCCAGCACAGAAGAAAAGCGGCTCAGGATGATCTGCACAATCTCGAAGTCAGGCCCGGCATATTGCTGATGGTCCCCACGCTCGCCGATTACCAGCACACCGATCATCTTTCCCTGCGCGCGGACAGGAGCGAGCAGCATCTTATGCCTGCCCGACTCCGTTGCGAGATAGCGACTCAGCAGCGGCGCGTTCTCGCCGGGGCTCAGGGCTTCATAGGGCAATAATGGGCGCCGCGCGGCGGCAAGACGCTCCACCAGGGGCGACTGCCTCCCCAGGCAATCCTCGCCCTCGAACTCCTCCGGGCCTATCATGGTATGCAGGGTATCCAGCAGGCCGCGACGCTGGACATCACCGGCCGCCTCGCCCAGCTCAGGACGGAGGCGGTAGCAGCCAGCGCTCTCGTCGAGCACAAAGAGGCAGACCTGCTGCGTCTCAAAGGCGTGCAGCACCGCCAGTTCGATCAGCCGCGATGCCTCGGCCAGATCCAACGTTTCATCGATAATCAGGCTTGGTTTCTCTATAAGGCGGCGGTAATGCAGGATTTCGCTGAAGAAGAGACGCTCAGTGAGCGTTCTTGCCAGCCACCAGACACACGGGGCCACGACTACCGCAACCACAGCAATGCACACAACGTACATAGAGATATTGCCGGCAAATACCGCGGTGCAGAGCACAATGATGAAATAGGCGAGGACAGCAAGGCAGACAACCCCTACGGCCCATGCTACGGCACGGCGAATGTACGTATCAAATACTAATATCTGGTAGCGCAGAATCGAATAGCCCAGCGCAAACGGCAGCAGGCCCATCGTGAGCGAAGATAATTGCCCATCAACAACATCTGTAGAGGGCAAGCCGAGGACCGACGGCAGAACAGTGAGGAATAAGAGTGGCAGGTTGGCAACAATGACGCCGCCCACCAGAATACGTAATTGTTGCCTTTCTCGCAATGATGGAGCCTTACGATAAGAAATAATGATCGTAGCTAAAATACCCAATAGCACAACCACGTCATAGACGAAAGAAAGACTATTTAGCCAGAAAGGCGCTGTTCCCCATATATAGTTAACAATGAAATAGGCAATCGCAACGCCACAGAGCAGGGCTACCAGCGCGATATAGCCATAGGGTAAGAAGGCGCCCTGCTGCATGCGTGTTCTCCGCTTTCCGTGAGCAAGCGACAATGGCGCGAACTGGAGATAGCTTTCAGGAAAGAGCAGCAGCAGCCAGGCACAGCATGCAAGGGCCAGCGCTGCCCCACTATCAGCGATAGCACTGAGCAGTGGATCATTGGATACAGCAGCCGTCTCCAGAGCAAAGGCTACCATCATCGAGCACGAAAAGCAGAAGAGAGATAACGCCACACGGCGATCACTGCCATAGAGCCAGACCAGCGAGCCGATAGCAAGAAAGCTCAACGCCACGGGCGCGGAGAAGCCGAAATGCAGCCAGAGGAGCGGGAGCTGATCAGGGGTGTGCGCGATATCAATTCCCAACAGTGCGATATACGCTACGATGGCAGCAACAACCACCAGTAGACGCCTGGCCTTCGTACCAATTATCCAATATACCTCTCTCATAGCGCATGCTTCCTACTGATAGATTCCGCCAGCATCCGCGAAGGATATATTCAGGAGAAACCCAGCAGAGAGCGCAACGCAGGAGAAATCGGGAGCCGGGCTTCGATTTTTCGCAACTGGTCATGGGCGCGCTCACGATACAGCAAGCAAATACCCCAGGCTGCGATTATTCCTTCGTGGAGTCCAGGCAGATGTGTTGCATCACCGAGCGAGAACGATGTGTGCTGAAGAGCCTCTGGCGACTTCGCAGCCAGAATCACAGGCAACGTTTTCTTGCCACGCACAAGATCTGTCTTTACGCTTCTTGCGCTTGCTTCTGCCTCTATGGGCGAGAAAGAGGACTCACCTTCCATGAAATAATACAAATCATGGCAATCGTTGTCAAGTTGATGCGCTATTCCAAGCAATCTGCCCAGCTCAGCAAATTGCGCGCAGAGATCATCATCGGCGCCCGCACATAATGCGCCCAGCATACAGGCAGCGCGAAAAAGCGATCCAGCTTTCTGCTCCGCAATTTCCAGGCTTTCTTCCAGTGTAAAGTCTTGAGCCGACTTCTGCTCCGCCAGAATATCTCGCTGCTGGCCGAGAGTGACCGCCAGGGTCGTTTCCTGGAGTACATCCAGCAAGCGCAAAACGAGCGAGTGCGCCAGGCCATACTGAGAGAGGGAGAGGATCGCCTGCTGCGCCAGCGCCAGCAAGGTTGTCGATATATTCACCATGCGCGCCGGCCCCAGCGCTTCTACGACGGGGGTAAGATCTTCGTCCTCGATATCGTCCTGAAGGTCAAAAGCGCATACCAGGCATTCCACGGCGATAGCGACGTTGCCCGCCAGCAGAGGATCGATATCGGGAGCAACATGCTGAGCCACAAGGAAGGTCAAAAGCGGCCAGACTCCGGCGGCAAGGGTACGACTGGTAGCAACAGGCGCAGGTGGAGCGAGCAGCTTGCCCTCCTCTTCCAACACGCGTGCCACATCTACTCGCAGCGCCGGGTGCAACTCGTCTAAAAAACGTTGCAGCCGTTCGCGCAACTGGCTCTGATAGGGGGCAAAAAGCACGGTGGCCCCCTGAAGATCATCTTTCATGGTCGGGGGCCACAACGTACTCTCTTCTGACTCTGGCTACACATTAATCCATCAAAAAAGCTGAACCGAATGGCATATGGGCCATTTTCCGTTTAATGCCAGAATGAGCCGGGGCCTGTATCAAGAGGTTGCATGAGCGTCAAATGAGGTATAAGCCGCGCTACAATCTTTGCCACGCCAGGGGAGAGCTTTTCGCGCTCGATCACCACTTCTGGATGGCTCGCTAATTCCTGGCGCAGAGCCTCGTCATGAGAGACACGATACACAAACTCTTGAATCTGCCGCTCTTCCATGAAGATAGCTTTCCTTTCTTTGCCGTTCAGACTGACTGCTCAGGTCCATTACACAAACGAGGCCCCCATGAGCCTCAAAAAACAACGAAACAGCGAAATTCTGCAACAAAACAAGACACGACACGCGTTACGCACCTTGCTACGCTCATCATGCCGCCTGTTCAGGTAACACTATAATAGTACATCAAAAACTATGTTAAACGCAAGGTATAACCGGAAAATTGTGAATATGCGGCTAGCCAATCTTCGCTATTCCGCCGGAGCATGGCTGAGGCTCAGTCTCTTTGCCTGTTCTGGCCTGGCACTCGCGCTTGCAGCGCGAGCACCCGGCCAGGGAGGATGAGAAAAGTGGGAATCAGAAACTCTCAATAGTAGTACTGTTGGGTAAGCACAATTGACGCTGATGATAAACTAGAGCGTGACAACAGGAGAAAGGCGTCCTCAATGGCAACTATATCAATCTGGCATGACGTTGAAGATGATGATGAAGAACTCTTTGCGCCGCCCGAGCACGATCCTCTTGGCGTGCTTGGCAGCACGAGGTGGGTTGTAGAGCAGGGAGAGCGCGTCTGGATCAACATAGACCGCGTAAAGCTTCTCAGCGAACAATGGGCGGAGGAAGATTCGGCCCCGCAAACTCCTCAGTGGTACGATCGGTATCACTTTTTTGACGGCACACAGCGCAGCGTGAACTGGCTCCTCCTGCTCGACGCGCTCAACTTCTGCTTCTGGGCCGAGAAGGGCCAGCCACGCTGGACCATCGACTACCACGGTGAGAAACTGAACGGCTACTGGGCGGAGGCCGCCGCGCTCACGCGAGCGGTAGAAGAAGGTCTGCCGCTCTGGGACGCGGAATATCTAAGCACAATCAGCGAGGAAACGATGGCGCATATATTTCGCGGCGAGCAGAGCATTCCGCTGTTTGAGCAGCGGGTGGCGAATGCCCGCGAAGCAGGCCGCGTCCTGCTGGACCACTTTGACGGCCAGTTCTCCCAGGCCATCGAGCAGGCCGGGGGCAGCGCCGTGGCGCTCGTACTGCTGCTGGCGGAACGCTTTCCATCTTTTCACGACGTGGCATGCTACCGCCAGCGCGAAGTGCGTTTCTTGAAACGCGCGCAGATCTGCGTGGCCGATTTGCATGGCGCATTTAAGGGAAAGAGCTGGGGCGCGTTCACCGGGCTGGAGCATCTGACGGCTTTTGCCGATTATAAATTACCACAGGTTCTGCGCCAGTACGGTGTGATCGAATATCAAGCATCCCTGGCCGCGCACGTCGATGCGCAGGAGTTGATAGCACCGGGCAGCGAAGAAGAGATCGAGATACGGGCCGCGACGGTGTGGGCCTGCGAAATGCTGCGGCGCGCTCTACTCAAGCAGGGGCGCAGCATGACAGCGCCCGAAATCGACCAGCGCCTCTGGTTCATCAGCCAGAATCTGAACGAGGCGCGTCCATATCATAGAACACGCACCATCTACTATTAACTCGTGTTGTCATCGTAAGCAATGTTTGGAATGGGGACAGGCCCGGTTACGGGCTTATAATTAACATGCGATTGCATACATTACTGGCCGCCCTGGAGCAGCCACCAACCCGCATTCACAACTCAGCTTCATCCAATATGCAGGCCACGGTCACAGCGCTTGCCTACGATTCGCGCAATGTCATCGCGGGCGGACTCTTCATCGCCGTTGCGGGCACGCACACCGACGGGCGTAACTTTCTGGAGGATGCGGCTCGTCGCGGCGCCATCGCCGCGCTCGGCGAGGCCGCGCCCTGGCGAGAGACATTTCCACTACCCTATATCGAAGTACGGGATGTGCGCACCGCGCTCGCCAATCTCTGCTGTGCCTTTTATGGCTATCCATCGCACGAACTCTGTGTCATCGGCGTGACCGGCACCGACGGCAAGACCACCACCGCGAACCTCATCACAACCCTGCTGGAAAGCGCCGGACGAGCGACGGGACTCATGACCACGGCGAATTTCAAGCTCTGTGGACAGGAATGGGAGAATGCCACGCGCCAGAGCACGCTGGAGGCACTGGAGGTACAACAGTTCCTGCGCCGCGCCCTCGATAGCGGGGCAACCCATGCGGTGATAGAGGCCACTTCTCATGGGCTGGAACTGCGGCGTGTGCATGGCTGCGAGTTCGATGTTGGCGTCGTCACCAATATTACCCATGAGCACCTGGATTTCCATAAAACCATCGCCGCGTACCGCCGGGCCAAAGCGCGCCTCTTCGAGATGCTCGATCCCACGCGCACAAAGGGCGTGGCTACACGGCCCGTGGCGATTCTCAATCGCGATGACGTGAGCTACGAGGTGCTCAAACCCTACTGCCGCGTCCCTATCCTCGACTACGGCATCGAGTCGCCCGCCGCTGTGCAAGCCGTCGATCTGCGATTGCACGCGCACAGCAGCAGCTTCCGCGTCATCTTTCCCGATGCCGAGCATACTTTCGAGACGCAGCTCGTCGGGCGCTTTAACGTGAGCAACTGCCTGGCAGCCATCGCCGCGACATACAGCCAGGGCATGGCGCCGGAGGAGATCGCACGGGGTCTGGCAGCGGCCAGGAGCGTAGCGGGCCGCATGGAGCGCATTGACGAGGGCCAGCCCTTCGCGGTGGTCGTCGATTACGCCCACACGCCCGACAGCCTGGAGAAAGTACTGGCGACGCTGCGCCCGTTGACGCCGGGGAAACTGGTCGTCGTCTTTGGCTCCGCCGGGGAACGCGACAGGCAAAAGCGCCCTCTCATGGGTCAGGTCGCGTCGCGGATGGCGGACTTTTTCGTTATTACAGATGAAGATCCACGCGAGGAGGACCGCGAAAGTATCCTGCGTGAGATTGCCGCCGGCGCGCAGGCGCTCGGGAAACGCGAGGGACGCGACTTTCTCTGTATTCCTGATCGGCGCGAGGCTATCGCGACAGCATTGAGCCGGGCACAGGCCGGAGACACTATCCTGCTGGCAGGGAAAGGCCACGAGCAGAGTATTATCATGGGCAGAGAGAAGCTGCCCTGGGATGATAGACGCGTAGCGCGTGAATTATTGCGAATTTTGTCATAATAATGGCGAGCGCGTCCTTCTTTCCTACGTATATATGCGACTAGTTACCATTTATACCGTTATCGCGTTCTAATGATTGAAGTGTTTATGCCATCATTCGTCTTGGGAGTAACTATGAATCTGATCTATTTATTATTACTCATTTCCATTACCTGTGCGGCGGCAAGTTTCTTGCTCTGTGGCATCGCCAGGGTACTGTTTCCCAGGTTCCGTAGTGGTGAGCACAAACCCGGTATTCATCGTCCAGATTTGCCGGCGGGGGGACGCGAGATCAAGACTATCGAGCTGCCCCTGGTCGGAGGGCCGGCATTCATGCTGGCAATCATTGGCGCTGGAGTTGGCGCCGGCTATCTCTTCAATTTCCAGCACGATCAGTGGACGCTGCTGCTGATCGGCCTCGGGGCAGCGCTTGGTTATACTATCGTTGGCTTCATCGATGACTGGAACAAGGTTTTTGGCAATGAAGGCATCTCGGAGCGCGCGAAGTTCACCGGCGTCTTCCTGGTTTCGGTAGCGGCGGCGGCGCTCTATTTCTTTCTCCTGCCTGACAGCGGCCAGCAATCCTACAGTCCTTATAAAGATCTCCCTATCCTCAGCGCGGTATTGTGCGCGCGGCATACAACGCAACCCATCTGCCCGGTCTATCCCGGACAGGTAGCCTACTATGGCTGGCTGGTCTTCCTCATGCTCATGACCGGCGTGATTGGCAGCGTTACTTCGCTCTCCGTCGATTTCAGCGACGGCCTCGATGGCCTGGCCGGCGGGCTGGTCTTCAGCACGGCGCTCTCTCTGGGCATCGTGGTAGCAGGCTTCATCGATCATCAGCATCCTGGCGGCATCGTGCTGGAGGTGCTGGCGCTGACATGCGCGAGCGGCGTCCTCGGCTTTCTCCCCTGGAACTGGCCCTCTTCCTGGGCCGCGCGGCGCGGAGCCGCGAAACGGCGCGCGAAAATCATCATGGGGGATAGCGGCTCCCTGGGCCTGGGGGGCATCCTGGCAATGATCGCTATCTTTTCAGGCAACGAGCTGCTCCTGCTGATGATCGGCGGCGCCTTCGTGCTCGAAGGACTCTCCGCGCTGGTGCAGGCCCGGCTGATGACGCCCTTTTTCCGCAAACGACTCCAGCTCCTGCGCTTCGCCAGCACACGTGAATTTGTTCCGCACACCGAGTTTCCTCTGCCATTCCTGGCGGCGCCGATCCATCACCACTTCGACCTGCTGGGATGGGACCGCCGCCGTCTCGTATATGGCGCCTGGGCGCTTGGCGCGTGCTTCGCTACTTTAGGCGTGATGGCGAACCTGGCAACGCTTACCTGGCAGCGCTATCTGCTGCGTATTCTCGCGCTGATCCTTTTCTATATCATCTGGTCCAGCGCCTCGTGGTCCAAGTACTACTTTGTGGGCAAGTATCCCGCCGAGCGCACACGGCGCCGCAGGCTCGCCCTCTATTATGGCTACCCCTATCGCCTGATGGGCCTGCGCCTCTATCATCTCGTTGAAGTTATCGAAGCCAGCGAGGCGGTGATCGAAACTCCCGCTGAAGAGGATGCACTGTGGCAGCGTATGAACATCTTTGACGCCCGCGCGATGCTTGGCCTCTACTGCTACCGCGCCGGCTACTACCCCGCCGCGCTCGCGCAATGGACACGCATCCCCGAACGCAACCGTTTGCTGCGCCCGGAGATCGCCCGCCTGCTGACCGAGGTGGAGAACCGCCTCGCGCTGGAAAAGCAGGAGACACAGCCGATCCGGCGCGACCAGATCATGCAACAGGAGCCAATCCTCTCCGGCAACCTGCCGCCAGCCGACCTGCCCAACCCTCATGAGCCTGTGCGCAGCGAGGAGACAATGAGCGGGCGCTCCGGCCCCTGGCCCATCGTCGAGGCTTCCCCCTATCCTATCAACAACGATGGCGCGGATCACCAGATGACGATGCCGCTCTCCGGCAATATAGCAGGCAGCCCCCCGGCGAATAATTACAGCAGCATGCCATCCGAACAGGCTCAGGAATTGCTTACCCCGGGATCTTCTCAGATCTCTTTGCGGGCAGACAGCGAGACGCGTTCAAACTGGCTCGTGCGCCTGCTACGCCACAACAGGGCCGACTAAAAATCCTATCCTAAAAACGCTCAGGGCCATCGTTGACTTTATGAAACAGTGGGAGGACTATTAAAACAGTCTCCTTTTGAGCAAAGCCGCGCGGCTGCGCCACGCAAAGGCGGAGTTTATTTTGAGGAAAAATGCGCTTCGCGCATTTTTCCTCAAAATAAACTCCATCAGGGCGAGCGTCGCAGGCACGAGCGGGCACTGGTATCGGCAAGCAGGCACACTCTAGAGCACGATATGGTGAGGGAGGACCTCTTCACTGTTCCTTAAGGATATGTTATAGTGCAGGTAAATTTCATGTGCGTTTAAGGATAGCCAGTCCACAGGAGAGCTGTGAACTGGTAAACAGATTTTCTACGCACGATTTGCTACACTGGCATTCTAGCGATAAAACTCCCATCACCGCACAACTCGAAAGAGAAAGACTTAAATGCGCTTCTGCTTTATTATCGAAGAGGAATACCGGCATGACCCTATGCCGATGGTTGTCGCCGACCAGCTGTTGCAGTGGGGACACAGCATCGATCTGTTGGAGCCGAAGGATACCGTGACCTGCTTATCAACGATGCGCGAACAGGGCTACGATGCTTACGTCCTCAAGACGGTGGCCGATGGCCCCGGCTTTAGCATCCTGGAAGCAGCGGAAGCAGTTGGCATCCCTACCATCAATAACTCGCGCGCCATCCGTTTAGTCCGCGATAAAGCCGTCGCCGCCGCCTATGCACGCGCCCACGGCTTGCCTATCCCACCCACGTATTTTGTCGCTCATCCCCGGCTGCTTGAGCAGATCCCGCCAGAGGACTATCCCCTGGTGGTCAAACCAAGTAACGGCAGCTCGTGCCGGGGCATCTATCGTCTCAATAGTCCGGCCGACCTGGAGGCCCTGGTCATAGCCGAGGCAAAGGATAGTTTTTTTCTGGCACAGCGCTATGCCGAAAACGCCGGTTTTGATATCAAAGTCTATGTGACCGGGCGAGAGGTCTATGCGGCAGTTGCCAGGCAGTCGCCGCTGCACGCCACGGTGGAGGAGGAATTTATTCCTCTGACGCCTCAACTGCGCAAACTGGCGCTCGACATCGGCAGAATCTTCGGCCTGGATATTTACGGCATAGATGTGGTCGAGACGCCACAGGGCCTGGCGGTGCTGGACATCAACGATTTTCCCAGTTTTGGACGCGTTCCGCGCGCCGTGATCCGCGTGGCGGAGTATATTCTCCATGCCGCTAAACGCGCGGAGATGCAGCGCGCCGGCCACGGCAGCCGCCCGCGCCGGAAGCACTCGCCCGAAAAACAGCTCTTGCCCACCGGGAGAGGAGAGCTATCCTCCTCCATGCATCCCATAGGATTAACATAGTTATATAGAGAGAGCAAGCATGATGAATATCTGCCTGATTATGGATAACCCGGAAACCCCTCGCCACCCGGTCATCGCCGTGGCTTTACAAAAGCTGAGTGAGTCGCATCATGTGCGCCTGCTGGATGTCCGCACACTGACCGCCGACGCGGCCATCGCCGAGGAAGAGAGACACCTGCGCGCCGACCTGTACCTGCTGAAGTCGCACGCGCCACAGGCGTTGGAGGTCGCGCACTACCTGGAGCAGCGCGGCTCGCTCGTCGTCAACAACTGGGCCTCCTCGGTTGCCTGCCAGAATCGCGTGCTGATGGCGCAGCGTATGGAAGAGGCGCACCTTCCCTGGCCGCGCACACAGCACTTCGCCAGCCTGGCAGCACTGCTTGAGCAGAGCGCGACGCTCGCCACGCTTTCCTTCCCGCTTATCATCAAAAGCTACTATAGCCATCGCGGCGACCTGGTGGCGAAAATCGATACTATTGAGGAACTCCAATCCCTGGCGGACCGGTGGAGCGACGAGCCGGTTGTCCTCCAGGAATTCGCCGCCGGGGATGGCTGGGATATCAAGCTCTGGGTGATCGATCAGCAGATTTTCGCAGCGCGCCGGCGCACGCCGCTGGAGCCAGGCGCCCCGAAGGAAGATACACCTGTTTCAGAGCAAGATCTGCCCGCCGAGTGGGCACGTATTACGCGCGAGATCGGGCGCGTCTTCGCCCTGCGGCTCTATGGCGTCGATCTGCTCGTCACCGAGCGCGGACCGATGATCGTCGACGTGAATTCGTTTCCCGGTTTTCGCGGGGTGCCTGGAGCCGCCAGCGCGCTGGTCGCCCTGGTGGAACGTCTGTTGCAGGAAAGGCAGGTGATCGCGTGAGTTCTGACAACGCTATCCCGACAGAGACCAGCCTCTCTATTGAAGATCTTCCCGGCGTGGTCACGGATCTCTACGCGCGAGCCGGGCAGTCGCTTCTACCACAGGCACAGGGACCGGTGGGCTTGTTCGTGCGCTATTTACGCCGCAAACCCGAACGCGGCCTCGCGGTCATCTATATGGTTGACGAAGTGCGTTCGGCGCACAACGGGCGAGCTAATAATCCGCTGCACTCGGTCAGCCTGACGCTCGATGAGAAGGCGCTGGAGGGCGCACGTATTCGCTTCAATGCCAGCGATGTGCGCCAGGCCGATATTACCCTGTTGCACAATGCCGACGGGGCGCAGCAGGGCCTGCTGCACCTGGCCGACCTGGGACTCTCGGTGCAGGCATTTCCTGCCGATCCGGGCCTGCCGGCGCTGGCACAGAGCTGCGACGCGGCCCGCATCCGCGAGCTACTCGACGCCGCCGTGCGGCTTCTGACGGGGGACCCGGCCTGCAAGATCGCAGCAGCAGCCGCGTATCCCGTTCGCTATAAACCCGCCAACCGCTGTGTGATTCGCTACGATCTTCTGCTGGAACATGCCTCGGGCGAGAAAAAAGAGCTAACGCTGTTCGGCAAGGTCTACGCTGATCCGGCGCAGGCAAGCAGCGTACAGGCGTTGCAGCAGCAGCTTTACACAGAACAGGCACAAAAGGGCATCGCGCCAATGCTTCCCCGCCCGCTGGGCATCATCGAGAGCATCGGGCTGACCTTCAACGAGGCCATCACAGCGCCGCCGGCCTCGGAAAACGCCACCACAGAGCTATGGAGCACTCTGCGCACCGGCAATAAAGCACTGCGGCCCCGCCTCGAGCGCGGGCGCGGCGGCGAAATTATACGGCTCATCCTGCCGGATGAGGAACTGCGCCTCAGCGCGCAGGCGCTGGCTCGTCTACATACGAGCGCCGTTCGCCCCGACGGAAGCGCCCCACGCACAGGCGCAAAGGAGGCGAAACGCGCGCAGCAGCGCGCCGCGCTAATCTCCGCGCGTAACCCTGAGCAGGCCAGGGAAGTGCAGCAGCTCGCCGGGGAACTGGCATCGCGCCTGACAGAACTGCAACCCGACAACTATTATCCCGCGCACGGCGGCTTCAAAGCCAGCCAGTTGCTTTTCCACAGCCATCGCGTCTTCGTCGTCGATTTCGATGGCTTCTGCCTCGCGGATCCCGCCCTTGACGTTGGCTACTTCCTGGCCTATCTGCGCCCGAGCGCGTTATGGTACCGGCGCCAGGGTATGCGCCAGTGGTTCGAGGAAGCAGCCGCTCTATTCCGTAATGCATACAAACAGGCAATGATTTCTTATGGTATAACGCAATCCACGATAAATGACATCTTAACCCGTTCACGTCTATATGAGGCCGCGCTCCTCTTCAAGATCGCAACCCGGCGTGTCAACCGGCTCAATAGTCCGAGGCCGAAGGAGCTATCGGCGATGCTGGAAGAGATTGCCGCGTGCCTGGCATCAGTACCGAGGTGAGAAATGCTTTTCAACTTTTTATATCGCAATCTCAAAGGGCTTCGTTTCCTGGTCGTGCTGGCGCTCCTGGCAACATTCGCACAGACCGGTTCGGACCTGCTGGCTGTTATGCCAATCAAATTTATTACCAGCAAGGTCAGCAACCCGGCCTCGGATCCAAGCTGCCAGTATCCATTTCTGAATCCCCTCCTGAGCATCTTTGACACACCCACGTTCGATCCCAGCCTGCAACCAGCTCCGGGCACAACGACTCCCAAGCCTCCTCCCCAGGCCCCCTGCCCGACCTCGAAGGGTAGCAATAACGCCGCCGCTGTCAATAACGTGCAATTCGAGCAACACAGCGTGATCGGCGTGATCATCTTTTCGGTACTCATGCTCCTGCTTTTCAGTATATCGAGCGCATTGCTGGCCTATGCTTCCCTTTACCTTGCAAGCTACATCGCACAACACCTGAGCGAACGGCTGCGCAACAATCTCTTTGAACACCTGCAACGTCTCTCGCTCGACTGGCACGGTAAGCAGAAGAAGGGCGACCTGGTGCAGCGTGTGACGGGCAATATCGCCGACATCGAGAAATTCATGACCGACGGCCTGGTGGATATCCTCGGGGGCGTCCTGACACTCATCGGTGTCGCCGCCATCATGCTTTCGGTCAGCCCGCCCTATACGCTGCTCTCGCTGGTCATCGCGCCCGGGCTTTTCCTGACCGTCATGTTGTATACGCGCAATATCAAAGCGGCTACGAAAAAAGCATCAAAGCTGGCGGGCCAGGTAGCGGATGTCGCCACCGAAGATATCAATGCGCTGACCGTCATCAAAGTCTTTACGCGTGAAGAGCGCGAGAACATGCGCTTTGGCAAATATGTGGGCAAGAATCGCGAAGCCGGTATGCGCGCAGGCGGTTTACAGGCGCAATTCGCGCCTCTCGTGGCTATCCTTACGGCTATTGGCACAGCTATCGTCGTTGGCGTCGGTGGCTACGTGGCAGCCGGCAACACCTTCCATCTCATCGGCCCGATTACGCTCAGCGCTGCCAGCGGCGTTGACGTTGGCACTCTGATCCTCTTCCTGAGCTATCTCAAGATGCTCTATCAGCCCATGCGCGACCTCTCTAAGATAACCAACCTCATGAGCAGCGCAGGCTCGGGCGCGGAGCGTATTCAGGAGGTGCTCGATCAGGCTCCCGAAGTGATTGATAGCACTGCTCCCTACTATGGCCCGCAGAAGCTGCGCGGTGAAATCACCTTTGAGAATGTCTTCTTTGGCTATAGCAAAGATCGCTTCATCCTCAAGGGTATCAATCTGCATATTCCCGCTGGCAGAAAGGTCGCGCTGGTCGGGCTTTCCGGCGGCGGCAAGACGACGCTGGTCAAGCTCATCCCGCGCTTCTACGAAATCCAGCAGGGGGTCGTCAAGGTCGATGGCGTGGATAACCGCCTGTATCCGCTCAGGGTGCTGCGCGAGAACGTGAGCATGGTCTTGCAGGACTCGGTGCTCTTCGAGGGTACGATCCGTGAAAACATCGAGATCGGGCGTCCCGGCGCTTCTATGGAGGATATCGTCGACGCGGCGAAGAAGGCCAATATTCACAACATGATTATGAAAGACCTGGGCGGCTATGATCGCATGCTCCGCGAACAGGGCAAGGACCTGTCCGGTGGGCAGCGGCAGCGTATGGCTATCGCGCGCGCGATCCTGCGCGATGCCCCCATCCTGATCCTCGATGAGCCTACTGCATCGCTGGACGTGGAATCGGAGGCCGAGGTTATGCATGCGCTGGATCAACTCGTCGTCGGACGCACGGTGCTGATGATTTCTCACCGCCTCAGTACATTGGGCAACGTCGATGAGATTATCGTGCTCAAAGAGGGACGCATTGTTGAGCAGGGAACGTATAAGGAGTTGAAGCGGAGCGGCGGTGTGTTTGCTGGCCTGCTCGAAGAGCAGAATCGCTACAACCTGGAGAAGGCCGGCGAGAAGTCGATCCTGCGCTCAGCTTTTGCCGCCGATATAGCCGCCCTGCGCCAGCAGCGCCAGGTGCCTCCTCCGCCCGCCGAAGCGCCTCGTCAGCCCGTCGCGCCAACGGTTCTGCCCGCTGGCGGAGCGCCCCGGCAGCCCTCCGCTCCGGCCGGCAACTATCCCTATCAATATAACGCCGGCGCACAGCCGCCGGCGCAGCGCCGCGCGGCTCCCCCGCGCAATGCTCGCGTGTTGATCGAACTGGATGGCAAAATTATCGGCGAACGCCCGTTGGATAAGCCCGTGCTTACCGTCGGCCGCCTCTCAGGCAACGATGTGCAGGTGCCCAATCAGCGCGTCTCCCGCCTGCACGCGAAGATTCGCCAGGAGAACGGGGGATGGGTCATCGAGGATGCGGATAGCGTGAACGGCCTTGTGTACCAGGGCAACCGCGTCGAACGTCATCTGCTCGTCGATGGGGACCGCATTCACATCGCGCCTACCGCGGTGCTCCATTATAAAGCATAGCCCTGGCGCGGTTCACTCTCCCCACGCGCAGGCGCGCGCTGGTGAGAGTGAACGAACAAGATCGGGCATGGGCATGCAAGGGCACACTCATGTCATCCAGAGCGCCAGCGAAGGGCTACGGCTTACGGCGCTCTGGATGACATGGGGCGGCATGCCATTCGTTACTGGCTCCGTGACGCGATTGCCACCATATGCTCCCCTGATGGTGCTATGTATTGCCCTTTGGATCGAAATGCTCGATCAGCAGCACGGGTCTGCCGCCCAGGTTGAGCGCCGGGACATAGAGGGTATGTGTAGCCTCGTTGACGGCGATGCTGTGCATATCGCCGCTATCCACAACCTCATCTCCAAGCTTGCGCAGGATGCCCCGCGACGCCTGGCTCTCGTCGTAGATGGAAATCGCGGTTTTGCTGGCAACATACAGTATATGCACGCCGGTATCAATCTCGACAACATCGGGCGTGACGCCGGTTGACTGGAGATGCTGTATATCGCCGATAGGTCGCAGGGTGCGCATGCTAAACATCGCCACTTTATTGTTATTCACACACGCCGCGAAGCCAACCTGCTGCTGCGAGTCCAGGATCAGTCCGTGCGCGCCATCACATGTGGGCGGCAGGGTAAGACGCCGCACATTGAAGGTGAGCGGATCGATGACGGCAATCTCGCTCTTCGTTGTCACATCAGGAACGAGCACAACAAAAATGCGATGCGAGACCGGATCGTAGCGCGTATGCCCCACATCGGTGCCAAACTTGATCGTGCGTATGGGCCGGTCGGTTAACGCATTGATTACCTGTTCATCTCCGCTGCCAGAGCCAGGCTCGGAGACGAATACTTCTTTATGATCGGGATCGTAGCCAATGCTATCTGGCGTCTCGGTGGGCGTGATGGTCTTGATGACGCGGCAGGCGTCCTGATCCGAGGGTGAGGGCTTGCAGGTGTTCTCATCGATGACGTAGATCTTATCGCCCGCGGGCGTCAGGCCGGCAGCGGCGGCATAGACCTTATGCACATTGGCAGCGATGGTTATGCCATGCACGAACTGGGCGCTGACAATACTGCCCACAACCCGATTGTGCCTCGTATCGAAGACGGCGATGCTCGTCTGGATGTGGGTTCCAGAAGGGATAGCGTGAATGCTTTGCAGGATCTGTAGTTTCCTGGCGCTGGGACCGGGGTGAGCAATAAAGAGCAGGCCAGTCGCAGGATCATACGCCTGGAAGTCAAAACGATCAGATTGCAGCGATTCGTCGAGCAGTTGTCCCTTCGCGGTTTCAAGCACGCCGGGCAGGGGCACGCCCTGCACTAATTGCAGTCGAGGAATTGTTGTCGGCGTAGCGAAACGAAAGGCGATACCAGCGATGATAATGAGCAGCGAGCCAAAGCAGACTATCCCCAGCAGCCACATGAGGAGTTTGCTCCTCGTCTCCCCTGGTGCCGCTACCCCTGTCGATTTAGCCATTATACCTTCCTCTTCCTGAGAAAACCCGAGTGTTTATCACCCCTCAGGCTATCACATGTCTTTCTTTCAA
>Ga0070740_10001422_pt1 | contig 33192 bp, 36 predicted proteins | sample Coa_R2_FD_67286 | JGI IMG/M metagenome (GOLD analysis project Ga0070740, IMG submission 67286) | Surface soil microbial communities from Centralia Pennsylvania, which are recovering from an underground coalmine fire - Coalmine... | ecosystem: Environmental > Terrestrial > Soil > Unclassified ...
AGATGGAATTGACGCGTTAGAATCAGTACTCGTTTTTACATTTAAAACGATCGATTCAAGCAGTTGCATCCAGGCAAATCCAGTAGATACAGTCAATGACCAATCGTTCCAATGAGCACATTGAAAAAGTGCCTGTAACTCTGCTCCTTGAAATCTATTTGCACCACATACGCTAAACGAGCCATCAAAACCTGGATCGCTCCCGAGTGGTCCGGGCAGCACTGCAATAGTTTCTCCAGGAATTCCATTCAACCCCCATACACCAGTTGTATCAAAAACGGGAACGGCAAAATTGGGCGAACCAGGTTGCCCTGAAGTTGCTAATGATTTTTTACATGACCGTTCGGGCAATAAAAAATAATTTGCTTCAAGATCAATATTTTTTTCTTCATGTAGTGATGTGCCGAGCAATGCACGAAAGCCAGGATGCTTAGTAGGGCTTACGCTACAACTGCTTAATGCAACTTCCGTTCCTGGTTGGCCAAGAGCACCCGGCAATGGATCTGATAATGAAGCTTGAGTTACAAAAGGAATGGCGGTGCCATTTTTCTTTATTGCCCAGAACAAGAATTCTGCTTGTGCCCACGAGTGAGCAGAGGCACTGTGTTGCGCCAAAAAAAACAAAAGAGCAATATTCTTTTTATTCATCCTTCGTTCCTTTTTGTCTTCATCATAATAATGGTGATATCTCAAACGCAATCATTAACAATGAAATAAAATTATTGTTTCTTGCTGGTTGAACTGAATATTCTTTATGCAGTTTATTTTTTATAAGGGGTAGTTGATATGAAATATATATGTATGTTGGCCCTCATGGTGCCAACGATAATAGAAGCAGCATCAGTGAGTGAACTCAAAAGGAAGTATGAACAAAAAATTCAGCAAGAAGCAAAAGAAATGGAGGCTACGCTCGGTAAGTCTAGGGCAGTTAAGCCCGCAGTGCCACCGGTGGTAGCTCCCATGCAACGAGAAGTTAAGCCCGCAGTGCCACCGGTGGTAGCTCCCATGCAACGAGAAGTTAAGCCCGTAGTAGTATCGCCAGTGGTAGCCCCCATAAAAAAAGCGCCAGAAAAACCAATACAAAAAAAGAAAATGAATCAAAAGGAAGCTACACAGTTACTCATCACCGGAATAGAGGAAGGAAACGCGGCAAAGGTGAAAGAAGCATTAGATCAAGGAGCAGACAAAGATACATTCATAGAAAGAAGATCTGCATTAATGAATGCGGTCATAGGTGGTAATGTAGAAATCGCACGGTTATTATTATCAGCAGGAGCAAGGCTTAGTGATCTTGAATTAGCTGAGACAGCAATAAATGGTGATGAAAAGATGGCAGCTATGTTATTACGATCGGGCAAAATAACTCAGGAGGCTTTCGACATTGCGTTCGATGATGCTTTTAAGTTTGGTCGTGCAAATATAGTTCGATTGTTTATTCAAGGCAAGCATTTTTTCCAGTTAAATCAGCAAAGTGCGATAAATGGTCAGACGTTACTTATGAGAGCAGTTGAGTACGGACATAAAAATATTGTTGCATTGTTGTTAAGCTATAAAGCTGATCCACAATTGAAAGATAATAATGGCCTGACTGCGCTTGATTACGCACTCTTGAAAGGACGGGAAGACATGGTGGCATTGTTCACCGCTGAAATGCCAAATGCACAAGAAGAAATAAAAAAAGCTTGGTCAAGAATAAGAAAGTACGAGAAAAGAAAAAAAGAGAGTATGAGTGCGTAAGAGACAAAGGGTGAATAATGATAAAGAGAGCAGAATGTATTCTGGCACTGTTTTTATTTACGGTGGCGCAAGCAGACCCATTATTGGATGCCATTAATCAAGGAAATGTAGCTGCGGTTGCTCAAAACGCAAAGTCAGGAAATAGAACAATAGATTATTCATATCCGGGCACTACCTATTTAATGGTTGCAGTGCGTAAAAAAAATATTCCTGTTATCCGTGAATTGCTTAAAAAGGAAAATGGTATTGATGTTAATTTTATGAATCTGAGTGGCAGAACTGCGCTCCATTATGCGCAGGAAGATAATGCGCTCAATGTTGTGCAAGAGTTGTTAAAAGCAGGCGCGAGTGCAACTCTATCAGCAGGGCCAGATTCAGCGGTAGGTGTTTTTGCCAATGCTAAAGATGAGCATATGGATGGAATATCGCCACTTATTGAAGCAATGCTTACCGGTAAAACAGCTATCTTTGATGAGATGCTCAAACCTGAATATCATGTTGATCTGAATGCACGAAATTATTTGGGCAAAACAGCATTGCAGATTGCAGTAGAGAAAGGAAATGTAGATGCAGCGCGCAAACTTGTCGCCGCTGGCGCCGACCAAAATGTAAAAGACAATAATGGTAATTCAGCGTATTCGATTGCATTAAGCAAAAATGATCAGCCTATGCTGGAACTATTTAAAGCATCAGGCGCTGGTGCAGGAATTAATGCAACGGAACAGTTATGGGAAATGATTTCTGCAGGGGGTGACCCTAAAGAAATTACTGCGCTTTTAAATCAAGATGCAGATGTAAATGCCAAAAATCCTGCAGGATTGACGGCCATTTTAATGGCATATAAACAAGTTAAGATGCCAATATTTAATTATTTGCTGACGCTGGCAGGGCAGATTGGCACTAAGGAATTTATTCCCGACTTGAATGTAAGAGATAATGAGGGGAAAACATTATTCCATTTGATGATCGAACGTACTGATTTAGATTCATTGCGTAAACTATTTGATGCAGTGCCAAACAACTTTAAAAATAGAATGGCAAATCCTAATATTGCAGATAATAATGGCGTAACACCATTGGTTGAAGCAGTTACCACAAAAAGTCCAGCTGCTATTATTGATGAATTGTTAAAGAAAAGTGATAATCGCATTAATGTTGATCTGAATGCTGCAAATAATCAAGGCATGACTGCATTCAGATTTGCTATCAAAGTGGGAAATTATTCTGCTGCTAAGAAATTGATCAAGGCTGGTGCAAGCAATAATGCACCTGAATCATTAATTGATGTAATAGTTGCCAATAATATGAATGGGCTTAATGAGTTGTTAACGCCAGATTATCATATCAATGTTAACGCTCAACGTGGTGGTGATAACAAGACTGCGTTAATGGTCGCCGCCGAACGTAATAATTTGCCTGCTGCAAAAGCACTTGTTGAGCATGGAGCGGATACAAACATTATAAGTAACATCTACATACCAGGCCAAGGATACCCTTGCGGAACTAATACTACCATTCAACAACCAGCGGTTGATTTTGCAACATCGCAAGAAATGAAAGATTATTTAAGACCGCTCACCAAAGTGCAAGGGAAAACGATCAGGCAAGATTATTGCCACGAAACGGCGTATTAATCAGAGACAATGCGTTTGCCTTTTACATTATTTACGCTTGTATGGCCTGCAGTTGCAGAAAAATCAGCATAAAGATCGTAGCCTGATTTATAAATGCGAATAAATGCAATGTCCTCTTGTTTTAGACTTGAAGGCACAGAGAATGAAAATTCATTGACTTGTTGAACTTGGCCTGAACCAATAGGAGCAGGATAGGAAACTTCCATAAAATTGTAATAGGGGGTAACTGATTTGGTATAATCTCCTGCAGGTATACTTGTTTTGGTTCCTCCAGTTACAACAACTAGATCACTTCCTGCATCATTATGAATTAAATTTGCTGTGTAAGAAATAGTTGCTGTAGCAAGCATGAGACATAATACAGGTTTTTTCATAGATTTCCCCTTTGATTAATAGTAATACTTCATTATGTACACAATGTGATCAGGTAAAGCAATATTCCCCGTTTGGGTTAGGCGAAAATGGCTTGCTAATCATTAAATAGATGATATAAATACCGCTCAGGGTTATCCAGAAAGTTTTTGGTAACCTGATAATGATGCGTCTCGGTGTATGCGATTTGTTGTATGCTCTGATCATCGCATGAATAGATAGTTGCATTGGGGAATGCGAGCAATAATGGTGAATGAGTTGCAATAATAAACTGTGCGTTACTTGTTTTGATCGCCGTATGAATGAGTGCAAGTAAACTTAGTTGCCGTTGCGGTGATAATGCAGCTTCAGGTTCATCAAATATAAAGAGGCCATCTTGCCCTAACCTATTCTGGAAAAAAGATAAAAAACTTTCTCCATGCGATTGATTATGCAATGATTTACCGCCATAAGAAGCATAAGTTACCTCAGGGCCACTACCACCTTCTCGAGCTATGTAATCAATATAATTTGCTACATTAAAAAAGCTTTCTGCCCTAAAGAAATAACCATTGGTGGATTTGTGGCGCCAGGAGAGGGTTAAACATTCTGCCAGGTGCTGAGTTCCCTGATAGGTATTTTCTTGAGAAGTTTTAAAATGGATATTTCGTGAACCACCTTCAGGCCCAAAGCCAGCATTGCTTGCTATAGCTTCAAGAATTGTCGATTTACCCGTGCCATTTTCTCCCACAAAAAAAGTTACTTGCGTAGGAAATTGAATCTCTTTCAGTTGCTGAATGAGAGGAATGGAAAAGGGATATTGCATAAAATCAGTGGTAGGCCTAAAGCTGATGCTTATTTTATCCAGCAGAGGCCCATCAAGACGGATTATATGTTTTTTTGATGGCTTTTTCATGGAAATCAGTATACTCAATTTTAGGTAAATGAAAAATAAGCATAATAATGAATTGATCGCTCTTTCAAAGGTTTGCAGGTATTAAGAATGAAGTTAAAAGAAGCGCCTCGTACTTTTTCTACCGCCCATATGATAGCTACTCAGATGACCATGGCAGATTTGGATGAGCTTTCAGCAATGTTTGCTGATCCCCAATTTGTAGCGGTATTTGGGGTAACCCGTACCCGAGATCAGGTTAAAGAAGCAATAGAGAAAAATATCATCCACTGGCAGCAGCATGGTTTTGGTTACTATGTTTTCAGAGATAAAAAGAGTCATGCGTTTATAGGACGTGGCGGCTTGCGCTTTATGGATACTGATGACCTGAAGGGTGTAGAAATCGCCTATGCACTTATGCCTAGTTATTGGGGCAAAGGGCTGGCGACTGAAATGGCACGAGCGTTTGTTGATATTGCATTCAATATCCTCGGCTTAGATGAAATTATTGGTTTTACCACCACCACCAATAAAGGTTCGCAACACATTATGGAAAAGCTCGGTTTTAAGTATGAGCGTACTTTTACGTATTCAGATTTGCCACATGTTCTTTATAGGTTGAAACATAAAAAGTAACATCACTATGATTATTGTCTTTTTCTTGTGTTTATTTGCTCATGTTTCATTACTGAGTGCAGAAATGCACAATCAACCCTCAGATTTTGTACTTGTTCAACAAGGTACTATTCCTATTATTTTGACCGCACCGCATGGCGGATCGTTAAAAATACCTAATGTTCCAGTACGTAAGAAAGCAACAAAAGGCAAAGATTTAAATACGTTTGAACTAACACAAGCACTTAGTAAAGCGATCGAGGAAAAAACGGGTGAAAAACCTTACATTGTTGCCGCTCATTTCAAGCGAGTATACATTGATGCCAATAGGCCTGCTGATACAGCATACGAAGTTTCTGCAGCAAAACCATACTACGATTATTACCATGAACAGATAACAAAGTTTGTTGCTAACATAAAACAACTCTTTCCTAATCAAAATCCGTTGCTTATTGATATTCATGGACAAGGTCGTGAAAAGGATTTGGTCTTTAGAGGAACCTGCGATAAACAAACGGTACAGCAATTATTAAAATCTGCTGGTGAGGACGCATTGACCGGTCCGTTCAGTATTGCAGGGGTAATGTCAGCACAGGGTATTGCAGTATTTCCTCCCATAAGCAAACCGGATCAACCAGAGTATGCATCTTATATTGGAGGATTTACCGTGCGCACCTATGGCAGTCATACTGATCTGGGGATTAACGCCATTCAATTAGAATTTGGTAGTTCCTATCGAAATTCAGAAATGATAGCAACCACATCACAAAAAGTTGCACAGGCAATAATTACTTTTTGTGAGCGATGGCAGTCTTAAATAGGTTATGTTATTTAACAAACAATTCATATACAAGACCAATTGACGCAATTGCGAGAGCCAATAACATCGTGATATGCCATGTTCTAATCGGTCTATGCTTTTTTATCGCTTGATGCATTTCATAAAAAATAACAATCCATCCGGCAACTAAGATGAGCAGAACATAGCCATGTATGGGTTCTAGTGCCATTATTATCCTTCAAATTAATAAACTATCATAAACTGACCTGCTACTCGCCCATTGATTTCAGGATTTTGAAGTTCAACAATGGCTGAGCAACATGCTGCTGCAGGGTCTCCTGATGCACTGAGTGATCCAATCCAGTATTCATTACCAGGAAATGCATTTCCATCCCAGGCGTAGCAAGCTACCAATAATTTATTATTTTCTAATTTATCTGCCGGGTTCCGTTTAGAAAAATGTATCTTGATCTTGTTATTTTTTGTTTTAAATAATCCGCCATTTTTAATACCACCACATGCTTGTACTTCATCTGGAAACCAACTAAAATCGATATCAGCAATTTGGGACAAATTATATTGTTTAATTACTTGTGCAAAAACATCTACCATCAGATTTGCTTGTCGTGCGATTTTTTGCCAAACGCCCAGCCCCAACCCAACCATGTGTACATATACTTTTCTGTTTTGTTGCATACCTCTGGCTTGCGCATCTAATAAGAAAGGCACGATTACTAAGCGAATCCGTTTCTTGTACACTGCACTGTCAAAAAATCGTTTACCCGCAGCAAAAGGTATATACCTTCCGGTTGTATCTGCCTGTGTCTCCTCGAATGTGGGAAACGTAACCCCATAAAAGGTTGACCACAAATCAAGTATCTTATTTTCCGTATGCGCTCCCGCTCCATAGCCATTTTCAGGCGTATTTTGTTCTGGTGTAATTATCATATGCTGCCATTCCATAACATTTGGTTTTTCAAAACGCGCACCAACTAAACCAACATAAATACCTTGCTCTTCATACGTGCCCGGAACGCCTTTTGCGCCGTTATTATTGCGACTGCCATTGTTGATAAAAAAGGTTGGTACCGAAACACCAAGAAGGGCAGATAGTTGCATTTCATCATAAGAAAGATAATTGGCCAGTACTAAAGGAGCTGCTTCATCATCAGTTCCTATTGATTCAAAACCACCACTGCCGCGCGTTGAACCATCACGCAGCAGATAATCATCGCTCGCATTCATAAACATTAATGGTCGTTTTGATAATAAACGAGTAATAAATGATGCTCTATTCATGGTTGCATACAATGCTTGTTCTATTTCGCTGCCCTGAGTTCTTTTGAGTGCAAGAAAACTATCAATTAATTCGTTGACTGATGCATGCATGATCGGATAGGTATGTTGTGCTTGTTGCGCAATGGTTGCTTGTTTTATTTCATTGTCAGCAGCGATTGCTGCAATTCTATTATTTTGGGTAGGAATAGTAACTCTATCAGCAAATGTATTTGATTGAGCAACTAAGGATTGAAATTGAGCTATGTCCGCAGCATTTACTGCTTTTACAGGTTTTTTACTTACTTTTTTTGTTGTAGCAGGTTTAGTTGTTTTCTTTACTGATGGTTTAGCTATTTTGCGCGCTGCAGGCTTGCCTTTTCTGGTAGTTGCCCGTTTGGTTGGCTTGACCGCTGAAACTTTTTGAGCTGCTGCCTTTTTTATTGTTTGTTTACGCGCTGGTTTTGCTTTTTTTACCGGAGCTTTCTTTGCTTTTGGCGCTTTTGATTTTTTTATAGATTTCTTGGAAGTAACTCGAGAAGATTTTGTCTTGAGGGTTTTTTTTGTGCTTGAGCGTTTTAGTGTATCTTTTGTAAAACTTGTATCAAAAATAACGCACAGCAATAAAAGAATGATAATTCTCTTCATTAATAATCCTCAATTATTCAAGAAATAAGCAGATCTGAGTCAAGATATAGCATAGCAAAAAGACTAATTGGTAGTTTTTAAAAAATATCTTCGAGTGTAATAATAAGTAAGGAACGGTAGGATGAAGAAAAAAGTATTACCCTTATCAAAAGTCTATCAGTTACTGGAGCCAGGGCCAGTGGTAATGGTTACCACGCAATATAAAGAAAAACCTAATATTATGACCATGTCATGGCAAATGATGATTGATTTTGTTCCGCCATTAGTCGGTCTGGTAATCAGCAATCGCAATTATTCTTTCAACAATGTAAAGCGTACTAAACAACTGGTGATTAACATTCCTTCAGTAGAATTGATACATCAAGTTGTGGGTGTTGGTAATACTACCGGGTCTAAAGTAAATAAATTTAAAAAATTTCATCTGACTGCCATGCCAGCTTCCAAAGTTGATGTGCCCTTAATAGAAGAATGCTTTGCAAATCTTGAATGCAAGGTTATTGATGATCACTTGGCCACAAAATATAATATTTTTATTGTCCAAGTAGTGAAAGCTTGGATTGCCACCTCAAAAAAAAGACAGAGAACGTTGCATCACCAGGGCAATGGTGTTTTTGTAATTGATGGCAAGATAATGAAGTTATCGTCGAATAAGAAATAAATTTTAGCATAATAATTTTTTCTAAATAGGCTACAATAATAGTTTATAGAATATTAAGGAGCCTATATGCCTAGAGAAATAGACAAGCTTATTGATGGCAATAAGAAGTTTAGAAAAAAATTTTTCAATGAAAAAAATACCCTTTTTGATGAGTTGGTATCACAAGGTCAAAAACCAAAATTTATGGTTATTGCCTGCTGCGATTCGCGGGTTGATCCAGCCATTATTTTTAATTGCCAACCAGGTGAATTATTTACCATTCGCAACATTGCCAATTTAGTACCTCCCTGTGAGAATGCTGATTCTTATCATGGCACGAGTGCGGCATTAGAATTTGGTACTCGTTTTCTTGAAGTTAAACATATTATTGTTTTTGGTCATACGTATTGTGGCGGTATTCAATCATTGTTTACCAAACAGGTCTTTGAAAAAAATGCACACGGTTTTATTGGTAAATGGATGGAACTGGCACGCCCTGCATATGATAAAGTTTCTACGGAACATGCACATGAATCTGTCGAAAAAAAAATGATCTTGTGTAGCCAATATGCGCTCATTAACTCATTAAACAATGTGCAGAGTTTTCCTTGGATACAAGAACGAGTAGATAATCAATCATTGTTTTTACACGCTTGGTATTTTGATTTAGATACTGGTAGTATCCATATTTATGACAAGCATAACGGTATTTGGATGGTGCCAACAGAGTAGTTAAGCCAAGCGTCGGTTGCTCAGGGCTATGTAATCTAAAGCATCATCTGTGGACTTAAAAATAAGTCCCTTTCGTTGTAATTTTTGTAGCTCATCACTCGCCATAATTAATTCATTAATTGATGGGTTGATGCTACTTATGAGAACTATTTTATTGTGTTTATGAAGGAGTGAAATGATCTCATTGAGTACATCTGCTCCATCTAAATCAATAAAAAAAACATCTGCAAGGTTTAATATCACGTAAGCATAATTATGGAGTTTGCGTTCAAGCCTTGCAAGATGGGCTTGCCCGTTAATATACGCAAGTTGCCCTTTGAATGAGTAAATAAGAATATCTGAATCGCTTTGCTTTTCACTATTGACCGGTTGGTTTTCCGAAATTTTTAATTTGCTTACGGCGTAATAACCGCTGGATAGTTGTTCCATAAAAACAATGAGTGACAAAGAAATACCAATCAAAATACCCATGATTGGATCATGATAGATAGTTATGGCAGCTACCAACAAAGATATTATGAAATTGGTTTTATCATACTCATACAGTTTTTGAAAATGTTCAGCTTCCACCATGCGCACCGCTACATGCACCAAGATAGCTGCAATCACGGCAAGGGGAATATAGCTAAAAAAATTAAGCAACAAAAGGGATATGCCTGCAACAACTAAGCTGCAAATTGTTGCAGAAATTTTGTTAGTGGCACCCGATTGAACATTTAGCGCGGTGCGTGCAAGTGCTGCAGTAGCGGGAATGCCACCAGCAAACCCTGATGTTATGTTGGCAAGTCCTAATGCGAATAATTCTTTTCTGGAGTTATGTCTCGTTTTGGTCATACCATCTGCAATTCGGGCAGATATCATTGTTTCAATAATTGCAATGAGCGCAAGGATTAAGCTGCTACTAAAAAGAGTACTTGTATAACTAAAAGTAGCTGGTAAAAACGGCATAAATGATAATGATCCAAAACGATCTCCCAATGTTTCAAGCGTAACAGAAATGTACGATAAGGAAGATAAATAGCCCAGCAGAATGCCCAAAGGAGTCATGATAATAACGGCTGGCAGTTGTTGTATATATTGGGTGCAGACAAAGAGAGATACTAAAAATAATATGAATACCAAGGTTGTTGGCATAGAAATAGTATCAATGTGCGACAATGATTCTAATACATTCTCAAAAAAAGTTTCATGCTTTGTTACATGTTGAAGGCCAAACGCAAAATTTAATTGATTGAGTGCAATGATGCATGCAACACCAAGGGTAAAGCCATGAATGGTACTTGCAGGAATAAAAACAAGGTAGCGTTCAAGATGCAAAAAATAGGCGCCGATAATCATGAGACCAGTTACGATTGCAAGGAGAGGCAACATATGCGGACCATGTGTTAATGCATAAGCAGCAAGAATTCCAGACAATGCACCAGTTGGTCCAATGATATTAAAATTGCTGCCACCAAAAATTGAGGCCACCAGTCCTGCCCAAATTGCGGTAATAATGCCGGCAATTGGAGTGGTTTGAGATGCGACTGCTAATGATATTGATAGAGGAATTGAAACGAGACCTACCGTAAGACCTGACTTCCAATTTTTTTGAATACGAGTGAAGATGGTTTGCATAAACAGCTCCTTGCAGGTGAGAGCTAAAATAATTAACTGATGCTTATGCTAAGCATCCATCTTATATAAAATAAAGCAATACCCTTAATAATATCACTTGGATCTCATTTCTGAGCAAATTCTATGCCTTCTTTGATTTCACCGTCTTCTTTTTAATAAATCTTTTTTTGGTGGGAGATTTTATTTTTTTTGTTGGACGTCGAGCAGTAGTTGACTTTCTTTTTGCAATAACTTTTTTTGCCGCCGTTTGTTTGATTGTTTTTTTTCGGATTGGCTTACGTTGTATTGGTGTTGGTTTACGAGCTATTTTTGTAGCTTTTTTAGCAACTTTAGCTGATGGCAACTTGCCCTTTTTTGCTTTTCTTAAAGGCAACATTTTTTTTTGAATTTTCTTTTTTTTAGGTTGAGCAACTTTCGCAATGCCGTATGGTGCATATGCAGTTTTATCGCCCTCGAGAATGGCTCGCAGGTTGATTGGATGAGCAACAATTTTTTTTACAAGCTGCCGACTAGGTTCTTCTTCAGTATATAACACATCATGGAATTCTTTTTTAAATTTAGAATCTTTTTGTAAAGCTTTATGTAATGCAGGAGTTATGATTAAAGGTTCTGATTTATAGCCATTTTCTTGAAGATACTGGTTAAGAGCAATTATATGATTTGATCCTGCTGCTACAAAGAGTACCGGATATTTATCAATATTTTCATTAATGGTGTCTATAAAAGCTTGATCAAGCTCCTTGGCCGCCTGTACTGCTGTTGGTGAAAGGCCGAAATGCTCATGTTTAATTTTTCGGAATTCTACATTAATGCAAGGAGTGTTTGCTTGTTCACACTGATATTCAAGGCCAAAAAGTGGCGAAATAACTTGAGTGAATTCTGTTATTTCCTCTGGTCGATAATCAGCAGGGTTTAAAAACTTTTTTTTACCAGCTTTTATAGCTTCTTTATAATCGAATGTAAGTGAATCTTCGATGATGGCAAGACCATTATAATTCTCAACAGCCCAAATAAAGTCCGCCTGTTGCTCGTGATAGATTGCACCGGATAAATCAACAGTATAATGAATATCAAAAAATTCAATAATTCTATGGCCATTAGCTTGATTAATCCAAGTTTGCATTGCTATAAAATCTGCATGTAAAGTAGCATTTCTTGCGAGTATCATTAAGAAAAAGAGTATTTTTATTTTATTCATACTTTCTCCCATTGTTAAAACTATTTAAAGCTTTGCATAATGTGTCGATTGGATTCAACTAAAATTAGAATGGGTAGTATTGACTCAACTATGTGCTATTTATTACGGTGCAATTGCTTAGAGTTTTTATGAAAAGGAGTTTGCGCGTATGGTCAAGATAAAGCGAGTGTACGAGGAACGTGCAAGAAATGATGGTTTTAGGATATTAATTGACAGATTGTGGCCCCGTGGACTTTCTAAAGCAAAAGCGCACGTTGATTTATGGCTGAAGGATATCGCACCAACTACTCTATTAAGAAAATGGTTTGGGCATGATCCAAAGCGCTGGAAAGAGTTTCAAAAAAGGTATCGTGCAGAATTAAAGCAGCATCAGGATGCAATACTGTTACTTAAACATTTGATAAAAGAAAAAAAACAAGTCACGTTATTGTACGGCGCTCGAGATGAGCAGTATAATAATGCTGTGGCATTAAAGAAGATTTTAAAGTTCTAATGAGGATTGTCTATGCTTTATTTTGACGAAATCTTATTGTACATAAAAGAATTCATTAATTGTATTGGAGTATTTGTTATTACCTTTGGCGCATTTCGCGCGGTGTATCATCTTTATTATAGAATCTTTCATAATACGGTAACCACTAATTATATTAGATTATCTTTTGGCAGCAGCGTTATTTTAGGACTCGAGTTTATGGTAGGTGCCGATATTGTTGGTTCTTTAGTAAAACCGGATTATTATAATTTAGGTCTGATAGCAATCTTAGTAGTAATTAGAACCATTCTCAGCTATTTTTTGAATTTGGAGTTGAAGTCGCTTACTCCGGCGCAACATGAGGCAGTGAGTAAATGAATTTTTTTGTTCATTTTTTTTTGGGTCTCAATTTTGTAAAAATTGGGTATTAAAAAAAGGCCTCTGTTATCAGAGGCCTTTTAATTTCATGATGTAGGTATCTTTTATTTTGGCGTTATTGGCATTGCCATAGTAGGAACTGTTGCCGCTATAGCTGCTTGACCTACTGCTTGGTTAATTGAATTGTTTGCATTTTGGAGCATATTAGACAGAGTTACGGCATTGTTTTGAATCATACCAAGAATTGTTTGCAATTCAGCGAATGCTCTTTGTGAATTTGCCGGCCAGGTACTGATAATAAGATTGCCATTAGCATCTTTTGCTGTTGCTAACATATTGTTAATTTTGACAAAGAATTGTGCAAAGTTTCCTGCAAAGCTGATCAATGCTGGGAACACTTTTTTACGCAATTCACCGATACCTGGAGCGATTTGCGGTAATGCACCAAGCAAATCAGGTGTTTGACCTTGTGCATATTGGTTTAATACGTTAACGAGTGCTTGGCCAGAAGTTTCCAGTGTTGAAACATTTACTGTTGCAATAGTGTTGACGGTTGGAACTATTTGAGTTTGGTAGAAAGAAGCAAGCTCTGGTTTGAGCATCGCGTATTCTCTTGAGTTTGCAACTGCTTGCAATGAATCAACTAATGCATCAACTGCATTTGATAATGTTGCAGGATTTATCTTATATTGTAATGTTTGAACTTGAGCGGCTAACGAATCAAATATGCTTACATGTTGTTGAATATTGCTCTTGATAGTATTGATTAAACCTTGCTTATCTGCAGGGATTGAGCTCATTGGTATTTGGTTTAATGCGTCAAGTACCACATCTTTAAGTTTGGGTAAATTGGTGCTTAAGAAGCTAAGAATTGGAGTTAGATTCAAGTTGCCGATATTAGCTTTTAAATAAGTTCTTAAATCTTGGAAATTTCCTTGATCAATATCAGTATAAATTCTATCAACTATAGGCAATACTTGATTGGTTGCTACTTTTTGGAAATCGCCTAAAGCGCTTTTGATAGTACCAATATTATTCTGAATTTGCTGTACAATAGCAGCAGCTTGAGCCGTTGGGGCAATCAATGCTGCTCCCAGTATAATGGTAAGTAATTGTTTTTTCATTTTTATCTCCTTTAAAGGTTATTACATACTTTCATTTTTATACGCTCTGTAATGCATTGATTAAATCATCAATATTTTTAATTGCTTGATCGAATGAGTTGATTGCATCGTCAAAATCTTTATAGATCCCTTTTGGGTCAGTTGTTGGATTCATATCTGCAGAAATAGTGGTCAAGTCATTATCTAATGGCTGAAGGGTATTATTAATCGTCGCGATAGGGCCATTTTGAATCTCATTAAGTGTTGACGGCAAATCATCAATAAGTGCAAGTTCTAATACCGCACTTGGAATGCCCTTAATTTGATTGATATTCTTTTGCAAAGTATCAGATTGTGATTTAACTTGTATTAATGCATCATTCAATTGTTTGATAGTGCCACTTTGTAAATCACTGTAATTCTTGGCCAATGTTGCTTTAGCATTTATTACTTGGTTTTTAGCATCTAGCAGTGATTGTTTATTCTTATTGATATCATCAATAATTCCGCCCAAAGCGATTGTAGGAACAGAACAAACGATAAGTAATTTGATCAATACTTTCATAATTATCTCCTATAATGATCCTGCACTATCAATGATTGATGCAGCATCACGCATACGGGTAGGTAATGTTCCTTGCTTCATATTTCCTTGTACTTTATTTTTCAGATCAAGAACCTGTCTTCGAAGAAGTGTGACATTTTGTTCAGCTTCTTGTTTGTTGACTTCTAGGCGTTGCAATAAATGGCAAAGTACACCAGGATCTCTATTTGCAGGATATGAACATTGACCTGTATTTGGATCAATAACTGCTAACTTGGTAAGCGCGGTAGTCAATTGATCAAGTGCATTCATAATGTTAGTGTTTAAAGTTCCCAAACCCTTACTTGCTAAATTTTGTCCTTCTATACTTGTTCGTTGGGTTTGAATTTGATTAAAAGTTTGTTTAATTTGCGCTATTGAGTTCTGAACATTTTTAGCTCCTGCATCAAGTTGATTTGGTAAATCGGCGAGCTGCTGTATAGGTCTGGTAAATTGATCTGGTGAACGTTCCAACTGTGTTGCGCCATCTCTAAGCATTTTTACCACTTGGCTTGATGCCGTTGCAATCTGTTGCAATAAAGCTTTTACGTCATAAATTTTAGCGATGGTATTTTGATAAACAGGATCAACTATTTTATCGCCTACGAAATTGATCGCCGGAGCAATAACTTTTTCAAAGATTGGTTTTCCCACCTTATCAATGATGGGGCCAGCGATAGGCATAACTACGGTCTGTATTGCTGGTTTAATAACTTCTTGAACAACTGGTTTTACTACTTCATTAATAGTTGGCTGAATCACTGCCTGATTGACGGCTGAAGCTGCTTGCTCGGCACCACTTTTTATTGCCTCTCCGGCCTGTTCTGCGCCTTGTTGTATGGTATGGCCTAAATCACTCCAATCACTGGCACTGAATGGATTCCAACCATATAAAGGTATAGCTAGAATAGCAAGCGAAATAGCTATATATAATTTTATTCTCTTCATGGGGCCCTTTTTCTTTACCCGTAGTTTTCAATATGAAAACTTACTCCTGTCCTTTATTACTAATAATAGGGTAAAAATGTTTCACATTGCAACAATTTGGGGGTAAAATGGGCTTGTTGACGCCTGCTTGGTCCAGGTTAAAAGGAGGGCTTTCTTCTGAAAAATGAACTATTTGCTCTAAATACAGGGGGGCGCTTTACAAAATGCCCTATTTACGGGATACTTTATGATTATTTTTCTACTTCGCCAACCGAGCGCTAAATTTTTTAGCCGGCACTATTGGTAAGTAGAAACCCTTCGAAGCTTTAGCGGCGTAGGGTTGGCCATGAAGAATTTGTTAAGGAGTCTGTTTATGAAAAAGAATATCCATCCAGAAATACATGAAGTTACCGCCCACTGTGCGTGTGGTAATTCATTCTCTACTATTTCTACCTCACCTGATATTAGAGTAACTATCTGTTCTAATTGCCATCCATTTTTCACTGGTGCTCAACGTTTTGTTGATACCGCTGGTAGAATTGAAAAATGGGAAAAGAAATACGCTAAGAATAACGAAGCTGAAAAAGGCAAAGCTAAACAGACACCCGCAGCTCAACCAAAAGCTAAAACTACTACTAAGTCAAAAACAACTAAGTAGTTTTGCAGTATGAATACTCATTGGGATGAGATACAGCATCGTCATGATGAATTAGTGGCGTTGTTGGCAAGCCCTTCTTTAGAAAGTGGCAAGCGTGGTGAATACCAAAAAGAACTTTCACGCCTTTCCACCATGCTTGAATTGCATACTAAGATAACAACGGTTGAGAAGCAACTTACTGAAGCTAAAGCACAGCAAGCTGAAACTAAAGATCCTGAAATGGCTGCATTATTTGCAGATGAAATTGCAGGATTTGAATCTGATTTAGTTAAAGCTAAAACTGATCTTGAAGATCTTTTATATCCGCCCAATGAACATGATGATCGATCAGTATATCTTGAAATTAGAGCAGGAGCTGGTGGGAAAGAAGCATCCTTATTTGCAGCCGATCTATTGAAGATGTATACCAACTATGCGTTGCATATGGGTTGGAAGTCTTCGGTAGAAAGTTCCAGTGAAACAGATCTAGGTGGCCTACGTGAAGTGGTGCTCTACATAAAAGGCAAACAAGTATATGGTCATCTCAAACATGAATCTGGCGTACACCGTGTTCAACGAGTTCCTGCAACTGAAACTCAAGGTCGCATTCATACTTCAACGGCAACAGTAGCTGTATTGCCTGAAGCAGAAGAAGTCGATATTACAATTAATCCTGCTGATTTAAAGATAGATACATTTAGAGCCGGTGGTGCTGGTGGGCAGCATGTTAATAAAACAGATTCGGCAATTCGTATTACTCATATTCCAACAGGTACTGTTGTTGCCTGTCAAGAAGATCGCTCACAACACAAAAACCGAGCAAAAGCATTAAAATTACTCCAATCCCGTTTATTGGCTGCGCAAGTTGAGAAACAACAGGCTGCTATGAGTCAACAACGAAAAGAACAAGTTGGTTCTGGTGAACGTGCTGAAAAAGTACGGACCTATAATTTTCCTCAAAACCGGGTAACCGATCATCAGGTTAATGTGACCTTGAATAAACTTGATATGGTGATTAATGGCGCATTGGATGAAATAATCCAAGCATTACGTACCCGAGATAGAGAAGAACGGCGTCAGCAACAGCAGATGGCAGTACTGAAAAAATAATTATTCTCTCAACACTATCTCCATTTCTTAATCTTCAATGTTGTGATACAATCGCTTCATTGTTGTTCTTAAAATTATTGCACTAGAAAGTTTCCCATGAGTTCACTGTTTAACTATTTTATAGAATATAATCGTTATTTAAATATTGTTGGTATCATCGTAATTATTGCGATAGCAGCACTTTTTTCGCGTAAACGTCAGCATATTAATGTGCGATTAATTATCAACGCACTGTTTATTCAATTTTTGATTGGTTTAGCGGTACTGAAAACAACTATTGGTGAGCAGATTGTAGAAAAGATATCCCTTGGCATCAGCAAAGTTTATCTTTTTGCCCAGGAAGGAATTACGTTTGTTTTTGGCAAACTGGCAGATCCAACGGGCAGCTGGGGCTTTATCTTTGCCATTCGAGTGTTACCGGTCATTATCTTTTTTGGTGCACTCACCGCATTATGCTTTCATTGGGGAATTATACAAAAATTGGTGCAAGGAATAAGTTTTATTGTTCGTCCGCTTTTGCGTACTTCAGGTGCTGAAACTATTTGCGCTATTGCCAATAGCTTTTTAGGGCAAACAGAAGCTCCACTACTGATCAGAAATTATTTGCAAGGAATGACCAAATCAGAAATGTTGGTGGTTATGGTAAGTGGCATGGCAACTATTAGCGGATCTATTTTAGTGGTATTTGCTGCAATGGGTGTTCCAGCAAAACATTTATTAGCAGCAAGTGTAATGTCTATTCCTGCTTCTATAATGATTGCCAAAATATTGTATCCAGAAACTGAAGTGCCACAAACGAGCGGGGAAACTGAAGTTACGGTCAAACCAACATCATCCAACTCATTTGATGCAATTGCAACCGGTACCATCGATGGCTTGCATTTAGCAGTCAATGTAGCGGCTATGCTTATTGCTTTTATTGCCTTGATTGCGATGATTAATCACATACTTGCATTTGCCAGTGAACAAGCAAATCTGTTGTTTAATCTGCAGATGCCATTCATGAGTTTGAATCTTATCTTCTCTTATTTGTTTGCACCATTTGGGTATCTGCTTGGTTTTACGGGCACTGATGCGCTTATTGCAGGGCAATTATTAGGAACTAAAGTTGCCATTAATGAATTGATTGCCTATGGACAGATGATAGCAATGCAACTGCCAGAACGAGTGGTGAATATCATGACTTATGCACTCTGTGGTTTTTCTAATTTTTCATGCATTGGCATTCAAGTGGGTGGGATTGGTGCCTTAGTGCCAGAAAAGCGTCATTGGTTAACTGAATTTGGATTATATGCAGTATTGGGTGGTGCGCTGTCTAATTTATTAACGGCGATGGTAGCTGGATTATTAATTTAAGCGGTTAATATTTCTCTCTTTTTTTTTATGGTATCCTACCAAAAAACTATAAAATTTTTCGCGGGGTACTGATATGACCAAATTTGTAGTAGTTGTTGGTGGTGTAATTTCTGGTGTAGGAAAAGGGGTAACTACTGCAGCATTGGGAAAGATCCTCAAAGAGCACGGTTATTCAACAACGCTGATCAAAATAGATCCTTATATTAACTATGATGCAGGTACATTGCGTCCCACAGAACATGGTGAAGTGTGGGTGACAGAAGATGGGGGAGAAATTGATCAGGATTTGGGCACGTATGAACGATTTCTTGATGAAGACTTACCAAAGCATAATAACATTACTACCGGCCAAATCTATAAAGCAGTAATTGATAGAGAGCGTCGCGGCGAATATTTAGGTCAAACGGTGCAATTTATTCCCCATATACCTGATGAAATTGTGCGCCGTGTTAAACAAGCTTCCGCGGGCTTTGAAATTGCCATTATTGAAGTGGGTGGCACGGTGGGTGACTACGAGAATAAACCATTTTTATTTGCGCTGCGCTCATTAGAACGGCAAATTGGTCAGCAAAACATGGCGTATGTGCTGGTAGTTTATTTACCGATTCCAAGTCATATTCAGGAAATGAAAACTAAACCTGCGCAACAATCTATTAAATTGCTGAATGAAGAAGGCATTTCACCCGATTTTATTATTTGCAGGGCAAAGTTTGGCATAGATGATGTACGCAAACGAAAAATTGAACTATATGCCAATATTGCCTCAGATCATGTAATATCAGCACCTGATATTGAATCAATTTATCAAATTCCACTTGATCTAGAGACTGAGCATATTGGAGAAAAAGTACTGAAAAAATTAGGGTTACAATCAAAGCAACAACCTGATTGGACTCGATGGAAGAATCTGGTTTCAACGATCAAAAATCCTGCACATAACATTAAAGTTGCCATTGTTGGTAAATATTTCGATGTTGGTGATTTTAGTTTAACCGATAGTTATGTCAGTATTTATCAGGCTTTGGTGCATGCTGGCGCTGAACTAAATACGGGTGTTAATATCACCTGGCTCGATGCAAAAACATTTGAATCTGATTCGCACAGCTTATCAATTCTACAAACTTTTGATGGGGTGATAGTTCCTGGAGGTTTTGGCGCATCCGGTGTTGAAGGTAAAATGGCAGCCATTGAATATGTTCGAAAGAATAATATTCCTTATTTAGGGCTATGCTATGGAATGCAGTTAGCTGCAGTAGAGTTTGCGCGGCATGTGTGTGGTCTTAAAGGTGCACATACTACTGAAGTAGATCAAGATACAAAATATCCGATCATTGATTTATTAATTAATCAAAAGGCGGTACTCGATAAAAGTGCGTATGGCGGCACTATGAGATTGGGCGGCTATAGCGCGGTTATTACTAAAGACAGCAAGGTATATCAGTTATATAAAGCTGCTGGCAGAGTATATGATGGCGCCATGGTCTGTGAACGGCATCGCCATCGGTATGAAGTTAATCCTCAATTTATTCAACAGCTGCAAGAAAAAGGGCTTCTTTTTTCTGGCTATCATCTGAGCAAAGATGGCACCAAATTGATGGAATTTTTAGAGTTGCCAGAACATCCATTTTTTGTAGCGACCCAGGCACATCCTGAATTTAAGAGCCGACTTGGTAATCCGAGCCCGTTATTTTATGGTTTTGTGCGCGCATCGTTGGATCGGTCAGCCACGCAATTGTGCCATTATGCACAACCTCAAGATGAGCTGCTTGATACTCCAGCAGTTTAGTAGGGCGTGAAACCCAGTTAATAATATGTGGCTTGCGAAAAAGAAGACCAATATCGGCTGCGGCTAGGTATTTTATTACTTCAGTATGCGGTAATGATATTACTGCATACTGATTTGGTTTAATATCAGCTTGTTGTAGAAGATGTTCGAATGCTGTTTTGTCTTGGGTAAGTACCAATAAAAAGGTATTGGTATCTTGCTTTTTAAAATATTCGATAACCATTTCGGGGCATTGCCACGGTTTTATCGAACCGTTGTAGCAATAGACTTTTGTATCGGTTGCAATGCCTAGCTGTGAACGAACCTGTTGCCGCCAATGTAAGCATTCAACCGGTTGTAACGGGGATGGAATATCATATGAAGCGATCATAATTTTATCTGATGCTGTGCCAAAGTTTTCCATTAAATAGCTCTTTAATGCAGGGCTTACCGATTCAAAAAATAGATTGTTAATTTTTGAGCTGAATACGGAGTGTTCAATTGCTCGCATTTGACTGGCTCGGATACGATGGAGCCAATGGAACAATCCTCTGTTATTACCATGTTCATACGCATATTCTTCTGCCAAAAGGCCCCGAACTTGTATCGTTATTGAATCGCATGAACTATTTAATGTTTTTAAACAAATCCAACCGGCTAATGGTCCACGTGCAATTAGATCATATTCGTGGTATAAACGCAGATTTTGTTGAAGCTGCATCGTAGCATAATATAAACTGATGGTGCCTATAAAGGCCAATTTTTTTGCAATGATAACCGATAAACGGTTATGACGAGCAAATAAGGTGCTTGCTCGGTTTTTTTTCTCAAATGAAATCAATACCGCTTTGTGTAAAGTATCTTGATCAAGCCATGCAATTATTGGTGCAAGTACTTGGCTCGGGAACACCGAGTTAGTGATACTATCGTAGAGCACATATATTCGGGTTCTGGCCATTAGCAATTATTGAACTTTAATAACTGTTTCTTGTGGCGTAGCGAGTCTTGCCAGGCTTGGATTTGGATTAACGGGACCGCTTAATACCTTAATTCTTTCTGGTTGATCCCATCTGATAATCTTTGCCGTTTTATTAGTTAATAATTCTGCTCTCAATTCTCCAAGAGCAAGTTCTAACTTATCAATATATCTTACATATTGATCATTGAGACTGCTTATTTTATTAATTAACCGCGTATATTGTTTTGGATGATCAAAAAAAGAGGTATGTTCATCTACTTTTAGTTCTTCATAAGAATAATAATTTGCTGCTTGACGCAAGATTCTGAGTTGGCTTCTCAATTTTTTTTGTTGTTTCTTATCGTGCGCTAGGCGTTGTTCTAGCAATTGAAGAGCTTCTGTTAATGGAAGCTTGGTTCCGATTGGATATCGGTCAAAGTTTTGTGCCTCAAAAGCTTCATTATATATATTTTCTGCTCTACGCAATATTGCACCATCTGAGTTTGTTTCTCTTTCAGTAAGACCAATTGCAAATCCAGCCGCTGCTCCAATTAATGAATTTCTTGTTTTTACTTCCTCTGAGTCAGTCAAATAATAGGCAATCACTGCTCCGGTTATTGAGCATCCTGCGATTACTAGGAATGGTTCAACGGCTTTTGCGGGTTGTTCTAGGCATAAAGCTAATGAGGCAGCTAAAAAAAGTTTTTTATGAATGGCTTTCATATTGGTTTACCTTACCTTTGATATCTTCTAACGTAGTGTGCATTTCATAATCTCTTTGTTCATGCATATATTCATAGAACTGAGTAATAGTTTCTCGCAATAAATATAACCGATCAATAACATTATTAATACTCTCAGTATATTCTGTCATAAGGTAAAAGAATTGAGCAAACCTGAGCCAAATAATTGCGCTATCCAGTTCAGTTTTATAGCGTAAGAATGGATAATGGGCATATGGTGGGGTAATAAAAGAATAAGATTTGCAATATTGATGATGTTGCGCGAGTATATGAGCTTTTAAAGCCCTTAAATCCTTATTCTGTGCCAAAGATGCAGGCACACTGAATGTTGATAGGGCATCCTGGTACACATACCAGCTATAACTTCTGGCTATCACATAGCCACCAGTAGTCATGCAAAATGCTTTTGCGATTGATTCTAAAGAAAAGGCATGTATATGCGCAGGAACTGAGCAAAAGAGGCAAATGCATAAAAGCTGAATGCGCATAGTTGAATCCTAAAAAATTACAAAGATGTTTATGACAAAAAGAGGGTTGGCTTTGCTACCAACCCTCAGAACAAACGTTTAAGAATTGTTATTCTTTATTATCTTTTCTTAGCGTTGCCATTCTTTCCGGCTTTACCTTTGAGCTTTCATACCCGCAAGTGTTATTGCTGCTGCACGATCAGCTACTGCTTTAGATGATTCTTCGGTTAAATTCACCGTAAGAGTTTGCTTAGGACCATTAGCTTGCTGCCAAGCTTCATGAGCTAATACTGCATATACGGTTGCATTGAACAACTGTCCCCACTTTTTGCCATGTTGGCCTTTTGGCAGATAGCGGTAAATTCCTGTTGCTGGCATATAGGGCGTTTGAGCTGGTTTATCATCTTTAGTAAATATTGGCGTGCAGCCATTGCTGCTATCACCGCAGATTGAAAAAGGTAATTCTTCTGGGTGACCAATCAACTGTACCAGAAAATTGTACGGTCTTGGCGCTTTTCTGCGTTCTGCAATAAAATCACTCAATTCTTTATGAGTTTTGTTAGGTGCTTCTTTAGCTAATACAGAAAGAGGAATATTTTCCTGTTCATGTGAATCTGGTAAGCAGCTTGAAGCAAAAGCGATGCTGCATTCAACCCCTTTAAGAGCTATTGCACCGAATAGTGCTTTCTTTTCCAAAAGCTTACTCAATCCTTCATTGATTGCGTAAACATTGGTTCCTTGCAGCATTAAGGCTGCAAGGATTGCCATAGAAATATTTGATTTCATACAATTCATAATAACCTCTGTCTAAATAGTTATTTTGATGCCGGTTTAATGTCTGTTGAAGTTACAATACCTTTGTGAAGTTCGCCATCCATCAATGCGGTCATAGTAGCGAGGGGCATAATTGCTTTCCAACCAGCTACACCATTTTGAATGTCAGTTACAAAGCTCTTCCATACAGCCAAAATAACTGCAGCTTTCATTGCTGGTTTTGCATATGAATGAACATTACCCATTACACCACGAGCTGGCATAATTGGCATTTCAACTTTACCGGTTTTATCGTTTTTACGTGGGGAACCAACGGTGCTTGGTTGACCAACAAAGCCTTCGTAGTATAACCAGTAGAGTTGATCACCAATGGTTTGTATATTTTTCTTTACTTCAATATTTCTTGCAACATTTGCCATAGCTTGTTTTAACTGAGCCATATCGTAATGAACTGGATCTTCAGTACCAACTACACTGTAATATGAATATACTGACCAAGTGGTAAATGCAGCAAGAGCGGCATATGCAGGGGTCCAACCAGTAAGTAATTCAGCATATGATTTATAAGTAGGTGCTTTTACGGTAGGTGCTTCTGCACACATTGCTGGATTTGCAATAGTAAGTAAGCCCACTAATGCTAAGCTGAGTCTTGCTGATGAATTCATCTTAAACCTTTCGTTGAACTTTAATCGTTCATTACTGTTAAACATCGATATAAAAATTACTTTTCAAGTATCATCGTAAAACTTGTGAAAATATTGTCAATAAAAAAAGATGCATTTGTTAAGTATTAATCGTTATTTTGTAAAAAAAATAATCGTTATGAAATCCACTTATGAGCATTGTATTCGGTCTTGTCCATCGCAAGTCTGCCGAAAGACGGATTGATAATAAGATTTAATCTGTTTTCAGATTCCTTATTTCAACAATCTATTGTGGTGAATAAAAAAATAATTGTAGGATGTTGAAAATGTGAAAGGAATAAACACTCATGCTGAAAGCAGCAAAAATCACTGTTTTAATAGGTAGTTTTATTATATTCAAGGACAACCAATGCAAACAGTTACGATAACCAGCACTGCTTTTACTAATGGCTCGGCAATTCCAATGGAACATACCTGTGAAGGAGCAAACTTTTCGCCGCCATTATCATTTCTTGGTATTCCTTCACAAGCGAAAAGTTTGGTCTTAATTGTTGAAGATCCTGATGCGCCCAAAGGCACATTTACCCATTGGATTGTATATAATTTGCCACCTTCAGTGCGAACTCTGGATCACAAGGCAAATATTAAAGAATTAGGCGGTCTTGAAGGAGTTACCAGTTTTAATAAAAAAGGATGGGGCGGACCTTGTCCACCAAGTGGTATTCATCGTTATTTCTTTAAGTTGTTTGTTTTAGATTCTATGTTGAATGTAGAAGATGAATCTACTCATGGCATTTATGCCGCTATGGAAGGTCATGTGATTGCACAGGGTCAATTAATGGGTACCTATAAATTGGTAAAGGATTGATGCTATGCAAACTATTTCTATTACCAGTCCTGTATTTGCCTTTGGCATGATTCCCGCAGAGTATACGTGTGATGGTGCCAATTATTCACCTCGTTTAGAATTTAAAAATATTCCTTCAAATGCCAAAAGTCTTGTTCTTATTGTAGAAGATCCGGATGCGCAACAAGGTACTTGGTATCATTGGGTAGTATTCAATCTACCGCCAACAACAGCTACGTTAGAAAAAGATGCCGATATAAAAAAATTGGGCGGCATTGAAGGAACAAATAGCTTTCATACCAATAAGTATGGCGGTCCATGCCCTGAAATGGGCAGGCATAGTTATCATTTTAAGGTTTTCGCCTTAGATTGCATGCTTGATCTGAGTGCTGATGCATATGCGCATGATGTATATGCAGCGCTAGAAGATCATATTGTTGGCAAAGGTGAATTAATAGCAACCTATCAACGGTAACTGGGGTTATGCGTTATATAAAATGGTTCAATCAAGTTGGTATTAAAGAAACGCCACTGGTTGGTGGCAAAAATGCTTCCATTGGTCAGATGATTACCGATCTGAGCAATAAAGGAGTATTGGTTCCTGATGGTTTTGCCATTACCGTGGATGCTTATTGGTATTATCTAGAATCTAATAATTTAGTTGATCGAATTAAAACATTATTAGACCAAATTCATGATATTGATAACGATAAAACCTTAGAACGGGTTGGCAAATCAATACGTACCTTAATTAATCATGGCAAAATGCCAGAAGATTTGGCAGATGAAATTGCCCAAGCATATGACAAATTATGTGCCAAATATAAGGAAAAAAAGAGCGATGTTGCTGTTCGTTCTTCAGCAACAGCAGAAGATTTGCCCGGTGCATCATTTGCTGGGCAACAAGAAACCTATTTAAATATAAGAGGCATTAATTCACTCCTTGAGCATTGTAAAGAATGCTTTGCCTCTCTGTTTACTGATCGAGCAATTGTATACCGAGAAGAAAAAGGGTTTGATCATTTCAAAGTTGGTCTTTCAATTGGTATTCAAAAAATGGTGCGATCAGATAAAGGTGCAGCTGGTGTAGCCTTTTCATTAGATACGGAAACAGGCTTTAAAAATGCGATTATTATTAATGGTTCTTATGGTCTTGGCGAATTAATTGTACAAGGGGAAGTAGTTCCTGATGAATTTGTGGTACATAAACCAACCTTAAAGCAGGGATTTGCTTCAATTATACGTAAAAAATTGGGTGATAAACGGATTAAATTAATCTATACCCACAGTGAAAAAAAACCGGTAAAAAAAGTTAAAGTTCCTCTAAAAGATCAGCATCATTTTTGCATAACAGATGCGGAAGTTCTTACTCTTGCGCGTGCTGTGTTGGCAATCGATGAACGCTATTCGCACATTCATAAAAAATGGACCCCAATGGATGTTGAGTGGGCTAAAGATGGTATTGATGGCAAAATGTATATTGTGCAAGCGCGCCCTGAAACAGTCTATGCGGGTAAAGAAATTACCCAATTGACTACATACCAGTTAGATAAATCTTCTGGTCATTATGCATTGTTAGGAACGGGCCAAAGTATAGGTCAAAAAATAGCTTCTGGTACTGCACGAGTGCTTAAATCTGCTAAAGAAATTAATAAAGTTAAAAAGGGCGATATTATTATTACGCACATGACTGATCCTTCTTGGGTGCCAGCCATGAAGCGGTGTGCGGGTATTATTACTGATCAGGGCGGCCGTACCTGTCATGCAGCAATTGTCAGTAGAGAATTGGGCATTCCTGCAATTGTTGGTTTTGAGAATGCTACTAAGATATTAAAAACGGGTCAATCAATTACGCTCGATTGTTCAAAGGGAGAAATTGGCTCAGTGTATGAAGGTAAGATCCCCGTAAAACAGACAGAAATTAAACTGAGTTCATTGCCAAAGTTGCCAGTAAAAGTGTTTATCAATATAGCAGAGCCTGAACAAGCATTTGCAAATGCCCAATTGCCCATTGATGGTGTGGGGCTTGCACGTATTGAGTTTATCATCAGCAATGCAATAAAAATTCATCCAATGGCTATTTTACATCCTGAGCGGGTGAAAGATAGTAAGGTTATTAATAAAATTAATACCTTAACTGCTGCCTATGAAAACCCAAGAGAATACTTTATCGATACCCTTGCACAAGGTATTGGTATGATTGCGGCTGCGTTTTATCCAAATCAGGTAATAGTGCGTTTTTCTGATTTTAAAACGAATGAATATAGGGATTTGATTGGTGGAACTTTTTTTGAGCCCATAGAAGCCAACCCTATGATAGGCTTTCGGGGTGCATCTAGATACTATAATGAACGTTACCAAGAAGCTTTTGCCTTAGAATGTGCCGCCATGAAAAAAGTAAGGCATGATATGGGATTGACCAATATTGCAGTGATGGTTCCCTTTGTAAGAACGGTCGCGGAGGCTGAAAAAGTTATCACGCAATTGAAAAAGAATGGATTGAAAAGCGGCAATGATTTGTCTTTCTATATGATGGTAGAAATTCCTTCTAATGTTTTATTAATTGATGCATTTAGTACTCATTTTGATGGATTTTCCATTGGTTCTAATGATTTAACGCAATTAACATTAGGGGTTGATAGAGATTCTGAAATATTGGCACCTCTATTTGATGAGCGGGATGAAGCGGTAAAAATAATGTTAGGAATGGCAATAAAAGGCGCGCAAAGAAATAAGCGTCATATCGGTATTTGCGGGCAAGCACCTTCAGATTACCCTGAAATTGCAGATTTCTTGATGGATTTAGGTATTGATTCCATTTCCTTGAACCCCGATGCAGTAATTCCTCTGTTGATGAGGTATAAAAAGAAATAGATTATTTGTTTGGAGCAAATAATTGCATTGCCATGCTCAGTTTTTTGTTTTTCTTTGGTTTTTTATGCTGGAACTTCTTTACGTTAATTACGGGCATTTCTATTGGTTCTAATGAAGTAATAATCATAGGGCGTGGATAGCGATAATGGCCACACTGCATACACTGACCATGTAATGATAAGATTTTACAGCTACGATCTTTTCCAGTACCGCAAGGGCAATCGCAATCTTTTACCAAATAATATTCATGACTATCATATTTTGATGCTAAATGTTTGCTTGTATCAAGGCAATCAATATGTGCCTGCATACGGACAGCATAAATAATCAAAAGGACAATCATGATTTTCTTCATTGTTTTGCACCTTTTGCATTTGCTTGGTGATGTTGATCACCTTCCTCGGGCTCAGTATCTTCGTTAGATTCTTCTGGCCAAAAATAGGCATCATATTCTTTAGTAAACAAAGGAGGTGTATCACCTTCTAAGCGACCAAGACATGTTGGGCAAGCATTGATAGTGTTTATCATGTTTAATGGTAGTAATAACATGATGAATAGTATGTTTTTATTCATTTTTCCCCCTAAAAAACATTGATGTTTATTAATTCAATGAGTTTATCATCTGTTTTTATAATAATATGTTGGTTTACTAAATGACAATAAATTGGAATTGTGAATATGGATATATGAGGAAAGATAAGGTTTTTGATGAATGTTTTTTTAAAAAATTGTTTTTTCAAAAGAATTTTAATTGTTTTTTTATATGAAAAAGCCCTTGCTTTAAAAACAAGGGCTTAGTTTTGATAAGTATTAATTTAGAATCCTGCTGGCGTATCTGCAGAGCGTACGAATCTAGCTTTTTGTATCCAATTGCCTGCACCATCTTTTATCATTCCGATATAATAATACACGGTCATGCCAGTGCCGCCACATCCAGGAGGAAGGAAGCTACCCGCCGCATCAATTGGTAAAATTGTATTACCAGTCACATTGCCTGAAGTTTGCCCACCGCCTTGGCCAATCATGATGAAAGTGCCACCAGCTGGAGGACTAGCTTGAGCAGAGAGTCCTGCACAAGTATTTTGATTGAAAACAAGTTCGCCTGTTATCGCATTAATTGCACAATTAGCGCCATGGCGTACCCATTGGCCTGGTTCAATTACCATAGTATCACTGTTAGTGCACGGCCATTTAGTATGCACAACAACATTTTGTGCCCTAAACGGGGTGTAGTTTATGATAATGATATCATACATTGCTGCATAAGCATTTTGGCTCGTTGCGAGCGCTGCAATGCTAAGCAGTGCAAGTAATAGTCTCTTCATCCCATCCCCTTTGTTATTAATTAGATACAACAAGTCATATTTAATAATAATGAGATTATAGGGCTAAAATCAATAGATTGTTTTATTTGTAATAAATATGAGTGTGGAAAAAGTGAAGATATAAAATGTTTATAAAAAATAGACACTTTTAATTGTTTTTATAGCGTGTGTACTATGTTTTTATGCTTATTATAAATGAAGGAATCGGTACTATCTAAATCGGCCAAAAAACTTTTAATCTGTGGGGCATATTGAGGATTTTGGAGAGCAAGCCCAATAATACATTTTACCCAGCCGATTGGAGTACCAACATCATAACGTGTGCTTTGTACTTTATAGGCAAATACTTTTTCATTGCTTTTCATCATATGAGATATGCCATCGGTCAATTGCAATTCACCGCTTAAGCTGTAGGTATTAATTTCTTCTAAAGACTTGAATAGTTTAGAAGATAATACATATCGGCCGATGACCGCCAGATTAGAAGGAGCATCTTTTTGTTGTGGTTTTTCAACTAAATGGCTTACTTGAAACAGATTTGGCGTTATTTGTTTTTTGATTGCTACAACGCCGTATGATGATATGCATTCATCTGGAACTTCTTGCACTGCGATAACACTTGCTTTTTCCTGGCGGGCAATTTTAATAAGTTGATCTATCCCCGGTGTTGCGCCCACTAAAATATCATCGGGCAACATTACCGCAAAATGTTCTTTGCCGATTGAATGGCGCGCCATCCATACCGCATGACCAAGACCAAGCGGTTCAGGCTGCCTGATATAGGTAAAATGTGCCATTCTAATTATTTTTTCAATGCTACCAATCAATGCTTCTTTATCTTGTTCTTTCAGGTATTGTTTAAGTTCTGCATTAGTATCAAAATAATTGGTAATTGCTTGCTTATCTTTACTGGTGATGATCAAGAATTGATTGATATCTGCACCAAGTCCTTCCTCAACAATATATTGAATTGCCGGTTTATTGAGTAAGGGCAGCATCTCTTTTGGCACCGCCTTGGTGATAGGAAGAAATCTTGAGCCTAATCCTGCTGCAGGTATTATTGCTTTTGTGATATCCATATCTTTCCTTTTTTATTTCAATGGACTAAAACTGATCAAGAAATGAAGGTTTGCTGCTATGAAATAGGCGAATATCATTGATGCCATATTTAATCATAGCTAATCGTTCAAATCCAAATCCGAACGCTAATCCTGAGTATTGTTCAGGGTCAATTCCACTGCATCTTAAAACATTTGGGTGTACAAGTCCAGAACCAAGCAGCTCAATCCATGTAGTGCGTTTGCACGCAGAGCAGCCATGTTTGCAGAACGGACATGATGCATCAATTTCAATTCCCGGTTCAACAAAGGGGAAATACCCAGGACGAGCACGTATCTTTAAATCTTTACGCTCGAAAAATGCTTGTAAAAATGCTTGGGTTGTAGCAAGTAAGTTTGCTACCGAAATATTTTTATCTATTAATAACCCTTCACCTTGCGTGAAATTAAATTCATGGGTAGCATCAGTTGCTTCATTCCGGTAACATCTTCCAGGAGCAAACACGGCCAAAGGCAATATATGTTTTTCCATCTGATGCACTTGAACAGGTGAAGTATGGGTGCGCATCAATAACCCAGGAACATCAACCCAAAAAGTATCGTGTGATTCACGAGCAGGGTGATCTTTTGGAATATTAAGTGCTTCAAAATTATAATAATCAGTCTCAATTTCAGGGCCATCGGCAATTGACCAACCCATTGAGATAAAAATATCCTGCATTTGTTGGATAATCTTTGTATATAAATGGGTGCGACCTTGCAATGGATTGTAAAGCAGAGCAGTTACATCAAAGTTTTGTTGGCGCCCAGTGGCTAAAGCTACGCTCCGTTCTAACAACTCTTGCTGTTTGTTTGCCATAGAACTATCGGCAAAGGTTTTAAGTTCATTAAATAATGGCCCAAAGGTTCGCTTTTCTTCTAATGAAAGATTTTTAAGGTTACTCATTAGGCTGGTCAGACGTCCATTACGGCCTAAAAAAGCGATGCGGACTTGTTCCAATTCTTGTTCCGTATTGGCATTATGCAATGCGGTCATGAATTCATTTTTTACCGATTCAAGGTTCTGTTTAAGATCATCCATTATCTATCCTGGCAGGGGGATTATTAATTACGCTCATAGTATCATAGTCATTATTGTTTGACAAAAACGCTTAAAACGTTACCCTTACTATCATTCTTATCTCATATGCCGGGGTAGCTCAGTGGTAGAGCGTAAGCCTGAAGAGCTTTGCGTCGTTGGTTCGATTCCGACCCCCGGCACCATACTTCGCCGAGGCTACGTATGGCTTTGCCAGTTTTGCAAAGAAGTCCGATTAAAATAAAAATAAATTTTGATAGATAGAGGGCGAAGTATGCCCTTCGAAGCCAAATAATACATCGAAGTTTTTGCTTTCGAAGGCGTAGTAGGGCACAGTCAATGCATTACGTATATCTGCTTAGATCATTAATAGACTCATCAAAAACATATATTGGTTATACAACTAATGTGGAGCAGCGTTTAGAAGCGCATAATTCTGGAGAATCTGTACACACAAGAAAAGATAAGCCTTGGAAACTAGTTATGTATTTGGCTTTTGATTCAGAAGATAGGGCTAAAGCATTTGAACAATACCTCAAAGTGGGCTCAGGTCATGCCTTTGCAAAAAAAAGATTATGGTAAGGTTCACCACCCTCTACTAATTTGATGTAATCAAAAACCGGATGCACTGTTTATGGGTTGACTTTGATGTTATATTATGGCTACGCCTGGCACGCCAGTTTTTTCAAGGGTTGGACAGTAGACTGCCCGGCGAAGCAAAACACTTCGAGTAGTTTACTTCAGGGTAAAAGTGAAGTTTGACTCTAAAATTCAGAAATTCATGTATTTTGTATATTCTTCGATCATTAATTGATCCGAATCGTATGTCATCGTATCAAATAATTATTTTGAAGTTATTCAATATATCTTGGTAGATGTTTGCAACCATCTTTTGAAAAATAGATAAGATAATCTGTAGGTATTCCAATTCTATCATATAATTCTTGATAATACCTCCTTAAATCAAAATAACTATTGGGACTCCCGGGTATTTTATTCACCAACTGGTTTATTGCATATTGCTGAGAAGTGGCCCAAAAAATAGAATGCTTTCCTGTTACTTCATGCACGCTTTTTTTGCCTAAATGCTTATCATAAGCAACTACTACGAGATCATAGAGATAATTAAGGAGCGCTAATCGATCCCATTTATCAGGGAGTTTTTTAAATACCTCCTCTACCCAATTAGTTGTTTCTTCCTCTCTTTTTTCGCGTCTTATTTCATATTCCCGAAGTTCCCTGTGTCTGCGTTCTTGCTCAGCATGTAATTCTTTTGATTCTTTTTGAGCCGCATCTATCAATGTTCCATTGCATACTAATGCAATCAATAGCAATTTTTTCATAGTGCTCCCTAAAATTTAAATATATTTTCTATTACCGTAACAAATCAGATTCAATGAGAGCAATATAAGAGATTTTGCTTGATAAAAACTGATACACTATTTATAAAAAAACATCTTGTGTTTTGCATCATTTTGTGATTACAGTGTACAAGATATTGTGTGGTAATGAACAAAGTAAGCAGAAAAAGGTCGTAGAATAATGAGAAACGCTCCCCCAGATAAATATAATGTTGCATGGTTTAAATTAGCAGAATGTGTTTCACGTGGTGAGAAAGAAAGAGCGCTTGGCGTTTATCGCTTATTGGCTCATTCTTTACACGATTCTGCATTCGCACGTCAATTGCAGGGTGATATCTTACTTGCTTTCAATGATGTTACGGGTGCTATAGAACATTATAAAACAGCAGCCCGTGTTTATCAGTTAGAAGAACGGTTTTTAGAAGCTGCTGCAGTGTATGAGCATCTGCTGGTACTACTAATCGATAAAGGTGACTGTTTAGCTAAGTTGGTTGAGCTGCATGGATTGTTGGGCAATACTGCTAAAGTGAGCCAGCATGCTAGTGAGCTGTTTGCACTGTTGCTTGCCAATAATTTAAGTGATGAAGCGTTATCAATTGTTGAACAATTGGATGA
>Ga0070740_10001424_pt1 | contig 33161 bp, 26 predicted proteins | sample Coa_R2_FD_67286 | JGI IMG/M metagenome (GOLD analysis project Ga0070740, IMG submission 67286) | Surface soil microbial communities from Centralia Pennsylvania, which are recovering from an underground coalmine fire - Coalmine... | ecosystem: Environmental > Terrestrial > Soil > Unclassified ...
TCCGGCGCGGGCCGAGGGAGCGCTCGATTTTCGCGGGAAATATCTGCTGCCGGGTCTGATCGAGATTCACGGGCATATGCGCGAGCCGGGCCTTGAACACAAAGAGGACATTCCTCACGGCACGCGGGCTGGGCTGGCCGGTGGCTACACAACTATTCTGGATATGCCGAACACCAGGCCGCCTACGACCACGCCCGTGCGCCTGGAGGAGCAGATTCGGCGCTACACCGGCAGGTCGTATTGCGATTTTGCCATCAATATGGGTGTGGCGCGGGATAGCATTGAAGAGGTACGGCGCATTGACAAGGGGAAGATCACGGGCGTGAAGATCTTCGCTGCCGGGCATGCGACCGCTCTGACGACCATTCCGCACCTGAGCGAGCTGGCGCAGATTTTTGAGATTCTGGGCGAGCGCGGGATCACGGCGCTTGTCCACGCGGAAAACCAGGAACTGATCGACCACTTCACGCACCGCTATCGCGAGGCGGGCAAGAACTATCCCGCCGCCTGGAGCGAGGCACGCAACCTCTCGGTCGTTCTGACTTCCGTGCTGGAAATGATCTCGCTGGCGAAATATTTTGGCGTGAGACTGCACCTGCTGCACCTCTCGACGCCCGAAGAGTTTGCCGCCGTGGAATTCGGGCGCAGCCTGGGCGTTGACGTATCCGCCGAAACTACGACGGTTCACCTGGCCTTCAACAGCGCCGACTATGCGCAGTACGGCAATATGTTGAATATCGCGCCCGCCCTGCGCTCGCCTAACGCACAGGAGCAGCTCTGGCAACTGCTGCGCGCGGGCAAGATCGATGCCGTCGTCACCGATCACGCGCCCCACGCGCTGGAGGAGAAGCAGCGCGAGAGCGTCTGGGAGGTCGCCTCGGGCATGCCGGGCCTGCAGGAGGCGATGGCCGTGCTGGTCACTCACTGGATCAGGCACTTCGGACGGGAAACGCTGGAGGAGGGCCTGATGTGCATCGCCCGGGTCACTTCACAGAACATCGCGCGCATCTTCGGCTTCGCGCAAAAGGGCGAATTGAGCGCCGGCAAGGACGCGGATATCGTTGTGGTAGATACGGAGCAGCCCTGGCGGGTTCGCAAAGAGGACCTGTTCACGAAAAATCGCTGGTCGGTCTACGAGGGAATGGAGCTGGTCGGCAGGCCGGTGGCGACTTTCCTGCGCGGCGAACTGGTCTACCGGGACGGGCAGATCATTGGGGAGCCGCAGGGGCAATGGTTGCAAGCGGTGCCGTGACTGCTAAAGGAACCAATGCTTATTCCACCTTGCGGCTGGAGTAATCGACTCTGCCCTGGCTCGGCTGGACCACGCCACCGTTGAGGCCAAAGGAGATGATGCGCGTGGGGGTGATGCGCAGGATCTCCGGGGAGAAGCTGGGCATCATCTCCTTGCCACCTTCGGGCAAGCCCTCTACGGTTCCTCGTACCTCGATCATGCGCGGCTGCCAGGGAGGCAGCACATCGTCCACGACAAAGGCTACGCGACCGTGACGCAGCGCATCGCGGTACTTCTTCGTGGTTGCGATTCCGTGTCCGCCAATATCGATCGTATCGTGTTCGGGATTATAGCGAAAGCCCACCGGCACAACATGGGGATTGCCCTTTGCATCAACGGTCGCCAGGCGGCCCAGCCGCTGGCTCTGCAAATACGCAATTTCCGCGTCGGTAAACCTGCTCATCGTCTCTTCCCTCTTTTCTTGAGCATATTTTTGCGTCCGTCGGAGCAATTTCTTTTATTATATGTCTGCGAAACGGGAAGCGTACTGTCCCGATGGACGGTTTTCTCGACGCCCGACCGGGCAGGAGCTATTTTTACGGATCAGCGAGAGGAGAGCATTTGCGATTCTATTTTTTTAGATTCTTGGCTAACACCTTTATAGTGAAAAGGGAAAACCCTTTTCCTCCTCTTTTCTCTGCCAGAAGAGAAAATGAAGAAGTCAGTTGAAAGGTGGAAACATGCATGAAATTTGATTTACGCGCGATTTGCAGGATGGCGAGAGCACTGGGAATCGGCGCCCTCTTTATTTTTTTGCTAGGGCTGGGCGTCGTCGTGGCGATCTCGCCGGCCTCACGCGCGCCGGGACTAGCCGATGCGCAGCCAACGCCGACTGCCCCTACGCCGACTGTGTCCGCTTCGGGACCAACGCTGCCGACGCCGGTGCCAACTACGTCCGCTCCGGGATCGACGTTGCCGGCGCCGCTGCCGACCACTCCTGCGCTGCCGGTCCCCGTACCGACTCTGCCGGTCCCCGTACCAACGCTCGCCGTGCCGGCTCCCGTGCCAACCCTGCCGGTGCCACTGCCAACGCTCCCCGTGCCCTTACTCTAGCGCGCCGGGCACGGCAGTGCATATTTGTTCAGGTCACAGTTTTCCGTGAGCGCGCCGGGACCGCTGGCCAGTGGTCCCGGCGCCTCCCCCGCTCTTCCTGGCGCAGATACAACATCTTCCCTCTTGACAGCAGTGATTTTTCCGCATATCATACAATCAAACGATCGTTTGATTAGCAGAGTGATAGGAACAGAGCATGGAAGAAGAGCCGGGAAAACCCTCGCGGGAAGAGGCCCCGCCGGACACGCGGCGCTGGAGTGCGCAGGATATCTCTGCGATGGAGATGCGCACCGAACACGATCCGCAATTCTTCACGACACACCTGGCCGGTCTGCGCGTGCTGGGTCTGGCCCTGTCAGATCCCAAACGCCTGCTCATTCTGTCGCTGCTGGCCGAAGAGGATCGCCCCCTCTATGGACAGGAGATTGCGGAACGGCTGGGGGTGACGCCTCAGACCATTTCGCATCACCTGCACATTCTGAAAAATGGCGGGCTGGTACGCGAGGAGCGGCGCGAGAACGCCTATCGTTATTACATGCTGGACACCGCGAGCATCCACCGCATCCGCGAAACGTTTTTCGCCGACGATCACCTCGGTCTGCTGACAAAGGCGGAGGCGCACACGCAAGTCCTGGCGACATTTTTCCAGGGGGAACGCCTGCTGAGCATCCCCATCCAACACACAAAGCGGCGCGTGATCCTGGAGAAGTTGGCGCGCAGGTTCGCCTGGGGGCGCATCTATAGCGAAAATGAGGTAAACGCGATCTTAAAGCAGGTGTACGACGACGTTGCGAGTTTGCGCCGCCTGCTGATCGACGAGCAGATTATGCTGCGCGAGCATGGTCGCTACTGGCTGAGCCATCCCCACACAGAGAATCTGGAAGGGAACGGAACATGATTATTCGCCACGACCGCAGGGATCGCGAGTGCCTGGTCGATCCCTGCAAATGGCCCGCCATCACCACCTTTTTTCATGGGCATGGCGCGGCCTCGCTGATCGCGCCCACCTGGCTGCTTACGGCGGCGCATGTTGCACGATCTCTGCAGGATGGACGCCCGTTCTCCGTCGAGCTGGCCGAGAAACGCTACGCCATCGCCCGCGTGATCCTGCACCCCGGCTATGATTCAAGTTGGGAAGAGGCCGACGAGGACGAGGTGGGCGATTCGGTTGACCTGGCCCTGGTCGAGTTGGCAGAGCCGGTTGTGGGCGTGGAACCTTATGGCCTCTACACCTCCTCTGATGAGGTCGGGCAGGAATGTCTATTGCTGGGCGCAGGCCAGTATGGAGACGGGCTGCGCGGCGTGCGCGGCAGCGATCACCAGTTACGCCGCGTGACCAATGTGGTAGACGAGGCCGACAACTACTGGCTGAAATTCCGCTTCGACGCTCCGCCCGACGGCACTCCCCTGGAGGGCGTCTGCGGCGGTGGCGATAGCGGCGGCCCGGCATTTATTCAGGCGAACGGGAAGCTGCTGCTCGCCGGGATCAGTTCGTGGCAGCGCCAGGGCGGGAAACTGCTGGGTCTCTACGGTTGCATCGAGCACTATACTCGCGTATCATGCTTTCTCGATTGGATACGCGATATGTGTGACGACCGGCGCTGAAACAGCAAGCAAGGTCTACGGAGAGCATAGCATAGAACGATGTATAAACAACTCATCAGTCCACTCCTGGATAAACTTGATTCGGAGACCTGGCACACCAGGGCCAGGGACGCGCTGCACTTCGCGGAATCCACGCCATTGGGCTTGAAACTGCTGGAGCAATTCTCGTACCGGCAGCGGCCTTTCCGCGACGCCCGGCTGCGCGTCGTGCTGGGGGGCATCGAGTTCGAGAATCCCCTGATGGTTGGCGCGGGCTGGGATAAAGCTGGCAAGGCGGTCAGGGGACTCTACACGCTGGGCTTTGCCGGCGTGGAGGTTGGTTCGGTCACGGCCTGTGCTCAGCCGGGAAATCCCAAACCCCGCCAGTTTATGCTGGCGCCGGGGGTTGCGCTCAACCGGCTCGGCTTTAACAGTCCCGGCATGGACGCGGTGGCGCGCAACCTGGAACGCTATCGCAACGATGGCATCCCTATCGGGATCAGCCTGGGCAAGAACAGAGATGTCCCGGCGCGCGATGCCCCCGAGGCCCATGCGGTGGTCGCGCGCAGGCTCTATCGGTATGCCGCCTACTTTGCGCTCAATGTCTCCTCGCCCAACACGCCCGGCCTGCGTAGCTTGCAGGACAGAGGACCGCTGACAGAGATTGTGCAGGCGGTGAACGCGGCGATGGATGAGCTGGGCGGCAGGAAACCGCTCTTCGTCAAAATCGCTCCCGAACTCAGCGAGCGCGCGCTCGACGACGTGATCGAGGTCGTCCTGGAAAACGGGCTGACGGGCATCATCGCGACGAACACGACAAACGATCCCGACCTGAAGGCGCAGTACGGCGAACGCTGGCGCAACGAAGAGGGCGGGCTGAGCGGCGACAATCCAGAGTTTCGCCGGCTGGCCACCCGCACGATCGCCTCTATCTATCACGCAACCGCCGGGAAGATAGAGATCATCGGCGTCGGCGGGGTAAAAGACACCGAGACGGCCCTGGAAAAGATCAGGGCCGGCGCCAGGATCGTGCAGGTCGTCACCGCCATCCGGGGTGAGGGTCCCACCCTGCCGGGGCGTATCATTCGCGGCCTCGCGCTGTATATGGAGAAAGAGGGCCTGAAAAGCCTGGACGAGATTAGAGGAACAAAAGCGCCCGCTTTCAGATGAGAACAGCCACATCAAATCCGCTTCAACAATGGCTTTGTGCAAGTAGCGGCGGGCGCGACAGCCGCTACTTGCACGAAGGAGACGTTACCTAACCGGATTGCATATTATTCGCTCGCCTGGGACTCCAGCCAGCGCTCCGCGTCGATAGCGGCGCGGCAGCCATCGCCGGCGGCGGTGACGGCCTGGCGATAGCGATGATCGGTCACATCGCCGGCAGCGAAGACGCCGGGAATATTGGTCATGGTGAACTCGACCGGCACAATATAGCCGGCCTCGTCGGTTTCAATCAGGCCCTTGAACAGATCGGTGTTCGGCTTATGGCCGATCGCCAGGAACAGCCCCTGCACTGGCAGAACGCTCTCCTCGCCGGTTTTCAGATTACGCAGCCGCAGGCCGGTCACGGCCTCGTCTCCCAGAACCTCTGTCACCTCGGTGTCCCAGATGAAGCTGATCTTGGGATTTTTAAAGGCGCGCTCCTGCATAATCTTGCTGGCGCGCAGGGTATCGCGGCGATGGATGACCGTCACATGATTGGCGTAACGCGTCAGGAAGATTGCCTCCTCCATCGCAGTATCGCCGCCGCCGACTACCGCTACATCCTTCCCCTTGAAGAAGAAGCCGTCGCAGGTCGCGCAGGCGCTGACGCCGCGTCCCTTCAAGCGTGTCTCGCTGGGCAGACCCAACCATTGCGCACTGGCCCCGGTCGAGATGATCACCGCGCGGGCCAGGTATTCGCCAGAATCGGCGGTGATCGTAAAGGGCCGCTTGCTGAAATCAACGGCGGTGACATCCTCGGTCAGCATCTCAGTGCCGAAGCGGCGCGCCTGAGCCTCGAATTTCTCCATCATCTCAGGACCCAGAATGCCCTCCTCGAAGCCGGGATAGTTCTCGACATCGCTGGTCTGCATCAACTGCCCACCGATTTCATAGCCCTGGAACATTAAGACTGATAAATTAGCGCGCGCGGCATAGATGGCCGCCGTATAGCCCGAAGGCCCCGACCCAATAATAACCACATCATACACGTTCGCCATTGTCGATCTATCCTCACTTTATGATGAATTCAAGCTCTCCATAGAAGGTAACACACGAAGAGAAGGGTTTATGCCCGGCGTCTGTCATTCCCATAAACGTGCAGGCGCAGGAAGATGCGATCATCTGATACCATGAACGCAATTATAGCACAACGATACTCCTCCTCCGTGCCCGGACAGTGCTATGGCCTCACAGAAGACATATCTTCGAGCATTTACGGGGCCAGAAACTGCGGCAATCCCTGCGTATGCAAAACGTGCAGGGGACCGCCGGGAACGAAAATGCCAGCGATATTGAGCGCGGTGACGAGCAGCAGGCCGAGCGGGCAGAGCCAGAGGAAGAGACGATCGCGCGGGCGCGTTTGCAACTCGACCAGCCAGGTGCGCTTCGTCACGCCAAAGCAGCGTAACTCCATCGCACTGATAATATCCTCGGCGCCCACGATTGAGCCAATCACTACCGGCACTAGCATAGGCGCCAGGCGCGCTACTTTGCTAAACAGGCCGCCGCGCAGTTTGTCGATCTCGAAGCCGCGCGCGCGCTGAGCGTCGAGCGTGGTCTGAAAATCGCGCACGGTGGTCGGGAGAAAACGGAAGGAGAGATCGATGGCATACGAGACTTTATCGCCCAGGCCCATCTCGCGAAAGGCTACGCCAAACTGGCTGGGATCAGTTGTATAGGTAATAGGCAGAGATACGATAACAATAGAAATAATACGCATAGCCTGTGTGAGCATAAAGAACAGGCTCTCAACGCTCATCGGCAGTGAACTGGGTGCAAGGAAAGGAAAATGTGCTGTGAACCTGAGCGACGGCACAAAGAAGAGCACATGCGCATGACTCATATCGACACCCTGCGCGATCGCTCCGCCGGAAAAGAAATAATTGACCACTACCAGGATAAAGCAGAGAAAGAGGATAAAAATCCAGGTTCGCCTGGTCTCCTTCCAGCTCAGCCGCGCGGCGCGATAGTAGAGCCAGGCGCCAATAAAGCCGACCAGCACAAACCAGAGATTGGACGTCTGGGCCACCGAGAGCGCGTAGGCCAGCATCAGCACAAATTTCACTCGCGGGTCCAGCCGGTGAATCGGCGTGTCGCGTTTGATATAGGTAAAATTGATCAGCATCGCGTTTTTCGTTCTGTTATGAAATAATCTCTCGATACCAGAAAACTGCCATAGAGAGCCGCTTCAGCGTGGGCCGCCCCCACACCCAATGCGCTACCGTGCTTCCCATGTACACCACCTATGCCGGTATTTTTCTCGAAAAACGGCCTTTGTGCGGTGCAGGCGATCCTCGGTAAATCGACCCCCTATGGTATTTATGACAAAACACGCAACTCTTTTACGAGCGACCAGACCTCCCCAGAGCCGCGTTATACGCGACCAGCAAAATCGGCAGCAGGACGATAGCGAAGACTGTGTCCGACAGGAAAGCAGGGACAAACTCGGTCGTGAGGGTTGTCACCGGGCTTCCTGCTGAGGTAAAGGCGTCCACAAGTGAAGCAAAGCCGAGGCCCACAAGCAGGCCAATGATGCTGAAAACGACGGCCAGGCTAATGCGCCTCGCATTGTTGTAGCGTCCCCTTGTGAAGTACATCACCAGGCCAGGAATAAAGCCGACCAGGCCGAGGCCGATCTCCCAGTTCCAGTAGATGCCATACGAAAACGCGTCGCTAATCGAGTTGCCGACCAGGCCCGTGAAGAGGCCGACCCAGGGACCAAAGACCGCTCCAAAGAAGAACGGAATGACGATCCCAGGCCGCAGCGAGACGTTGCTGGCGCCGGGCAGGGTCAGCGAGTTGGTCGCGTAGCTCAGGCCAGCATAGAGCGCGGCTCCAAGCGCCATAAAGACGACGTGCCGCACGCCGAGTCCCCAAACTTTTTTCGCGAGACTCTCGCGTGGAGCCTCTAACTCAGAGCTTCTTTCTTCCGCCAGTGCCATTGGAACACTCCTTTCTCAAAGGAAAAGAAACAGAATAAGGACGAGTACGATGGACAATAAAAAAACGAACAACCAGGCTGCCTAAGCCACGACGTCTCGTTGCTCCAGCAGGTAGTGCAAGAGCGAGGTTGGACGCAAATTACAGGACTCCAGCAGCGCCGGGTCGGCCAGCACCTGCAAGGGCGGACCGTCGGCCACCAGGTTGCCATCACGCATCAGCAAGACCCGCTGCGTAAAGCGCAGGGCCAGATCAAGGTCATGGGTAATGAAGAGCAGCACATCCAGCTCCGGCAGGCTGCGCAGATACTCCATAAACGAAATATACGAGCGGTAGTCCTGCCCGGCGGTCGGCTCATCGAGCAGAAAGATCTTGCTCTGCATGGCCAGGACAGAGGCGATGGCCACGCGCTTCTGCTGGCCAAAGCTCAGCGAGAAAGGCGAACGCTGATCGAACTCGGCTATAGCGAGCGCCTGCTCAGCTTGCCGGACGGCCTCGTCGATGCGCTCGCGCGAGAAGCGCAGATTCTCGGGACCAAAGGCCAGCTCTTTGCGCACGGTGGGGGCGAAGAGCATAGCGCCGGGACTCTGAAAGACGTAGCCAATGCGCGAGGCGAGCTGGGCCACGCTCAACTCGCGCGTGTCCTCTCCATAGAGGCGAACGGAGCCGCGCGTGGGCCGCAATAAACCAAGCGCCTGCTTGACCAGCGTGGTTTTGCCGGCGCCGTTGGGACCGAGCAGGGCAATCGTCTCGCCGCGCCGCACCTCGAACGAGATACCATGCAGGATCTCATCGGAAAACGATTTATACTGAAAGCGCACGTCCTCAAAGACCAGCACGGGCCCATCGCCTGGAGTGGAAGCGCCGCGCGTGATGATCGGGCGCACTAGCAGGTCGCGCGCCTGGGCGGGATCAGCCAGCGTGCGGACCGTCGCCTCGATCGGCAGCTTGACCTGGGTGGGATCGGCAATGTCCAGAAAGGCCGCGACATCGCCAAAGAAGACCTGACGCCCCTCGCGCATCAGCAAAACCTTGTCGGGATTGAGGCGCAGCGCCTCCTCGACGCGATGCTCCACGATAATCACGGTCCGGCCCTGGCCACGTAGCCTGGCGATCAGTTCCTCCAGTTCATCGATCGCGCGCGCATCCAGGTTGGCAAACGGCTCATCGAAGAGGAAGATCGAGGGCTGCATGACCAGGATGCCGGCGGCGGCTACCTGCTGGCGCTGCCCGCCGGAGAGCGCGTGAGTGGCCTGGCCCTGGTAGCGCTCAAGCTGCAACTGGGTCAGCACCTCGCGAATACGGACGAGCATCTCCTGGCGCGGCACCCCCAGATTCTCCATGCCAAAGGCGATCTCCTGCTCAACCGTGCTGCCCAGAATCTGCTTATCGGGGTCCTGAAGCATGGTGCCAACGTGGCGCGCAAGCTCGCGCAGGGAGAGTCCCTTGATCGAGCGACCCTCCAATTGAATCTCGCCCTGGAGCACGCCCTTGTAGCTATGTGGGATCAGCCCGTTCAGGCACTTGAGCAGCGTGCTCTTCCCGCAGCCGCTGGGACCGGCGATCAACAGCAATTCGCCAGCCGGCAGCGTGAAGGAGATATCCTCGATCGCGCGTGGCTGAGCCTGTGAAGCACGCGCCGGGCGCGCGTCCTCGTCATCCTCGGCACTGCGATAGCGGAAACTCAGCCCCCGAACGTAGACAGCCGGGGAGACAGGCGCAGCGTTTAGAACCTGGGGATTGCCTGGCATGGACGTTCGGATTCCTCTCGTTTGCTCACATGCTAGAGTAAAAATACGCGCAGCAATATTCAAGAATTTTCCTATTGCTACGCATTATTGTACTCAGCAACAAGCGCCCTTGTCAATGCGCATGGTGTAGCTTTAACACCATCAAGACATCGTTCACGATAGTTTCTAATGGGTGCAGCGGCACATATTCCTCGAAGGAATGCTCATTGGCCACACCCGTAGAGATCGTGAAGGCTTTGACGCGGGGACGGAAGGCGGCGGCGTCGCTGCCGATAAAGGTTGGTCGCAGGCGCAGTTGCTCGCCGCGCCGGGCCAGAACCTCGCGGTAGAGCGCCAGGAGCGGCTCGTTCTCGTCCACGCGGTAGTCGGTGCAATGGGGATCGAACGTGACCTGCGCGCTTCCGCCGAACTGCCGCGCGGCCTCTTCAAAGGATCGCTGAATCTCGCGCATCAGTTCCTCGCGCACTGCGGGCGGCTCAAAGCTGCGCAGTTCGCCTTCAATATGCACGCGGTCAGGCACGGCGTTGCGCGCGCCGCCGGCGGTGATGCGTCCGAGCAGGACGCGCGTCCGGTCGTTGTGCAGCGAGCCATGCGGATAGCGCGCGGCGCGAAAAATCTCCAGGGCGTTAACCGTCTGCGCCAGATCCTTGCCGGGATGCCCCGTCCGCCCGCGTATCTCCACGTCGAAAGCGACATACATCGCGCCCTGCGAGACCACCACCCCGGCCTCAAAGGCGTTATCAAAGACGATGCCCTCGCTCACGCCCCAGGGCGTGGGATCAAAGGCGCTGGCCCCACGCAGGCCCACCTCCTCCTCAACGGTGAACACCAGCAGCAGAGGAGGATGGGGCAGCCGCTGCTCAATCACGCGAGTCACAATCTCCAGGGCAATCGCCAGACCGGCGGCATCATCGGCGCCCAGGTTGGTTGTGCCATCGCTATATAACACACCGTCGCGCAGCACCGGCGTGTGCGCCAAACCGGGCGGCACGCGATCCATATGCGCGTTGAGCAAAACCGGGCGGCCCTCGCCGGGCAGCAGCGCGATCAGATTCCCGGCGCTGTCGGTCTGAGTGGTCAAACCCAACCTCGCCAGGCGGTCCGCCAGGTATGCCCGCACCTGCTCCTCATGCCCCGGAGTGCTGGGCAGGGCGAGCAGAGCGAGCAGGGTTTGATAGATGGAAGAGGGTGTATTGGTCATACATCTTAGTATACAATCCATCAACCTGTTTGTCATGCTAACACAGGATGTTTCTCATGCCAGGGAGTTGCTTGCTGAAAAGCGTGCGCTATTGCCAGAACCGCACTTTCGCTCCATCTCGGCCCAACGATTTGCAGTGCCGATGGAAGGCCATTTGCGTCGAATCCGCAGGGAACGCCTATCGCCGGGAGGCCGTAGTAGTTGCAGAAAAAGGTATGGTCGGGAGAAACCGCTTGCGCCCCCCTTTCCCTGGCCTCTTCAATGGTGGGGATGGCCTCTGTAATCGTTGGCAAGAGCAGGACATCGATCTCTCGAAATTGCATGTACTTCATCTGTTTCTCCAGTATAGCAGGCACAATCAGAAAAAACTTCTCCCGGTTTGCTCTTTCTTCCCCCAATATCGTTTCTCAAAGTGGCTGTCAGAAGGATTGCCTTAACGGAACTTTTCCGCTATAATACGCACGTCAAAAATTTATATTTATATATTTCAGAGACAACGCCGATAATGTCCGTTACGGACATTTTTATTTTTGCGGATTGGAGGGAACTCATGTATGTCTCGCACGGCCTCGGAACTGCTGGGGACGCCCGATAGCCTCTTCTACTGGACTCCGGGAGAGATCGTCGTGGTGGTCAGGCTCAAACGCAAACCGGCGGATGAGATTCTGGACACGCTGATCGAACAGATTCGCAGCACGCTCAATACTTTTCTGGCCGCATATCAGATCACGCTCGAACCTTATGGCACCGCCGGGCGCTGGCGGGAGACGCCAGGGATGCCGCCGGTGCGCAGGCGCGCCTTTATTTTTGGACTGCACCGGCCACAGCCCTCGATGGCTATCTTTTTCCATGTGCGGCACGCCGATCCCGCCTTTAGCGATCCCGCCCCGCTGGCGCTCTCCTTTCTTCAGGCGCACCTGGAGCAACTGGCGCAGGAGGGCCTGGCGATCCTCTCTTCTATGCCGAACTGGCTGGTCGCGGCCACCCCTGTCTTTTACAGCGATGGAGGTCCCGCGCTGCCGCCGCGCCCGGCCCCCTCGATCGATCTGCCCGCCTCGGAAAATCTCCCGCTCGGCTGGCACTTCTCCGTCATCGACGGCATCACGCAGATGCATCCAACCGGCACGGAGGACGTGGTGGTGGCCGTGCTGGACACCGCCTATCACGCCGACCGCATCAGAAGTTCCGCGACGCGCCCGGAGTTCCGGCGCAACTGGCTCCTGCAACGGCTCGCCGCCGATCTGCGCAGCGAGAACGGTCTGTTTGAGGTCGAGTACGATCGCTACCCGGTCAGCAACGACGCGCGCACGGGACGCGACTTCTATAGCGAGCCGCGTTATTATTTCATGCCGGATCACGGCCTGTTCATCTCTGGGATTATCCGCGACATCGCGCCCAGGGCGCGCATCCGCCTGGTCAGGATTCTCAACGATTTTGGCTGCTGCGACCTCTATAATCTCTTCGCCGCGCTCACCGACCTGGAGCAAGAGCTGGTTTCGGGCGCGATTCGGCGGCTGGTCATCAACCTCAGCCTGGCCGTCATGCCGGACATTCGCCGCCTGCCCTACATCTGGTTTGAGAATCGCACCTGGCCCAGCGGGCAGTTAAGCGGCGCGATTCGCCTGCTGTCCCAGCTCGAGGAGGGCCTGCGCCTGCTATTTGAGAGCCTCTACGCGCATGGCGCGCTGATCGTCGCAGCGGCGGGCAACGATTCGGAGGCCGCGAACAAGCAGGGCAAGAGACCCAGGCCACCGCGCGCGCCTGCACGCTACAGCACCACCATGAGCGTCACCGCCGTGAACAGCCAGTACGAGGCGGCGCGCTACGCCAACGCTGCCTGTATCGCCCCCCTGGATGCCGGCATCGCGACGTTCGGCGGCGATAGCTATGGCATCATGGGCTCCGACGGCTTGCCCGACGCCGTGCGCGGCATCTATATCGCGCCGACCTTCCCCGGCGGCGATCCAAACCTGAGCGGCTGGGCCGATTGGAGCGGAACCTCCTTTGCCACGCCGATTATCAGCGCCCTGGGCGCGTACCTGCTGGCCCAGGGTTGGTCCGTTCCCAACGCCCTGACGCGCATCACCGCCGGACGCGAACGGCGCACCGATAAGCTCTTTGGCTCAGCGCCGGAGCGCCCGGAACTGCTGGCGAACGTCATTCGGGTGCAACAGAAATTTGGGCAGTAACTCTTCCCTTGCAACCCCTGCCCCCGCCTAGCCGCAGGCCACGCCGTTCAGCGCGAAGGCGGTCGGGGCAGGGTTGCTCCAGCGCCACGAACCCACGAAGCCGGGAGTAACGGACGCGCCAGGCGCAATGGTAGCGTCGCTCCCATCGTTGGAAATGCTCACCTGCGCCCCATTTTGCGTAAAATGGCCGTTCCATCCATAGGAGAGCGTCTGGCCTGCGCTGAAGGAGAACACCAGCGTCCAGCCCTGGATCGGAGCCGAGCCGGTATTGAAAATCGTCACGTCCGCGACGAACCCGTCCTGCCATTGCGAGCTTACCCGATAATGGACCGCGCAGCTTAAAGCGGGCGTCGGAGTCGGGGAAGCGCCGGGGGGCGCGGTGGGCGAGGGACGAGATACGGGGGATGGATGGCGCACAGGCGTGGGTGAGGGCGGCAGAGAGATACTTCCCAGGGTTGCGGAGGCAGTCGCGCCCGGCGTGGCGGCCTGGGTTGACGAACTTCCCGGCTGGCGCGTGATGACTGTTGCGGTAGCGCCGGCCTGGATGTGGCCGGGCAGCGAGGCGTCGAAGAAGAGCAGCAGTCCAGAGAGGCTGACCAGCAGCGCCACGCTCAGCAGCACTACGGTGAGCCAGGTGCGCCGCTGCGAGGAATGAGTCCCAGGCGGCGCGAGAAGCTTGCGCGACGTGGTCTGGTAGGGTACCAGCGCCCGGCTCTCCTCTCTCAGCGCAGGAGAATCGACAGGCAAAACCGCCGGCGTGACCTCTTCAGGCGGCTCTGCCTCAGGGACAGTGGAGAGAGCGGGAGGGGACTGCGCGGGAACCGGCAGCGTCTCCTGAGCGGAGATCGGCACAGGTAGCGGCGGTGGCGCCACCAGATTCTCCAGGAAGGACTGGAGATCAGGATAGCGTTTTTCGGGCCGCTTGGCCAGCGCCCTGAGAACGGCCTGCTCAATATGCTGCGCGCGCTGCGGCTGCAAGCTGGCGGGCGAGATGGGCTTCTGGGTAGCGTGCAAGCGGGCCAGCAGGGTCAGGTTATCGGCCTCGAAAGGAGGCCGGCCCGTCAGCAGTTCATAGGCCAGACAGGCCAGCGCGTACTGATCGCTCAGGGATGTGGCCGCGCCGTGAAATTGTTCGGGAGCCATGTAGAAGGCGGCAAACGTCGAGAGCAGCCGCGAGGTCTGCTCGGATCTCGCCAGCGTGGGCAGGAGAAAATCGCCCAGCAGCACCTTGCCGTCTTCCTGGAAGAGAATATTCTCCGGCTTGAGGTTGCCATGAACCACACGCTGCATATGGGCAAAATGCAGCGCCTCGCCAACCTGGCGCAGAATGGCCAGCACCTCCTTCAAGGGCAAAAGTTCGCCCGCCGCTTCAGTCAGGCGCTGGCGCAACGAGCCGCCCCCAGCATAGGGATAGACCATATAGAGCATCTGCTCGTATACGCCATTATCGAGAATGGGCAGGATCGCAGGATGCTCCAGGTACGTTAGCAGACGCACCTCCTCAAGCACCTGGTCCTGCTCCTCAGAAGAGAGGAGCGGCAGAGCTTCAAAAATCTTCACAACTACTGCATCCCCCGGCAGACCCTGACGCTCGGCCAGATGCGTCCTGCTGACCGGCCCCATGCCCAGCAGCCGGGCCAGACGATATGATCCAATTGCTATTCGTTGATCCTGAGACGTTTCTTCCATATATCATAGATACCTATATAGTAATATTTATGCCTGCGTACTATACCATAGAAAGCTCTGCCCTTTCCATAAAATGCGCCCTCTCTGGGAAAAATGGCTGCACGTTCAGAGTTTTCAAGCGGCGGGGAAAGCCCTGCCAGATTGAAGCCGGACGTGGTATAATGGAGAGCGATTGGAAAGTTTATTCTACACAGCACACAGGCCGGGGGAAAGATACTTATGCCAGAGTTTAAAGTCGAGGCACCATTTGAGCCGACGGGCGATCAGCCGGAGGCAATTGCGCAACTGGTCGAGGGAATAAGAAAAGGCTATAGGATGCAGACATTGCTGGGCGTGACCGGTAGTGGCAAGACCTACACGGTAGCGAAGATCGTGGAACAGGTGCAGAAACCGACGCTGGTGCTGGCTCCAAATAAGACGCTGGCCGCGCAGCTTTACAGCGAATTTAAAGAATTCTTCCCGAATAACGCAGTTGAGTACTTCGTCTCCTATTATGACTACTATCAGCCAGAAGCGTATATTCCCCGCACAGATACGTATGTCGAGAAAGAGAGCATGCTCAATGAAGAGGTTGAGAAGCTCAGACTTTCGACGACGCGCAGCCTGTTCGAGCGGCGCGACGTATTGATCGTGGCCTCGGTGTCGTGCATCTATGGCCTGGGCAGTCCAGAGGAGTACGGCGAGGTTGTATTGACCCTCAAGGTCGGCGAGGAGAAGCGTCGCAACAAGATCCTGCGCCACCTGACCGAGATCCAGTACGAGCGCAACGACGCCAACTTTATTCGCGGGCGTTTCCGTGTGCGCGGCGACGTGCTGGAGATCTTTCCCGCCTATGAGGATGTCGCGGTGCGTATCGAGTTCTTCGGCGACGAGATTGAGCGCATGACCGAGATCGATCCCCTAACCGGCGAAGTGCTCGGCCAGCGCCAACGCCTGGACATCTATCCCGCCAAGCACTGGGTGACAACGCAGCAGCGCCTGAACAGGGCCATTGAGCTGATCGAGAACGAGTTGCAGGAGCGCCTGCAGGAACTGGAAGCCGAGGGGAAGTTGCTGGAGGCCGCGCGCCTCAAGCAGCGCACCAACTTCGACATTGAGATGCTGCGCGAAACCGGCTTCTGCTCAGGTGTGGAGAACTATTCGCGCCACCTGGCAGGCCGCGCCGCCGGCGAGCAGCCCTGGACCTTGATGGACTACCTGCCGGACGACTATCTGCTGGTCGTGGATGAGTCGCATGTCGCGCTGCCGCAGGTGCGCGGCATGTTCGCGGGCGACCGCTCGCGCAAGCAGGTGCTGGTCGATTATGGCTTTCGCTTGCCCTCGGCCCTGGACAACCGCCCGCTGACCTTCGACGAATTTGAGCGGCAGATCAACCAGGCCCTCTTCGTCTCCGCCACGCCCGGACCCTACGAATACGAGCACAGCGAGGCGGTGGTGGAGCAGGTTATTCGCCCCACCGGCCTGCTCGATCCCGAAATCAGCGTTCGCCCCACCAGGGGCCAGATCGACGACCTGCTGGCGGAGATTCGCAAGCGCGTCGAGAAGAAGCAGCGCGTCCTGGTCACGACCCTGACCAAGAAGATGGCCGAGGATCTGGCCGACTATATGCAGGAGTTGAACATTAAGGTCCATTACCTGCACTCGGAGATTGAGACAATTGAGCGGGTGGATATCCTGCGCGACCTGCGCCTGGGCGTCTATGATGTGGTCGTCGGCATCAATCTGTTGCGCGAGGGACTCGACCTGCCAGAGGTTTCGCTGGTTGCGATTCTCGACGCCGACAAAGAGGGTTTCTTGCGCTCGGAAGGTTCGCTGATCCAGATCGTCGGACGGGCCGCGCGCCACATCGAGGGCAGCGTAATCATGTACGCCGATACGATCACCCGCTCGATGCAGCGCGCGATCGACGAGACGAATCGTCGCCGCCGCCTGCAAACCACGTATAACGAGCGCAACCAGATCACCCCGCGCGGCATCAAGAAAGATGTCAAGACGCTCTCCGAGCGCATCAAAGCCATGAGCGGCGCGACTGAGGGCGCCGACGGGCACGCGGTCGCGACGGCCCTGGCAGGCATCCCCAAAGACGAGGCCCTGCGCCTGATCAGAGACCTGGAGTCACAGATGCGCGCCGCCGCCAAGCAACTCGAGTTTGAGAAAGCCGCGCAATTGCGCGATCAGATCATCGAGGTGCGCCGCGCAATGGTAGAGTAGCACGGACTGGCGACAATTCAATCATACACAGGGAGGCGCGGCGGAGCCGGGATGCGCCAGCCGTGACCAAAAGTGATCGCCGCCCGCCGGGGAAAACCGGCGCAGGTCTCGTTGGGATCGTGGCGGCGCGGATGGCCGGCCAGAAAATCGTCCGAATACTCGCCTCTCCGTTGCCCCGGCAGGGTGTCATCATAGAAATCAGGGTAGCGGGTATGCCCATAGGTGAGCGATGGGTAGTGAGTGGCTGTGAAATCAGGCTCGATCACTCTGCGCACCTGGGAAACGCACCAGGAGACGAAACGCTTGAAAGCTTTCATGACATTGCCCCGTACAATGATAAGAAAGAACGCGAACGTCGATTTTTTCTTTTCTTCCATTATACGCCTCAGTATATTTTCTGAAAACCTCAGGCCCCTTCCCATCTCTTGCCATCACCTTTTCCGGCTGTTGAACTACAACAAGATAAGCATAAAAATGATATAGTGAGAAGCAAGAAGCTCTTGTAGCATGTGCCGAAAGGGAAAGGACGGAAAGATCATATCGGTGGACACAAAGAATACGATGAACGTTGCTGAAAACGAAATGCTTTACCCCATTGGAGAGGTTGCCCGTATCGTAGGGGTGTCCCCCGGACTGCTACGCTTGTGGGAACGAGAAGGGCTGATTCAGCCACGGCGAACGTCCGGTGGACATCGCTTCTATACTGGCGAGGACCTTCAACGCCTGCGCTATATCGCCCATTTGAGACAGGTGGAGCAATTGAATATCGCAGCTATCCGACGCGAGATTGGCCCGGTAAAGAAACCACTCCCCCCAGAGATGCCCTGCAATGGCGAGCACCCCGGGCCACGTTTACGCGCAGCCCGGCATGCTCAAGGACTCTCGCTGGCCGCCGTAGCCAAACGGACCGGGCTCTCCACCTCTTTTCTTAGCGCGGTAGAACGAGGGCAGGTCAGCATCTCGCTGGGAAATCTCTTTAAGCTCGCGGACGTCTACGGCACAACAGTGCCGGGCCTCAATGTTGAATATCAGCACCGGGATCGCAAGATGCTCCATCCAGACGAACGCCCCCGCTTTCTTGCGAACCACGGCCTGGTGCGAATCGAGGATCTCATTACCAGGCCCGGTGCGCTCGAGGCCCAGCGAATCGAGATTCAGCCCGGCGGCGGGAGCGAGGGATCGTATGCTCATCCTGGAGAAGAATTTATTTACCTGCTCTCAGGCCAACTGGCTTTCTGGATCGATGAAACAGAGCACTACGTGCTCCAGGAGGGCGATTCGCTCTACTTCCCCAGCACACAACTCCATCAATGGCGAAATGAGGGCGCCGCACCCGCAGTTGCTCTCTGGATTAATGTCCCGGTCGTCGAGAAACCCACCGCCTCTCACCACACCCGCCACCCGGCCCGCCAGCGCTCCCGCATGCTTCCCTGAACACGGGATTTGGCTTGACCTCGCAGGGGGCCATTCCTGAAAAACTGAAATCTAATAAACGTTTGTTAGGCTCTTGACAATCCTCAGCATTTCAGTTACACTTAAATCTACAAGAAATTTACAAATTTACAAGAAAACGGCGGAATGACCGAGGTGTGTCATGGACACAACAGAAAAGTATGCCCGGTACGTAAACACAAGTTTCGTCAAAGCCATTGAGCCGGTTGTCGTGACCCGGGCTGCCGGCGCGCAGATGTACGGAGTTGACGGGCGGGCCTACCTCGACTGCTTCGCGGGAATCGCCGTGGTGAACGCCGGACACGTTCATCCACGTGTTGCAGAGGCCGCGAAGGCGCAAATTGACCAGCTCATTCACGCAGCCTCGTATGTGTACTACGTGCCAACCGTAGGCGACCTGGCGGAGCTCCTGGCCAGAATTACGCCAGGAGCGCTGCAGAAGACTTTCTTTTGCAATTCGGGAGCCGAGGCCATTGAGGGTGCGTTGCGCCTAGCAAAAATTGCCACAGGTAAACGCGAAGTAATTGCCTTGCAGATGGCTTTTCACGGTCGCACCTACGGAACGCTTTCAGTTACCGGCAACATGGGACGGAAGACGCGCGGCGGGCCGTATATGCCAGGGGTGGCTTTTGCCCCCGCCCCCTATTGCTACCGCTGCCCCCTCAAACTGGAGCCGTCATCCTGTGGCTTAGCCTGTGCCGAGGCCGTCGAGGATGTCATGCGCACGCAGACAAGCGGCGACGTGGCGGCCTTTATCGTCGAACCGGTGCTGGGTGAGGGAGGGATCATTCCTCTGCCCGCCGGCTATCTTGCACGGGTGAAAGAGATCCTCGATCGACACGGCATTCTTCTCATCGTAGACGAGGTTCAGACCGGTTTTGGCCGGACTGGCCGGCTTTTTGGCGTGGAATATCAGGAGGAGATAGAGCCGGATATCATGGCGCTGGCCAAAGGAATCGCGGATGGTTTCCCGCTGGGAGCCTTCATTGCCCCGCAGGCGCTGGCCGACAGTTTTCTTCCGGGCGAACACCTGAGCACTTTTGGAGGAAACCCGGTGTCGTGCGCAGCAGCGATCGCTACTATTGAAGTGCTGCATGAGGAAGGTCTGATCAGCCATGCCTACGAACTGGGCGCCTGGGCGATGGCCGAACTGCGCAATCTCCAGGAGCGGTGCGCGTTGATCGGCGAGGTACGCGGGCAAGGGTTAATGATCGGGATAGAGTTGGTACGCGATCCGGTCACAAAGGAGCCTGCGGCAGCAGAAGCGGCGCGGGTGCGTGCGCTGTGCCGCCAGGCCGGCGTTTTGATCGGCGTGGGCGGGCAGTTCGGCAACGTCCTGCGCCTGCAACCGCCGCTGGTGATTACCCGAGAGCAACTTGCCCACGCTCTCCAAACCGTCTCTCAGTCGCTCGCTGCCTGCCAGTGAACGGGTACGCCACCAGAGATCTATTTAGAGAAGGAGCTATACACAACATGGTGACGCCAATCCGGCCACACATTCAAACGCTGCGCAATTATAGCGGCGGGCGCTGGGTAACGGTGGAGACAGAAGATCTCTTAGAAGTTCGCAACCCGGCGACGGATGAGACACTTGCGCTGGTTCCTCTGAGCGGAAGAGCCGAGGTAGATGCGGCGGTTGAGCAAGCGCAGGCTGCCTTTCCAGCATGGCGAGCAACGCCACCTCAGGAGCGGGTGCGCTATTTCTTCAAGCTTCGACAGTTGCTGGAAGAGCATAGAGAAGAGCTGGCCCGCTTGATTACGACCGAAATGGGCAAAACCCTCGCCGACGCGCGCGGCGAGGTGCAGCGCGGAATCGAAAATGTCGAAACGGCGTGTGGCATTCCCTCTCTCATGATGGGGTACAGCCTGGAAGACGGGGCCGCACGGGGAATCGACGAAGAGGTGATCTTTCAACCGCTGGGGGTGTGCGCGGCGATTACTCCTTTCAACTTTCCGTTCATGATCGCCTTCTGGTTCTGGCCTTATGCCGTCGCGTGCGGCAACACCTTTATTCTCAAGCCATCCGAGCAGGTTCCACTGACTCAGCAATATACATTTACTCTAGTCGAGCAAGCTGGTTTTCCGCCCGGCGTGATCAACCTGGTGAACGGAGGGAAAGAGACGGTCAATCTCTTGCTCGATCATCCTGGAATCAGGGCAATCTCATTTGTAGGCTCGAGCAAGACAGCGGAGTATATCTACGCACGCGCCTCGGCCAATGGCAAGCGGGTGCAGGCTTCGGGCGGAGCAAAAAACGCGCTGGTGATCATGCCTGATGCCAACTGGGATGCGTACCTGGCCACTATCATGAACTCCTGCTTTGGCTCTGCCGGGCAGCGCTGCCTGGCAAATTCGCGCATCCTGGCGGTCGCCCAGGCGCGTGCCCAGGCGCGCGAGTACCTGAGCAAAGCCGCCGCGAAACTACGCCTGGGCAACGGACTCCAGCCGGAGGTCGATATGGGGCCGGTAATTTCTGCAGCGGCGCGCGCGCGGATCATAGCAGCCATCACACAGGGTGTGGCAGAGGGAGCTGAGGCGGTCCTGGACGGTCGAACCGTCGTCGTAGACGATTACCCGAAAGGGTACTTTGTTGGCCCAACCATCCTGGACGCGGTTCAGCCAGGGATGCGCATCTACCAGGAAGAGATCTTTGGTCCGGTCATTGCGATGACACCTGTTGAGAGCCTGGAGGAGGCCATCAACCTGCTTAATATGCATGACTACGGAAATGCAGCCTCTATCTTTACACAGAGCGGTTTCGCGGCGCGCGAGTTTCGCTATCGCGTGGAAACGGGCAATATTGGCATTAACGTCGGCGTTGCAGCACCAATGGCCTACTTCCCTTTCAGCGGCGCAAAACGTTCGTTCTTCGGCACCCTGCACCCGCAGGGCCGCGACGCGGTTCGCTTTTATACGGAGAGCAAGGTCGTCATCACGCGTTGGACAGCCGGCGAGGATGGCAACGTCACTGGCGTCGGCCGGTAATCATGAAGCTTTTCGAGCGAGATCATTTCATTGCACAAAGAGAAAGGAGGCACTTTTTTAGGAATTTGACAGGGGAAGCATCCGTTCCCCTGCGGATGGCTGGCTTATCGCGCCAGTAATACACTCATGCGAAGGAGGCTTGCTCCATGTCAGTAGTCAATCCACAGAGCACAGGCACACGCAGATACGAACAGCAACTCGCTCGCGCTATGGGAGTGCTCGGCAATATTTGCGTGACAGTATCTGGTATCACACCAACCGCATCGATATTTATCATTGCACCGGTCGCTTTTGCGAACCAGGGAAGTGGCACCTTTCTCGCCTTTATTATTGCGGCGGTCATTGGATTAGGTATGGGAATGTGTTACGCAGAGCTTGGCACGGCCTTCCCGATTGCAGGCGGGCAGTATTCGATTATTGCGCGCGTGCTGGGCCGGTCAGTAGGCTTCCTGGCTTTTGCGGACTACCTGGTGCTGACGGTCTTTGTTCCCAGCTCCATTGCTCTGGGAGCAGGCCAGTATGTGGCGCTCCTGTGGCCGGGGGTCAATAACGCCAACCTGATCGGCCTCATTATCATGCTGGCGACGACCGTCATAGCGATTTTCCATATCAGGACCAATGCCTTCGTGACCGGCATCTTCCTGGCCATTGAACTGCTGGCGGTCGGCACCATGAGCATACTGGGCTTCACCCACATTCACCAACCATTGAGCATTTTATTCCAGCCGCAGAAGGTTGATCCTCACGGCGTTTTTTCTCCGCTCTCGCTAGGTCTGCTGCTCGCGGGAGTCTCCACTGCTATCTTTGCCTACAACGGCTACGACTCGCCGATCATCTATTCTGAAGAGATGTCTGGACCTCGTAGAGGCGTGGCGAAGGCGGTCTTCTGGAGCCTGGGCATTACCATCGTGGCCGAACTTGTTCCGGTTACGGCTGCGTTGCTTGGCGCCCCCTCCCTTGCGGCGTTGTCTGCTTCGCCTACCCCGATGTCTTACGTGCTGACAGCGCTTGGGGGCAATGTGCTCAATGCGCTGGTCCTGGTCGGGGTACTGTGCGCGATCTTCAACGGAACTATTGCTATCCTGCTGAGCTACGGACGGGTCCTTTATAGCTCCGGGCGTGACAAAACCTGGCCTGAACCCATTAGCCGCTGGCTGGCCGCCACACATCCAAGATTCAAATCCCCCTGGGTGGCAACAGCGCTGCTTGGGGTTGTAGGAGGATTGCTGACCTACTTCTCGAACGTCGCTACCCTGGTGACGTTTACCGGCGTCCTGCTCGTTGTCCTGTATGGCCTGGTCGCGCTTGCAGCATTGGTCAGCCGTGTCAGACAGCGGAACCTGGCTCGTCCCTACAGAATGCCCTGGTGGCCGCTCTGGCCGATTATCGGGCTGGCGGGATGTGTGATCGTCTTTACCCAGCAGGCACTCACCGATATGAGCATCTGCGCCGCGATCTTTCTTGTCGCCGCCGTCTACTATCTCATCTACCTGCGACCTCGCAAGGCCACCCATTGGGTTATGCTTGATCCGGCGAGCAGCGAGGAGGCTGGGGAGCAGGCCGAGGAGGCTATGGCAGGGGGAAGCACAGTCAGTTCTTTGCAGCCTGAAGCCTGATCCGCGTATGGGCGGAAGACATCACGCAGCCATTCGGTCAGATATGCTCATTAACTGACCGAATGGCTCTCTACACCGGATAAAGGTTATCGAGCTTGAATGCGTCAAAAAGGAGGCTGGAGGTTTTTCTATGCGAGCGCGAGATCTGGGTATTATTATTGGCTCGTACCCGCCCGGTCCAAACAATGCAATCACGGATGTGCCAGGCGTGCGCGTCGGTTTTACCACGCTGATCGAGGGCGAGGGACCACTTATTCCCGGGCATGGTCCTGTGCGCACTGGCGTGACCGTGATCGTCCCACACGATGGCAACATCTGGCAAGAGCCACTTTTCGCCGGCTGTCACCGACTCAATGGGAATGGAGAACTGACGGGACTGGAGTGGGTGAAAGAATCAGGCATGCTCATGTCTCCGATTGGCCTGACGAATACTCACAGCGTAGGAGTCGTGCGCGACGCTCTGATAGCCAACGCTATCGCCAGCCACGGGCCGGACGATCTCTACTGGTGGGCGCTCCCGGTCGTTGGAGAGACATACGATGGATTGCTGAACGACATTAATGGTCAGCATGTGAAGGCGGAGCATGTGGCTCAGGCCCTGGCAAGCGCGACCGGCGGCCCGATCGCTGAAGGCGGGGTTGGCAGTGGCACCGGCATGATCTGTCATGGCTTTAAGGGAGGGATAGGGACGGCCTCGCGAGTCGTGCCGGAGGCATCCGGCGGTTACACGGTGGGTGTACTGGTCCAGGCCAACCATGGGCGCCGCGAGCGGCTGCAAGTGCGAGGTGTTCCGGTGGGCGAGGCGATTCCCGCCTCAGAAGTTCCTGTTCCAGAGGTAGGCGCTTTCGCTCCCCAGGGAGGAGGCTCCATCATCGTCATTGTGGCAACGAATGCGCCTCTCATCCCCACGCAATGCACTCGCCTCGCGCAACGCGCCGGCCTGGGCATTGCCAGGACCGGGGGCGTGGGAGAACACTGGAGCGGCGATCTGTTTTTCGCATTCTCAACGGCTAATCGCGGCCTCCCGGCCAGCGAATATGGACAGGCCAGCCCTCTGACCGTACCCCTGACGATGCTCTCTAATACCTACATTACGGAACTGTTCGACGCGGTGGTAGAAGCGACCGAAGAGGCAATCGTCAACGTACTGGTCGCTGCGGAAACGATGGTCGGACGCGATGGAATAACGGCGTATGGCCTCGATCCAGATCGCTTAGCCGGCCTGCTCAAATGAGAGCCGAATCGCATAGGAATCGAGGCCACTGCGCCGCTTTCTCGTCTCTGAGACAAAAACGAGTTTGCCGTTCGCCAGCTTACCAGCTCTGCCCCGCCGGCTGCCTGATGGTAGCGTTGAGGCGGTTGAAGAGATTCGTGATGGCGATCATCATAATCAGCGCCGCCAGTCCCCGCTCGTCGTAGTGCCGGCTGGCCTCCTCCCAGATCTCATCCGGGACGGGGTCCGCCCGGTCGGCGAGCCGGGTAGCAGCCTCGGCGAGCGCGAGGGCGGCGCGCTCGGCGTCGGTGAAGTAGGGCGATTCGCGCCAGGCCGCCACGGCAAAGAGGCGCTCCTCCGTCTCGCCTTTCTTCCTGGCTTCGCGTGCCCCCATGTCAACGCAGAAGCTGCAGCCGTTTATCTGGCTCACACGCAGGTGAACAAGCTCAAGTACAGCGTCGGGGACGCCGCCTTCTTTTGTGGCTTTGAGCACGGTCTGTATGCCATTCATTGCACTCGGTAGAAGCAGTGCCGGGTTGTTCATTCGTGCTTGCATGATTTTGTTTTTCTCCTCAAGTCTTTCGTTGTATTTCCAGAACCAGGAAAGTCACTCCCCCGATTCCCTGTAAGACAAGGCCATCCACCCGCGCCCAATGGGAGCCTGCCTCCCGTTCTAGCGCCCGGGTTTCGCTCGTCACTACTCTGACGGAACGCAAGGAGAAAATGTGACCGATAGATAAAACTATTGAGAATGGCTGGCACCATGTCACACCAATCATGTTTCGTTTGTCATTCTTCTAAATACAATGAAAGAACATGCTGAAGGGAACATGACCAATGAACGAACGTGAATGGCTGGCGGAACAATTTGAGGCGAACCGCACCCACTTGCAGGCGGTAGCTTATCGAATGCTCGGCTCGCTCTCCGAGGCGGACGATGCTGTACAGGAAGCGTGGCTCCATCTTAGCCGCTCCGACATGAGCAACGTGAAAAACCTGGGGGGATGGCTGACCACCGTGGTCGCGCGCATCTGCCTCGACATGCTGCGCGTGCGCAACTCGCGCCGCGAGGAGTCCCTGGAAGAGTCTGTGTCCGAGCCGGCCATGAGCCGCGTGGGCGGAACCGATCCAGAGCAGGAGGCGCTGCTGGCCGATGCGGTTGGCCGCGCGCTGCTAGTGGTCCTCGATACCCTGACGCCCGCCGAGCGCCTCGCCTTCGTGCTGCACGATATATTTGACGTACCTTTCGAGCAGATCGCGCCGATTGTGGAGCGATCAGAGGTCGCCACAAGGCAGCTCGCGAGCCGCGCGCGCCGCCGGGTGCGAGGAGGCGCGAAGGCCCAGGACGCCGACCTGACTTCCCAGCGAGCAGTGGTCGATGCTTTCTTAAACGCCTCGCGCGAAGGCTCCTTCGAGACGCTTCTCACGGTCCTCGACCCGAAGGTTGTGCTGCGCTACGACCGTGTGGCCGCAGATCAAAACGTGCCAGGGGAGGCTCATGGTGCCCAGGCTGTGGCCAGGCTGTTCGTGGGACGCGCCCGGGAAACACAGTCTGCCCTTATCAACGGCTCCGTAGGCATCATCGTAGCGCCGCGCGGACGGCTGCTCCTGGTCCTCGAGGTCGCGATCGTCAACGGCAGGATCGCCGAGATCAATGCGATTTCCGACCCTGCGCGCCTGCGCAAGCTCGACCTGGCGGTTCTGGACTACTAGCGCAGGCTGCGCTTAGCGGACGGAAAAGATTACGCTGCGGCAGCCGGCATCCCCCCGCGCGAGCGGACCTGGAAGCCATAGATGATTAGGGAGAGTCCGAAGGCGATGGCGTAGATGCCAACCAGCCACAAAATGGCCAGCAGCCCGGCTCCCGGGCGTACAAGTAAAATCACACCGAAGATCAGGGAGAGCAGGCCGGCGAGTCCTACTCCCCAGCGCTGGCCCGTAGTGCCGGGAACGATGAACGCGGCGCTGATCTCTATGATGCCTGTCACCAACGCCCAGAAGGCCACCAGGTAGAGCAGCACCAGCGCCGTCTCCCCAGGCCAGGCAAAGGCCAGAATGCCAAAGATGATCCCGGCGATTCCTTCGAGCAGCAGCACCCACCAGATTCGCAGGAAGCGCCGCTCCTGCAGCGAGACGACGATGGCGGCGATCCCATCGAGCAGGGCGTATGCCGCGAATACATAGATAAAGGCGAGGAGCGCAATGCCAGGGGCAACAAGAGCAACGATCCCAAACAGGATCGCGAGAACTCCTCGTACCAGCAGCATCCACCAGTGCTGGTGAGCCACCTGTACCGTAGTGTTTATCATCTGATCCCTCCTTTCCTGCCTCTTGCTTGAGCAGGAAACGCCCAAGTGAAGCTGACCATCCCCATCAGGGAAGTTTCACTTCTCTCACGTTTGGCAGGGACAAAAGGTCTCTTTTCAAGGAACCAGAATGAGTTTGCGGCGCGCAGAGGCCGCCTGGCGCTGCCAGGCCCCGGCGACCTGGGCCAGCGGAACCTGCTCGCGCTCGACGGTGCAGCGACCGGCGGCGGCGTGCGCCAGAATTTCGCTGAGGGCTGCCGCTTTTTGTTCAGGGGTCAGGGCGTTATTAGTGTAGCCGAGGATGACATGCAGCCGGCTGCGCACGATGGCCGACTCGAGGCGAACAGTGGAACCGGCGGCGGAGCCGATGTTGACCAGCCTGCCCTCAGGGGACAGCACGCGCACGGCTGCCTCCGCCGGCAGGCCCCAGATGGGATCGATCACAAGGTGGAGGGGACCCGCACAGGCTGCCGCCATGCGCCGGCTGATCTCCTCCACATCATCGCCCGTGAGATCAACCACGGCGTCCGCGCCCTGCGTGAGCGCGCGGGCGCGCGCGGCTTCGTCCCGCGTGGCTGCAATCACACGACCCGCGCCGAGCAGGCGGGCCGCCTGCACCGCCACCTGGCCAACCGCGCCGCTGGCTCCCAGCACAAGCACCGTCTCGCCGGGCTGCAGGCGACCGCGCCAGGTAAGCGCCATCCACGCGGCGATGGCGGACAGCCCGAGGGCGGCAGCCAGGTCGTCCTCGATCTGCTCAGGGAGCACAAGCGCTGCCGCCTCATCGACCACGCAGTACCTCGCCATGCTGCCATCACCGGGCTTCATGCCGGCGTCGCAGGAGAACCATACGCGCTGTCCCGGCGCCAGGGCATCTGCCTCCTCCACAACGCCAACGCCCTGCGTGCCCGGAATGTAGGGGAGCTGCGGCGGACCAAAGTAGGAGGTGCCAGAAGCGCACAGCAGGTCCAGCGGGCTGATAGGCGCCCCCGTGACGCGAATCAGCGCCTGCCCCGGCCCACGACGAGGGATGGGCCACAGAGTGTGCTCGGGGGGAGCAGCGTGCCGGAGCAGCACCGCCGCAGGCATCTCGGCGTTCATCATCGGGTCCTCCTTTCAAGGTGTCACTCTCGCACTGTCCTCAATTGCTCCTGAGAGAAGATTACTCCTGGGCAGCAGTTGGCGACGAGCCGGCATCCCCCTGTGGCCGCGCGGCCCGCCCGGTGTAGGTATACGGATTCTCAATCAACTCAACCACCGCTTTGGCGGGATTCATGGCCTCGTTCCATGCCTGCTCGCCCATGCGTCCACGCGCATACTCCACAGTCCTTGCAACCGCCTGCCGAGCAGCGGCGAGGTCGATGCCAACGAGGCGATGGTCGTGCTTGACAACCTTTCCATCCACCATGACTGTATGCACGTCTGCGCGCCCGGCCTGAAACACGATATGCCCGTAGGGGTGCAGCAGGGGAAACATCACTGGCGATTGGTCATTCTTCACCAGGACCAGATCGGCTTTCTTGCCAGGAGTAATGCTGCCGATCTGACCATCCATGCCCAGCGCCTGCGCGCCGCCGAGCGTTGCCCAGGTCACGACCTGCTCGGCGCGCAGATGGCTGAGCATGACCGTCTCGTTACGACTGTGCGCCTCCAGGTGCTCGCGCGCCCGGTCCGCGTTGAGCGTCGCGCGCATCGCGGAGAACAGGTCCGCGCTCCACCACACGCTGGTGTCCATCGAGAGGGAGACCGGGATGTTGTGCCGGCGGAGCTTCCAGGTTGGAGGATAACCCTGGCCGGCGTTCTGCTCGCTTTCAGAGGAGATCGAGGTGTGGCCGCCGGTGGCCGCGATGCGCTGATAGGAGTCATCGGAGAGCGAGGCCGCGTGGACGTAGATGGTGGAAGGCATCATGAAGCCGTGTTCGTACATCAGACGGATGCCGTTATCGTTGGTCGCGCCCCAGACGCCGGCGTGGGTTGTCACGGGCAGGTTGTACTCGCGCGCAACCTCGAAGGCGGTTTTTTCGGGAAAAGCCGGGTCGCCGGTGACATCAAAGGCAATCTGCATGCCCAGGCGATAGCTGTGCCCGTCGATGCGGCGGCGAATAAAGTCGGCAAATTCAGGCGCCTTCGTCCACTGCCAGGGCGCACCCAGCAGGTTGCCATACGCGAGTACGAACCGACCGGGAACCGCCTCAAGCGCATCAACCGCCGCGTCCGCGTATTCAACCGTCTGCAGACCATGCGACCAGTCAACCGTAGTCGTGACGCCTGCATCGACGGCCTCAATGGCGGCCAGCAGATTCCCGGCGTAAATATCCTCTGGACGGAAGATCTTGCCCCAGTTCAGATAGTAGAATTGGAAATAGTTCGTGAGCGTCCAGTCGGCGCCAAAACCACGTAGCGCCGTCTGCCACATATGGCGATGCGTGTCCACCATCCCCGGCATCAGGATACCGCCGGTCGCGTCAATCTCTACGGCGCCGTCGGGAGCGACGAGTTGCCGCCCTACAGTCGCGATCCGTCCGTCAACGACGAGAACATCGCCCCCCTCAATGACCCCGGACGCCGGGTCAATAGTCAGCACGGTGGCATTGCGGAACACCACCGGGCGGCCCGGCGCAAAACGCTCGCTGTCGGCTGCTGAGTTCTGGCTCATTGTACCCACCTCATTGTATCCGGGCGGCCCGGCGCCTCTGCCAGCGCCCCACTCGCCCTCCTGTAATACCTATTTTCAAAGGGTGAACGCCGGTGCTCGCGAGTGTCCGCTGTGCGGACACTCGTCCACTGCTCAAATATTACTCAATCGACTGATCTCTGTCAAGGATGACGGCGAAATTGCTGAAGGCAAGCTCCCCTCCTGGCTCCCCGCCTTTTTCGGGAGGGGTGGGGCAGATGCTTGAGCTATCAGGAAGAAGTGGAAATCCCCGCGGTTGGAAGCACGAAGTGGACATTGAGGCAGCTTCTCTGCTACAATGGGCGCGAACTGTAAAGAAGATATCGTTGTGCTCGTCTGCACTCGCACAGACACAAAGATACATGTGCTTTCAAGGAGAAAGATGCGCGGCGAAACTGGACCGGACTTTATCGAAGCGCTGGCGCGCGGCCTGGATGTCATCCGGGCCTTCGGCCCCAACCGATCGACAATGACACTGAGCGAGGTGGCCGCGGCCACCGGCCTGGCGCGCCCAACGGCCCGCCGCATGCTGCTCACACTTGAGGAATTGGGATATGTCCGCGCAGCGCAGAGCGGCTTTGCCCTCACCCCGCGCGTTCTGGAACTTGGCATGGCCTATATCGGCTCGATCAACCTCTGGGAGATCGCGCGCCCGCATATGGAATGGCTTGTGGGGCAGACGGGCGAATCGTCGTCGATCGCGCAGCTCGATGGCTCCGATATCGTGTACGTCGCACGCGTGGCAGTGCCGAAGATCATTACCATCGCGGTGACGATCGGCACGCGCTTCCCGGCGCTGCAAACCTCGCTCGGCAAGGTGCTGCTCGCCGAGCTTGAGCCGGACGAACTGGAACGGGTCCTGGCCATACCGAGCCGCTCCGGCATTGCGCCGCTATGGAGGCCGGACACGGAGGAGCGCAATCGCGTGCTGTGCGAGGTGCGCACCAGAGGATGGGCGCTTGCCGATGAACACCTGGCCTACGGCATTCGCTCGATCGCCGCTCCCCTGCGCGACAGCACCAGGCGCGTGGTCGCCGCGCTCAATGTGAGCGTTCACGCGGCAGAAACCAGCATCGAGACGCTGACCGAGAAATATCTCCCGCTCCTCCTGCAAACCGCCGCTGCAATCAGCACTGACTGGGCCCGCTGGCAAAATCGCCCACAGGTGATCGTCGGCGCCGGCCCCTCAAATCTCCCTGTCTGAACCGCATGCGCGTCACACTCGCAAGAAGGGTGCCGTTCTTCATTGTGTCTCTTGACACTCTCATATACTCTTATCTATAATTATTGTGCGGACAGTAGTCCGCACAACGGACAACCCGGCGCGTGAGTATGCCTGGCCGTTGCGTGTGATAGAACATTCAGGGTGGGGAGCGAGCACACCGGTAATCGAGGGAGGCACGAACGACATGGCGGAACAGGACAACGGCGAGCGAAATAACGAGGAGAACGCACAGGAAGCCGGACGTCGGCCCGGTCCGCTCGAAGGTCTGCTGGTCGCCGACTTCTCGCGCGTGCTCGCCGGACCGTACTGCACCATGCTGCTCGGCGACCTCGGCGCAACGGTGATCAAGGTCGAGAGTCCCGCCGGGGACGACACCCGGACCTGGCTGCCGCCAGAACGCCGGGGCGTGGCGACCTATTACCTGGCTATTAATCGCAACAAGCGCTCGATCGCGCTCAATTTCAATGATCCCGCAGACCTGCGCCTGGCCCACGAGCTCGCCGCCCGCGCCGATATCTTCATCGAAAACTTCAAGCCGGGCGGCCTGAAGCGATTCGGCCTGGACTATCAGGCGGTCCAACAGCAGAATCCCAGCATTATCTACGCGTCCATCAGCGGCTTCGGAACGGCGCAGGGGGCATCGCTGCCCGGCTATGATCTCATTGTGCAGGCGATGTCCGGGCTGATGAGCCTTACCGGCGATCCCAATGGTCCCGCATACCGGTCCGGCATCTCGGTCTTCGACGTGATGGCCGGGCTGCACACCACGATTGGCATTCTGGCGGCCCTCGCGTATCGCGATCGCACCGGGGAGGGCCAGCATGTGCAGACAAGTCTGTTTGCCTCGGCGCTCTCGGGCATGGTCAACCAGACCTCAGCCTACGTGGCCGGCGGCGTTATTCCGCATCGCATGGGCAATGCGCATCCCAGCCTGTTTCCCTATGAATCCCTGCCGACAGCGGATCAAGATTTAATCATCGCCGCCGGGAACAACGGGCAGTTCAGCAAGCTCTGCGAGGTCCTCGGCCTCCCCGAGTTGCCGCACGATCCCAGGTTCGCAAAGACCGAGGATCGCACGCGCAACCGCGACGCCCTGCGCCCGCTATTGGTTGAACGGCTGCGCACAAGGACGGCCGACGAGTGGTTCCGCCGATTGAGCGCCGTCGGCGTTCCCTGTGGCCCGATCAACAACATCGCAGCGGGGATAGCCTTTGCCCGCGAGATCGGCCTTGATCCGGTCGTCGTGGTTGGCAGTGGGGAGCAGGCCGTGCCAATGATTCGCCATCCAATCTCGTTCTCGCGAACGCCTGCGCGCCACACGTTGCCGCCCCCGGCTCTGGGCCAGGATAGCGAGCAGATTCGCGCCTGGCTCAGTCAGACGCCGCGCCCCGATCCGCAGGAACGCAAGACGCCCAGAACGTTCCCGGAGCAGGCATGAGGAAACTGGCCCTGCGTCGAGAGCGCCGGGAGTGATAAAGATGAAGAAAGGGAAACCGATGGAATATCCCACCGGAATCGGGACCTCCGATGCCACCAGCATTCGCCTGCTCGGCCACGACCTGGCGGGCGAGTTGATGGGCAAGGTCGGCTTTGGCGAGCTGGCGCTCTGGCTCGCCACACAGCGGCGCCCGACGCCACAACAGGTGCGCGTGTTCGAGGCGGTGCTCGTCTCGCTGGCCGATCACGGCTTTACCCCCACCGCGATCGCGGCCCGTCTGACCCTGTACAGCGCCCCGGACGCGTTCCAGGGAGCGATGGCGGCGGGCCTGCTTGGCGGGGGATCGCGCTTCCTCGGCGTGACGGAGGACACGGCCCGCTTTCTCGCAGGCGTGCTGGCTAGCGTCTCAGATGCGCTCCCCTCAACAGACGAGCAGTGGGACGCGCTGGCTCGGCGCGCTGTGGCGGAGCAGCGGGCGGCGGGCCGCTTCGTTCCAGGACTGGGCCACCCGGTCCATAAGAGGACCGATCCCCGCACCGCCGTAATCATCGAGTTGGCCGAACAAGAGGGACTGCGGGGACCGCACCTGCGCTTGTTCGAGGCCATCGGACGGGTTCACGCCGAGGTGCTTGGTCGCACCCTGCCGCTCAACGGCGCGGGGGTGGCAGGGGCCGCGCTCGCCGACCTGGGCCTGCCGCCCGAATTGCTACGCGGCGTGGCGCTGCTCGCGCGAGCGGCGGGCCTGCTCGGCCACCTTGCCGAAGAACTGCGCAGCCCAATCGCGCCTGATATCTACACCGCAATCGATCGGAGTGCCGTCTATCGCCCGCCCGCCGCCAACGACATTCCAGAACAACGTTAGTCCGATTTAGCCGATCCCTGCCATGCGCGCAGGTCGGGTCCGAAGGAGGAATCTATGGCAAACCTTGTCGCTATCCTCGCCACTACCCACCATCCCTTCTTCTATCGCGCCAGCACCGCACCCCCGGAGAGCAGGCCCGACTTTGCCGACGAGTGGGTACGCAAAGTGGAAGCATACCGCGAGACGCTTACCCGGACCAGGCCGGATGTCCTGGTGATGGTCGGCTCCGACCATTTCCATCAGCTCTTCTACGATAATATGCCGCAGTTCCTCAT
>Ga0070740_10001429_pt1 | contig 33032 bp, 28 predicted proteins | sample Coa_R2_FD_67286 | JGI IMG/M metagenome (GOLD analysis project Ga0070740, IMG submission 67286) | Surface soil microbial communities from Centralia Pennsylvania, which are recovering from an underground coalmine fire - Coalmine... | ecosystem: Environmental > Terrestrial > Soil > Unclassified ...
CGCGGCTCAAGCCCTTGCTGCACGCGACGCAAGCAGACGAGTTGATGGTGACGACGATGATCTACGACCATGCCGCGCGCAAGCGTTCCTATGCGCTGCTGGCGGAGGCATTTGCCTTGCCGCGACCGCGTTAGCGCGGATTCCGGCGGCATCGGCCGGACATCGCGAGCGCAGCCAAACAATCCCGAATCGAACGGGCCGACGCTGGATTGTGTCGTCGCCGCTACGAAACGCCCCGCAACGACCGTGCCGGTTTGCTCCGATCGGAAGCTCGCCGAGCCGCAGCACCGCCATGCTGTCCTCGGAACGAAATGCGCCGGCTGGTTGCCCTGCTGCCCCGCATGCTAGAAATCCGCGGGCGACGGAACCGTGTTCGCATCTCGAAAGGGAGGTTACCTTGGGCAAGCATTTCACCCTCACCACGGCCGACCAGCATACGCTCGGCGCCTACCGCGCCGACCCGCAAGGCGCGGTCAAGGGCGGTATGGTGGTGGTGCAGGAGATTTTCGGGGTTAACCATCACATCCGCGCAGTTTGCGACCGCCTCGCCGCTCTCGGTTACGTGGCGGTGGCTCCGGCGGTATTCGACCGATTCGTACGCAATTTCGAAAGCGGCTATTCGCCCGACGAGATTGCACATGCGCGCAGCTATCTCGGAAATCTCAACTGGGATCACATGATGCACGATGTTGCCGCCGCCAAGGACGACCTCAAAGGCGCGGGCCCGGTCGGCGTGATCGGTTTCTGCATGGGCGGCAGCGCGGCCTTCCTTGCCGCATGCCGCATCCCCGGCCTGTCGGCGGCTGTCGCCTTCTACGGCGGGCAGATCGGCCGATTCGCCGATGAAAAACCGAAATGTCCGGTCCAGATGCATTTCGGCGAGAAGGACGAGAGCATTCCCATGTCGACCGTCGAGGAGATCCGGCGCAAGCAACCGCAGGCGGAAATCTATACCTATCCGGACGCGCCCCACGGCTTTTATTGCGACGAACGGGCGAGCTACCGCAAGGCCGCCGCCGATCTCGCCTGGAGCCGCACGTTGCGTTTCCTGGATCAACATATGAGGAAATGACGACATAGCGCCTCTTCCGCCGCCCTTGCCGGCCGCTGCGCTGCCGCGATCGCGGAAGACCGGTTGGCGCGGGGCGCATTGATCCGGTCGGAGGGCGCTCGGCGGCGAGGCGATCGACGCCGCCGAACGCTTGCCTCAAAACCAGCGCTCTTTGACCATGATGGTGTCGCCGGGCCGCACGGCATAGGTGAACGGCACCTCGAATTTGGCCTGTCGACGCGTGATCTCCGCGGTCCGCTTGTCGGCCCGCGGCGCAAAACCGCCTGCGATCGCCACCGCGGTTTCCACGGTCATGTTCGGCACATAGGGGTATTGTCCCGGGGTCGTCACCTCGCCGAGGATGAAGAAGGGCCGATACGCCTCGACCTCCACGGTGACATTGGGGTCTCGCATATAGCCGTGCCTGAGCCGGTCGGCGATGGCTTTGGACAATGCCTGGGTCGTGAGACCACGCGCCGGTACCGAGCCGACGAGCGGCAGGCTCACGTTGCCCCCGGCATCCACCATGTAGCTGCCCGTGATGCCTTCTTGGCCGAAGACGACCACGCGCAACTTGTCGCCGCTGTCCAGCGTATAGACGCCGTCGCGCGACACGGGAGGCACGAATGGTTCGCTGCCGGCCGCACGGACCCCGCCCAGGGCAGACGGCGGCGCGCGGTATTGGACGATCGAGCTGTTGCGCCCGACCGGCCGCTCCTGGATATCGCCCTGCGGCGAGCTCGCCAGCGGCGCAGCCGACGTCGAGGTCAGCAGGCCCCGCCCATCACCGGAATGCGCGACGCAACCGGTCGCCGCGAGCGCCGCCAACAAAGGCAACAGACATCGGGCGCGACAGATCACGGGCGGGCTCCGGAGCGGCAACGGAAGTCAAGCCCGATTAACGCCTTATATGGTTAACAAATTCTCACCGCGACCACGGTCGCGACGCGGGCCGAACACACGAGGGCCGGAGCGACGGGTTCATCCGGCTGCGCCCGGCCGTTCCGACCCCGCCCCGACCGGGCACGCAACCCCGGTGCCGCCGAGGCCACAATAGCCGCCTGGATTCTTGGCAAGATATTGCTGGTGGTAGTCCTCGGCGAAATAGAATTCGGTGGCGTCGACGATCTCGGTGGTGATGGCGCCGTAACCCCGCTTGTGGAGCTCCTGCTGATAGACCGCCTTGGATGCCAGGGCCGCCTTTTTCTGTTCAGGGGTGAAGACGTAGATCGCGGAACGGTATTGCGTGCCGATGTCGTTGCCCTGCCGCATGCCTTGCGTCGGGTCGTGACTTTCCCAGAATGTTTTGAGCAGCGCCTCGTAGGAAATTGCCTGCGGATCATAGACCACCAGCACACCTTCGGCGTGGCCGGTGCGCCCGCTGCAAACTTCTTCATAGGTCGGATTGGGCGTGAAGCCGCCGATATAACCGACAGCCGTGACGACAATGCCCGCGCCGAGTTCCCAGAATTTGCGTTCGGCGCCCCAGAAACATCCGAGCGCGAAGACGGCCTTGGCGGATCCAGGCGGGTAAGGCCCTTTGAGCGGGCGATGATTGATGAAATGCTCCGCCGCTGTCGGGATCGGCACGGGGCGGCCGGGCAGTGCCTCGGCGCGGCTCGGAAGGACAAGCTTTTTGAACCCGAACATCGCACGCCCTCTCGGTACAGCCATCAATATAGGTCCGCGCGCGGCAAAACGAAACGTGGGTCGCGGCCACCAACCGAGGACGACCCCATGCGGATCGTCTCCCGGCCGGCGCGTGCATTGCAGCGCCCGGGACGCAGGGCTAGTCGCGCTCGTAGCCGATCAGCCGCTTTTTGCGGCGCCCGAGCAGCAGCAGAGCTATCCCAAGGAGGGCAAGCAACAGAGATGCCGGCGCGTCGAGCACGGCAAGCGTGACGGGATCCCACAAATAACCGGCGGCATAAGGCATGATCAGCGGCTGCAGCTTGGCAAGGCTCGGCGCATGGACGATCTGCCATAGCGTGCGCACGCTCGTGAGGAAGAGCGCATTGCCCGCGATCGACTTGGTCCCGTCGTAAACCACCAGGATGAAGGCGGCCGCCAGGCACAACAGACCGAAAAGGCGGAAAATGAAGCGGATCATGGCGGGTCGCGGTCGGGCGAGCCGTCCTTAGCCCGCGAGCATGATCGGTGCAACCGTGCGCGACCGGCGGTCATGCGGGGGCCTTCGCTTGAGCGGACGGCATGGCTTCCGCTAACGTCGGTCGCGTCGGGCCGTCCCGAGCCCGCGTACGGAGTAACAATGCTCGCCAAGCCCCCCTCTCACCGCCGACCGACCTTCACCGACCAGGAGGCCCTGCAATTCCACGCGGGCGGTCGGCCCGGCAAGCTCGAGGTCGTCGCTACCAAGCCCATGGCGACCCAGCGCGATCTTTCGCTCGCCTATTCGCCGGGCGTGGCGGTGCCGGTATTGGCGATCGCCGAGGACGAAAGCCGCGCCTACGACTACACCACGAAGGGCAATTTTGTCGCGGTGATCACGAATGGGAGCGCCATCCTCGGACTCGGCGATCGGGGCGCGCTCGCCGCCAAGCCGGTGATGGAAGGAAAGGCGGTGCTGTTCAAGCGCTTCGCCGACATCGATTCCATCGACCTCGAAATCAATTCGAAGGATCCCGACGAGATCGTCAACTGCGTAAAGCTTCTCGGCAAGGGTTGGGGAGGTATCAATCTCGAGGATATCAAGGCGCCCGAATGTTTCATCATCGAGCACCGTCTGCGCGAGTTGATGGACATTCCCGTCTTTCATGACGATCAGCACGGCACCGCCATCATCGCTGCCGCCGGTCTCCTGAACGCGCTCGACCTGACCGGCCGCGAGATCGCCACCACCAAGCTCGTCTGCAACGGTGCCGGCGCCGCCGGCATCGCCTGCCTCGAATTGCTGAAGGCGATCGGGTTCAAGCCGGAGAACCTCATCCTGTGCGACACGAAGGGCGTCATCTACCAGGGTCGCAAGGAGGGCATGAACCAGTGGAAATCGGCCTATGCGGTCAATACCCGCAAACGCACCCTCGCGGAGGCGGTCGAAGGCGCGGACGTCTTCTTCGGCCTGTCGGTCAAAGGCGCGATGACCAAGGAGATGGTGAAGTCGATGGCCGACAAGCCGATCATCTTCGCCATGGCCAATCCCGATCCGGAAATCACGCCCGAGGAGGTGGCGCAGGTGCGCACGGACGCCATCATGGCTACCGGTCGCTCCGACTACCCGAACCAGATCAATAACGTGCTCGGTTTTCCGTACATCTTTCGCGGCGCGCTCGACGTGCGGGCGTCCGCGATCAACATGGAAATGAAGATCGCCGCCGCCCGCGCACTCGCCGCGCTCGCGCGCGAGGACGTGCCGGACGAGGTCGCCACCGCCTACGGCGCGCGTCCCAAATACGGACCCGATTACATCATCCCCGTGCCTTTCGATCCGCGCCTCATCTCCTACGTGCCGCCTGCCGTCGCAAAAGCCGCGATGGACACCGGTGTGGCGCGCAAGCCGATCGTCGATATGGACGGCTATCGGGAGCAGCTGCGCTCGCGGCGCGATCCGATCGCGGGCACGCTCGTGCAGGTGTTCACGCGTCTGCGCCGCAGTCCCAAGCGTGTCGTCTTCGCCGAGGGCGAGGAAGAGCAGGTGATCCGCGCCGCCGCCAGTTTCGTGCATCAGGGCCTCGGCACGGCGCTTCTCGTCGGTCGGGAGGATCGCGTCAAGGACACGGCGATGCAGGCCGGCATCGAGCTCGGCGACGGAATCGAGATCGTCAATGCGCGGCTGTCGACGCGCAACGCAACCTACATCAATTACCTCTACGAGCGCCTGCAGCGGCACGGCTATCTGGTGCGCGACTGTCAGCGGCTTGTGAACACCGATCGCAACCATTTCGCGGCCTGCATGGTCGCCTTGGGTGATGCCGACGCCATGGTGACCGGGGTGACGCGGAATTTCTCGGTCGCGCTCGCGGATGTCCGCCGCGTGATCGATCCGAAACCGGGTCACCGCGTGATCGGCGTCTCGCTGGTCGTCACCCGCGCCCGCACCGTCCTCGTCGCGGATACCGCCGTGACGGAAATGCCGGAGGCGTCCGAGATCGCCGACATCGCGATCGAGGCGGCCGGGGTCGCCCGGCGTCTCGGTTATGAGCCGCGGCTTGCCATGCTCGCCTTTTCCACTTTCGGCCATCCGCCGGGCGAACGGTCGGCGCGCGTTATCGAGGCGGTCAAGATTCTCGACAGCAGACGCGTCGATTTCGAATATGACGGGGAAATGTCCGCCGACGTCGCGCTCAATCCCGAGCTTATGGCCGCGTATCCCTTCTGTCGGCTTTCCGGCCCGGCCAATGTGCTCATCATGCCGGCGTTCCACTCGGCGTCGATTTCGACCAAGATGCTCCAGGAACTCGGCGGCGCCACCGTCATCGGTCCATTGCTCGTCGGGCTCGATCGATCGGTGCAGATCGTCCCCCTGGGCGCCAAGGACAACCAGCTCGTCAACATGGCTGCATTGGCGGCCTACAATGTGAGCGGCTAACGTGGCTCGAGGGTTTCATCCTCCCGTCGCTTGCCATGGCGGCACTCCCAGGGGACGAGGCTTCGGGGGCGACTTCGGGCCTGGTCATTTATTGTGGGTGGTACATTAAAAATGATCTCGACACGTCTTTCCGGCGTCATCGCCGCCGTCGCAACGCCCGTCGCCGAGGATGGCGGGCCGGATATTGGCCGCTGCTTGCGGCTTGCGCGGCATCTGCTCGATCACGGCTGCAATGGCCTCAATGTCCTGGGCACCACCGGCGAGGCAACATCGTTTTCGCGCGAGGAGCGCATGGCCGTCATGACCGCCTACAAGGAAGGCGGCCTGCCCATGCAGCGGTTGATGGTGGGAACCGGCGCAGCGGCCACCGCCGATGCGATTGCCCTCACGCGCCACGCAGCGGAGCTCGGTTTTGCCGGCGCGCTGCTGCTTCCGCCGTTCTACTACAAAGGCGTGCCTGACGAGGGGTTGCTCGCCTACGTGGCGGCCGTCGTCGAGGCGACGGAGACGAGGCCGATCCCGCTGTACCTCTATCACTTTCCGGCAATGTCCGGCCTGGCATGGCATGTCGGCCTCATCCGCCGCCTGCTCGAGCTTTTTCCCTCTCGCATCGCGGGATTGAAGGATTCGTCGGGCGACATGAGCTTCGCCCGCGCCGCGGCTGCCATTTCGAGGGACTTTGCCGTCTTCCCCTCCACTGAAGCCGCGTTGCTCGAGGCGCGGCGAGGCGATTTTGCCGGTTGCATCTCCGCCACTGCCAATTGCAATGCCGATTTGTGTGCGCGCGCATGGGCAAGCGGGGACCAGGCGGCCCTGGAAGCCGCGGTCGCGATCCGCAAACTTTTTGACGGAAAGCCGCTGGTATCCGGCGTGAAGGCGTTGCTCGCGCACATTCATGGCGATCCCGCGCTCGCCCGCGTCAAGCCGCCGCTCGTCGCCTTTTCCGCCGCGGAACGCGCCGCCGTTGCCGCCGGGCACGATGCGGTCCGTTCCCGTCGCGTCGCATGAGCACGGACGCTTCGGACCGGCGGCGTTGACGGGGAGCGTCCGTCAGCCTATAAGCCTCGCCCGCGACGGCAGGTATTTGCCGTCCGCGTTTTCCTGAAAAATCCGGCGGTTTTTTGCGGTATCTCCGCTGCCGCCCGCCGGCGAAAGAGCGACCGATGGCCAATACCAAGTCCGCCCGCAAAGCCACGCGCAAGATCGCGCGCCGCACCCGGATCAACAAGGCGCGCCGCTCGGCCATGCGCACGTCGGTGCGCAAGGTGGAAGACGCCATCGCGCGCGGCGACCGGGATGCGGCCCTGGCAGCATTCAGGGAAGCCGAACCGGTCATCATGCGTGCTGCGCAGCGGGGCACCATTCATCGCAACGCGGCCAGTCGCAAGGTCTCCCGCCTCGCGCATCGCATCGCCAAACTCGGAACATAGCCGCGCCTGCCCAGTGCCGCGTCGGTTCGCGCCTGATCGAGCGCCGTTGGATTGACCGGCCGATCGCTGGCCGCTGCCCGGGCTCGGCGGCGCGGCTCATGGTTAGAATTCCGTCATCGTGGTGTCGCAAGTTTGTGCGCGCGCCGAGATTGCCGCGCCGATCACGTGCGCCAATCACACCAATGCCGATGCGGCAATGATTTCTGCAGCGAGGGCTAGGCAAAATTTCGCACAAAAAATGCGGTGGTCTGTGAAAGACTTATGATCATAGCACCGGGCGGGGTTTAAAAAACGCTTGCGGCACAGCGGTTTTTCGAATTGTTGCAGACCGTCACCTCCTGTCAGGCTTGCACCAATGCGGCGACGTCGGCCGCACAAAATCTTTGCGCCCCATCAAGCGCTTAAAAAATCCATTCGGTGCGGCCCTCGCGCGTCGACTCGACCGAGCTTCGTTGCGATCGCGCGGGCCTCGGAAAAATGTTTGCCGCCGTCGACCACGTGTGTTTGTCTTTCGTGCGCTCGGAATTCGCCGAGCGACATCTAGGTAGAAGAAACGGGTCTTTGCGCTCGTCTTTCGGCGAGAACGGGTTTTTTTGTCCGCTGAAAAACGGCGGCGCCGATGTCAGCGGCGTTGAGGATCGAGGATGAGGCAGCGAGCGAGCACGACGACCGGCTCCGCCGACCGGGTTTGGGTCGGACTGAGGGGCAGTATCCCGCGAGCGACTGGGGGGATTGTCATGGCGAGAACAGGAGCGAGACGGTCGGACCGCATGGGTCAAACCGGAGGCGCGGCATCTGTCGTGCGGAGCCAGGTCGGGCCGAACGCCTGTCTCGTCAATTCGTGCAAAATTTTACCGCCGTCTGTCGCGTCGATGGCCTTGGCGAAGAGCAAGCGCAGCGACTCGCCCGCCACCGGCTGAGACTCGAAGCCCACCCGGTCGGGGGCGGCGGTGGCGAAAGGGGCTGGCGGCCCGGTCCAACGTCATCATCCGTCCCACAGTGTCGTTGCGTTTCGTCCGGCGCGTTGGCGGCTCCGCTGCCCAGCCGAACCGAACTCCGAGTCCCATTTACACGACGTCCGATCGAGATTCGAAAATGTCCAACGCGGTACAGGAGAACTGGTCGAAGGTTCAGCAGCGCCTGCGCGGCGAAGTGGGCGAAGACATCTATTCGAGCTGGTTTGCGCGCATGGATCTGGAAGCGATCGAGGACGGCACGGTGCGTCTGTCCGTGCCGACGCGCTTTCTCAAAAGCTGGATTCAGTCACGCTATGCGGAGCGCGTCCTGGCCTGCTGGCAGGCGATCGATACCAACATACGCTGCGTGGAACTGCTGGTGCGCTCGGCGGCCCGCTCATGCGTGGTCAAGTCCAAAGGCGACCCGGAGGCCAATCTTCGCGACGGCCAGCGTCCGGGGATGGACAACGGCACGCCCTATCGCTCGATCAACGCGGGCGAGATCAATGTGCACGACGCTCTGGGAGGGTCGCCGCTCGACCCGCGGTTGACCTTCCAGACCTTCGTGGTCGGTCGTTCGAATACGCTTGCCCATGCGGCGGCGCAGCAGGTTGCGGCCGCAAGGCGCGGCGATCCGGTCATGTTCAATCCGCTCTATATCCACGCCGGTGTAGGGCTCGGCAAAACGCATTTATTGCAGGCCATCACCTGGGCGGCCAACAGCCTGGGCGAACGCAAGGTGCTTTACCTTACGGCGGAGAAATTCATGTATGGCTTCGTCTCCGCGCTGCGCACGCAGACCGCGCTCGCCTTCAAGGACGCGCTGCGCGGGATCGGCGTCCTGGTGATCGACGACCTCCAGTTCCTCCAGGGAAGGTCGACGCAGGCGGAGTTCTGCCACACGCTCAATGCTTTGATCGATGCGGGGCGTCAGGTCGTCGTTGCTGCGGACCGTCCGCCGTCCGATCTTGAAAGCCTCGACGAACGCGTGCGCTCGCGTCTCGCGGGCGGGCTCGTCGTGGAAATGGGCCCGCTGGGCGAGGAGTTGCGGCTGGAGATCCTCAAGGCGCGAGTGCTCGCGGCCCGCGCACATCACCCGGGCTTCGATGTGCCACTTCCGGTGCTGAGCTACATCGCAAAATCCGTCACGCATAACGGGCGGGATCTGGAAGGGGCGCTCAACCGGCTGCTCCACCACAGCAAGCTTACGGGCCAGCCGGTGACGCTGGAGATGGCGGAACGGGAGGTGCGGGACCTCATTCGCCCGCAGGAGCCGAAGCGGGTCAAAATCGAGGACATCCAGCGGGTGGTGGCTCGTCATTACAATGTCAGCCGCTCCGACCTCCTGTCCTCGCGCCGGACCGCCAACGTCGTCCGCCCCCGCCAGGTGGCGATGTATCTTGCGAAACTGCTCACATTGCGCTCGCTGCCCGAGATCGGCCGGCGCTTCGGCGGTCGCGATCACACCACGGTCCTGCACGCGGTGCGCAAGATCGAGGGCCTCGTCGGCAACGATTCGGCGCTTGCGGAGGAGATCGAGATCCTCAAGCGGCAGTTGCAGGAATAGGCTTGGGCCAAGGTCGGAGCGTCGATCCCCGCGCCGTGGCGCGGGGGTCGCGCCGAGGGTGCGTGGCGCCTTCGGATCCTCCCCTCCCCGCCCCGCGCCGCATCCGACCCCTTGTCGGCACTGTGGCACCGGTTGCCGGCCTCGCCTTTCCGCTGTGGACCCTAAATCCTGAAACCCTTGCGATTTTCCCGCCGGCGCGTCACTTTTCCATCCGGTCTCGTATGAGGCGAGCCATCCGGGCGTGCCACGCAGGCGTCCCGTCCTCCGTGAGAGCGCCCAAGTGGGTTTCCCGATGAAGGTAACCGTCGAGCGGAGCGAACTGCTGAAATCGCTGGGCCACGTGCACCGGGTGGTGGAGCGGCGCAACACCATTCCCATCCTGGCCAATGTTCTCGTCAGGGCGGAGGGGCAGAAGCTCAGTCTCAAGGCGACCGACCTCGATCTGGAAGTCACCGACACCGTCGCCGCAGACGTCTCGGCGGGCGGAGGCACGACCGTGCCAGCGCACATGATGTATGACATCGTGCGCAAGCTCCCCGAGGGCGCGCAGGTCGTTATCGAAGGCTCCGGCGACCGCGCCGTGCTCACGCTCCGTGCCGGCCGTTCCCGATTCACATTGCAGACGCTGCCGGAAACCGACTTCCCCGATCTCTCCGCCGGCGACATGACGTGCTCCTTCAAGCTGCCGGCCGCCGAGCTCAAGCGGCTGATCGACAAGACGCAATTCGCAATCTCGACCGAGGAAACGCGCTACTATCTGAACGGCATCTATCTTCATGCCTCCGGCAGCGGGGAAGCCTCGACGCTGCATGCGGTGGCCACCGACGGTCACCGTTTGGCGAAATGCGACCTGCCATTGCCTGAAGGCGCAGCCGGTATGCCCGGCGTGATCGTGCCGCGCAAAACCGTGGGGGAGGTGCAGCGGCTGATCGAAACCGGCGAGGGCGAAATCGCGGTCGACCTGTCGTCCAGCAAGATCCGATTCTTTATCGGGAATGTGGTGCTCACCTCCAAACTCATCGACGGAACCTTTCCCGACTATGCACGGGTCATTCCGGTCAACAACGACAAGACGCTCCGCGTCGACAAGAAGGACTTCGAAGCAGCGGTCGACCGTGTCTCCACGGTTGCAAGCGAGCGCGGCCGCGCGGTCAAACTTTCGATCGCCGGCAGTCGGCTGACGCTTTCGGTCACCAACCCCGATTCGGGCAGCGCAACGGAAGAAATCGAGGTCGAATACGATTCCGATCCGCTCGATATCGGTTTCAATTCACGCTATCTGCTCGACATTGCGGCGCAGATCGAGGGCGAGGTCGCCGTTCTCAAATTGGCAGATCCCGGCTCGCCGACCTTGATCCACGACAAGGACTCGAAAAGTACGTTGTATGTGTTGATGCCCATGCGGGTTTGACCGGAATCGGTGTCGGCCAGGACGGCCGCAAGCCGCTGATCGGACACGCGCCTTGTGCGAGTGTCATCGGCAATCATGCCGAGCCTCGGATGCATGGAACCGTCATTTGGTCCCGGCCTTCGGGCATCCACGTCCAGAAGTTTGGAATCGAATGAACACGGTGGCAGAGCGGGACCGGTCGGGGCGGGGATAGCGGCCGCCGCCCGGCGGGGCCACGCCGACCTTCGACCACCGGGACTCGTCGATTGCATCATCGCCCATGGAGCACGACGCGTATAGGTTGACTCGCCACGCGCCGCCGACATCGTGCTGGCGCCAAGTCTCCTCCGAGAACCGGATTCCACTTTTCGGGGTCATGCGTTAGCATTTGGTATAGCTCGTCACTGGATGACCGCCGCCCTTATCCGTCGCCTCTCGCTCGCCAATTTCCGCAGCTACCATGCCGCGCAGATCTCGCTCGAGCGCGGCGGTCCGGTCGTGCTCACCGGCGAGAACGGCGCCGGCAAGACCAATCTGCTCGAGGCTGTTTCGCTGCTCGCCCCCGGACGCGGCCTGCGCCGCGCCACGTTGGAAGAACTTGCCTTCTCGGAGGGGGACGGCAGCTGGGCCATCAATGCGGAGATCGAGGGCATGCTGGGCCTCGCAACGCTCGGCACCGGCGCCGATCCGCAGGCAGGCAGCGAGGCCGGACTCGCGCGCAAATGCCGTATTGACCGCGAAAGCGTGCCGTCTGCAACGGCGTTCGCCGCGCACCTGCGGGTGGTCTGGCTGACGCCCGCCATGGACCGGCTTTTCAACGGGCCGGCGTCCGAACGGCGGCGGTTCCTCGACCGACTCGTCCTCGCCGTCGACGCGCAACATTCGAGCCGCGTGGCCGCGCTCGAGCGCGCCTTGCGCTCCCGCAACCGCCTTCTTGAGGATGCTCGAGGCGACGCGCAATGGCTCGATGCGATCGAGCATGAAACGGCCGAAATCGCGGTTGCCGTGGCGGCCGCGCGCGCAGAGACGGTCGCGCGACTCTCGGCCGTGCTGAGCAGCGCGGGCAACGGCGGATTCCCGCGTGCGGAAATCGCCCTGGAAGGCTGGATGGAGCGCCTGCTGCCGATGCACAGCGCGCGCGAAATCGAAGACCGCTACCGGGCATTGCTGCGCGAGAACCGCGCGCGTGACGCAGCCGCCGGGCGCACACTCGACGGTCCCCACGTGTCGGACCTCCGGGTCGTCCACGCGGACAAGCGTATCGCCGCCGCCGACGCCTCGACCGGCGAACAGAAAGCGCTGCTCATCCGCCTGGTGCTTGCACATGCCGGCCTTATCAAGGCAATGACAGGTTGCGCGCCGGTGCTGCTGCTCGACGAGGTTGCCGCCCATCTCGACGCGATGCGCCGCGCCGCATTGTTCGACGCGTTGATCCGGCTGGGGTCCCAGGTATGGCTGACAGGTGCCGATTCGGCGGCCTTCGCCGACATTGCCGGCGAGGCCCAGATGTTCGAGATCGACAGCGGCACCATCACGCGTCGTCGTTGAAGCGCGATGCACGCGGCCCGTATCGCGCGTATGCCCGACAGATGGTTTGCACGTGATCTCTTCCGAGGCCCGTGATCATTCTGCCGGCCGGGGCATGGCGCGCGAATCGTCCTGCGATCCCAATCGATGATGGTCAAGGAACCGGCCCGGAGCAGAAGGAAGAAAGGAAGAACGGAACCAACGCGCCGTTCCGCTCTTTCTCTAGCAGGGCGCTGAGAAACTCGGAAAAATGCGGGCTATGCACGATTTCATATCAAGGTCGCCAAGACGACGCATCGTGCGTGCGCAGGGCGCGAGTACATCGGCCAAGGGACTCGAACGGTTCCATGTTGCGCATTTGCACTCTCGAAAACCTTATGTCGGCAGCCTGCCAGAACGGATGTCGATGATCGTGACTCGTCATTGCGCGCAGCGCGACGATCGACAATCGAACAGGCTCGCCGTGGATTGCTTCGTGGCCGTCACGGGGCTCCTCGCCGTGACGGTACCGATTCAATCCGAAGGGAACCGCCATTCACGGTGATGCTCAATCGATGATGCTCGTTGCAGGCAAATACTGAGGGACGACGAGGCCATGGTCCGATGAGCGCGAATAACGACGGACACAGCGAACGGTTGCGGAGTTCTTCCGCGGACATCGACCGGGCGTTCCAACGGATCGAGATTCTCCTGGGCGCGCTCATCGCATTCAGCCGGCCGATTCCCGGTTACGATGCGACTTTTCGGCATTTCAATCGGATCGGCCTGCACAACTATCAGCTTGCGCCACCTTCCGAAGATGGAGCGTAGCGCCTCACAATTCGCCCAGTAATTCGCGCCGCTGGCGTTCCGAAGCATCCGAATAGCGCCGCAGGGCATGCGCTTCACTGAGCAGACCAATGACCTGTCGGCGTTCCAAGGAATCGACCACCGCCAGCGCCTCCGCTTCATAGCGATCGAACGCGGACACAGCCTCCTGGACGGTCATTTGCGGCAGCAGCATGTGATCGGTGTGGTGCAGGATTTTGCGGACGGATTCGGCGGCGCCGACCTCTGCGGCATGCGCTTCGGCGACCGGCACGATTCCCGCATACCGGCCGTCCTCGTCGACGGCGATGACCTGGTTCGTCGAGCCGAGCGGAAAGGCCTCGCGAAATGACGCGATCGACGTCTCAACGGGCGTGGTACGGACGTCCGAGCGCATCATCTGCCCGACGGTGAGGTCGCGGATCCAGCCGATGTCGGCGGCGCTGCGAATGGTCTCCCCGCGCAGATGGAACCGCCATGTCGCAAAGGAATAACCGAAGAATTCGCGCGTCATCTGCATGGAGATGATGGCGGCGATGAGAACGGCGGTGCCGAGCCACAGATCGCCGGTGGTTTCCAGCGCAAGCAGTGTCATGGTGAGCGGTCCGCCGATCACGGAGACCGACAGCGCCCCCATGCCGATGATGGCGTAGGCGTCCATATCGACGTGAGATGCGGGCCAGACGGCCGCAAGACCGACGGCGAAGAGCTGCCCGCCCAACGCACCCAACAGGAGCGAGGCAAAAAACAGCCCGCCGCGAAAACCGGATCCGAGCGAAACGATCGAGGCCACGGCCTTGAGCACGAAAACCGTCGCGATCACGCCGACCGGCAATTTGAAGAGGCCGGTGAGGTGCAAGGCGCCGTGCCCCGAGGACATCACCTGCGGCGACACCATCGCCAGAAGACCGACGATCGCCCCACCGATGAGTGGCCGTGCCGCCTGCCTGATGCGCAGCCGCGTGAATGCCTGCTCGCAGGCGGCAACCCCGCGCATCAACGCAATTCCGAACAGCGAGGCGAGCAGCCCGACGCCGCCCGCGATGATGACGTCATGGACGGCCAGATTCGATACCGTTCCGGCCTCGATGCCGAGTTGTGTGGGCGTGAAGGCCTGGGCGGTCAGGTAGCCCAGCAGCGAGGCAATCCCCACCGGGGCGAGCGACGCGATGGAATAGCTGCCGATGATGAGTTCAAAGCCGTAGAAGGCGCCGCCGAGCGGGGCACCGAACGCGCCCGCAATGGCCGCGGCCGCACCGCAGCCGACGAGGATGCGCATGTCGGCGCGACGCAGACGAAAGGCGCGGCCGACGGCCGAGGCGAGCCCGCTCGCGAGCTGGGTGTAACCGGCTTCGAGGCCGACAGAGGCACCGATCCCGCTCGACCACACGGTCTGCGCCGCCACGATGAGGCTGCCGCGCATCGACATGCGCCCGCCGTGCAGCGCGTTCGCCTCGATCGGGTCGACCTCGCTGCCGCGGCGGCGCGCGACATAGGCGCTGACGAGGCCGAAGGCGAGCCCGCCAAGCGACGGCACGAGCAACGCATGCAGTGGATCGAGCGAGACCTTTCCGGAAAGCCGCTCGCCCGGATCAAGCCCGAAAAAGATAACGTGCATGAGCCCGACGAGCTCGCCCATGACGACGACGACGAGGCCCGCAAGCACGCCCACGGCGGCCGCAAGCACGATGATGCTTGACTCCCGTGCCCGCACGATGGCGCGCAGGCGGTGCGGCATCTCGAAATGCGGAGCGGCAAGACGCATCGAACGCTGTGGTGTCTGACGGCGGGCTGAACCGGCATTGCCACGGCCGAACGGGCGTTTCAATGACCCCGAATCAATGCCGCAGGAGGTGCCCGCGGGCCCCTTCCGCGCGGCGCGAAAATCCCCTTGTCCGCCCGCCGGCGCACTTTAAAAACGATTTGCGAATCAACATATTATGGGCATTCTCCGGGGTCTGTACGGGGCCGGATTTTCGTGCCACACCAGACCCCGACGGCCGACTCGAAAGCGCAATTTCACCCACCTCGAGGATACCCGCCGATGGCTGAAGCCGCCCGCAACCTTCCCCCCGCCGACGAATATGGCGCCGAATCGATCAAGGTCCTCAAGGGCCTCGATGCCGTGCGCAAACGGCCGGGCATGTATATCGGCGACACCGACGACGGCTCCGGCCTCCACCACATGGTCTACGAGGTGGTCGACAACTCCATCGACGAAGCCCTCGCGGGCTTCGCCACCGAGGTCGTGGTGACGCTCAATCCGGACGGCTCGTGCACCGTGCGCGACAACGGCCGCGGCATCCCCACCGACATCCACAAGGATGAAGGCATCTCCGCCGCCGAGGTCATCATGACCCAGCTCCATGCCGGGGGGAAATTCGACCAGAATGCCTACAAGGTCTCGGGCGGACTGCACGGGGTTGGGGTCTCCGTCGTCAATGCGCTGTCGAGCTGGCTCAAGCTCACAATCTGGCGCGATGGCAAGGAGCATTTCATGGAGTTCCGCGACGGGGTCGCGCTTGCCCCGCTCAAGGTCGTCGGCGACGCCAAGGGACGACGCGGCACGGAGATCACCTTCCTTCCGTCGAACAAAACCTTCAGCATGGTCGAGTTCGATTTCGCGACACTCGAGCATCGGTTGCGCGAGCTCGCCTTCCTCAATTCCGGTGTCACCATCGTCCTTTCCGATCAGCGCCACGCGGTGGAGAAGCGGGAGGAGATGAAATACGAGGGCGGCGTCGAGGCATTCGTGCGCTTCCTCGACCGCAACAAGACGCCTCTCATTCCCGCCCCCATCATGATCAAGGCCGAGCGCGAGGGGATCACGGTCGAGTGCGCGCTGTGGTGGAACGACGCCTATCACGAGACCGTGCTGTGCTTCACCAACAATATCCCGCAGCGCGACGGCGGCACGCATCTGGCGGGTTTTCGCGGCGCGCTCACGCGTCAGATCACGCAATATGCCGAGACGATCGGCTCCTCCCGCAAGGAGAAGGTGTCGCTCACCGGCGACGACTGCCGTGAGGGTCTTACCGCCGTACTGTCGTGCAAGGTGCCCGATCCGAAGTTCTCCTCCCAGACCAAGGACAAGCTGGTCTCTTCGGAAGTGCGCCCGGTCGTGGAGAACGTGATCAACCAGGCGCTGCAGGACTGGTTTGAAATCCATCCTGCCGAGGCAAGAACGATCGTGGGCAAGGTGGTCGAAGCCGCCGCCGCGCGCGAGGCCGCGCGCAAGGCGCGCGAGCTCACCCGCCGCAAAGGTGCACTCGACGTCTCCTCGTTGCCCGGCAAGCTCGCCGATTGCCAGGAGCGTGATCCCGCCAAGGCGGAGTTGTTCATTGTCGAGGGAGATTCGGCCGGCGGTTCCGCCAAGCAGGGACGCAACCGCGAATTTCAGGCGGTGCTGCCCTTGCGCGGGAAGATCCTGAACGTCGAGCGTGCGCGCTTCGACAAGATGCTGTCCAGCCAGGAAATTGGCACGCTGATTACGGCGCTCGGCACCGGCATCGGGCGCGACGAATTCAACATCGACAAGCTACGCTATCACAAGATCATCATCATGACCGATGCCGACGTCGACGGCGCCCATATCCGCACGCTGCTGCTGACCTTCTTCTATCGGCAGATGCCGGAGCTGATCGAGCGCGGTCATCTCTTCATCGCACAGCCTCCTCTCTACAAGGTCGCCCGCGGCAAATCGGAGCAATATCTCAAGGACGAACGCGCGCTCGAAGATTATCTGATATCGGCCGGCCTGGAAGACGCGGTGCTGCGCCTCACCGGAGGGGAAGAGCACGCCGGCGCGGACCTGCGTCGTTTGGTGGAGGATGCGCGGGTGATCCGCCATATCCTGCACGGCCTGCACAGCCGCTACAACCGCCAGGTCATCGAGCAGGCGGCGATCCTCGGCGTGCTCAACGCGGACATCTGCGGCGATCCACAAAAGGCGGCCGCCGCCGTCCCCTATATCGTGGCGCGGCTCGACGCCCTCGCCGAGGAAACCGAACGCGGCTGGGCGGGCGAATTCAGCACCGACAAAGGGTTTACATTCTCGCGCACCGTACGCGGCGTCAGGGAAGTGGCCGTCATCGACCAGGCGCTGCTCGGCTCGGCCGACGCGCGCAAGCTCGACGAATTCGCGCCGACGCTGCAGGCGGTGTTTCCTCGCCCGACGCCGCCGGCAACCTTGCGCCGCAAAGACGAGACCGTTCCGATCTACGGGCCGATCAGTCTTTTCGACGCAGTGATGGCGGCCGGCCGCAAGGGTGTGACGCTGCAGCGCTACAAGGGTCTCGGCGAAATGAATCCCGAGCAGCTTTGGGAGACGACGCTCGACGCCAACGCACGTTCGCTGCTCCAGGTCCGCGTCAAGGAAGTGGACGAGGCCAACGCGTTGTTCGATCAGCTCATGGGCGATCTCGTCGAGCCGCGGCGGCAATTCATCCAGGATAATGCCCTCGCGGCCAGCGTGGACGTTTAAAACGGCCTTCCGGTGTCGCGCAACGGCCGGCCGCGCGCACCCTCGAGTGAACGGCCATTCCCGATGACCGGCCTGCCGCCCTGGATCAACGCCGCACTCCAAAGCAAGCTCGACGGCGTTCCGCGTATCCTCTTGCGGGATCGTGCGCGAGCAATTTCGGACGCCTATCGCGGCGGCTGCACAAGCGACCTCATCCGCACCGACCTTGACGCCCTTGCTTACGCGGTCGTCCGCATGCCGGCGACCTATGCGGCGGTACGGGCGGCCCTGCAGCGCACGATCGAGCTCATCCCGGAATTCGCGCCGCAATCGATCGTCGATCTCGGCGCCGGACCCGGTACCGCGAGCTGGGCCGGGCTGACGGCATGGCCCTCGGTCAAGCGGGTCGTGCTGATCGACAGCAACATGGCCATGCTGAGTCTCGCGCAGGACATCGCCCGCTCCGCAAATGCGCCGCACATCGAACTTTCGGTACGACCGCACAACATGACAGAGGCGATCGGGCATGCAGGAGGTGCCGACGTGGTGATGGCAAGCTATGCACTCACCGAGATCGCCCCTTGCGCCTTGGAGGAGTTGCTCCCGCGGATCTGGGCACTCGCCCGCAGGCTTCTGGTCATCGTCGAACCGGGCACCGTCGCCGGGCATCGCCGCATTCTGGCTTGGCGCGAGACCCTGCTCGGCCGCGGCGCGCAGCTCGTCGCACCGTGCTCGCACGACCTGCGCTGCCCGCTCGCATCCGGCAGCCGATGGTGCCACTTCAGCGCGCGTCTACCTCGCTCGCGCGATCATCGGGCGACGAAGGGAGCCGACGCCCCCTTCGAAGACGAAAGGTTTTCCTACCTTGTGGCCGGCAAGGATTTCGAGCTCCGATCGCGCGGGCGCCGCATTCTTGCCACGCCGAAGTTGCGCAAAAGCGGGATTACTCTGACGCTCTGCGCCCCCGACCGTCCCGAGGAGCGGTTCATCGCTCGCGCGGAAAAGTTCGCCTACAAGGCGGCAAGGCGCCTCGATTGGGGCGACGCCGTCGACGTCGGAGATGAAACCTCGTGAGCGCACCGCTTGCATGGCGGAGAACAACGCCGTCGTCACGGCTGCGCCGCGACCCGATCGATTCCCCTGCGATGTGCCGGCGAAAGCGTCGGCGTTTGCCATTCAGGAAATGAGCCTGTGGCCGAGCCACAGGCCGGTCACCAATGCACCGAGGAAGAGGATGAGAAAAATGCCGAACAATATTCGCGCGATGCTCGCCGACGCCTCTTCCACGCCGGTGAACCCGAAAATGCCCGCAATCAGCGCAATGACGAGAAAGATTAAGGCCCATTTGAGCATCGGTTGCTCCCGCGTACCCAGCAATCCGCCGATCCTAATAACGATCGCGGCAAATCGCGGTTCCATCACGCCGTGACCGGCCGAAACGGCCGCACGCCGCGCGTCCGCGGGTCGCGCGGAGCCCAACGTCCCGCTTCCACCCGGGCGATGAAATCACCCACTGCGGCATTGAAAAGCTCGGGTTCTTCAAGATTTACGGCATGGCCGGTCTTCGGGAACATCACCAGGCCCGATGCGGGAATGGCGTCCTTGAGAAACAGGCTCGGTTCGATACAGCGATCATCTTCGTCGCCGACCACGATGAGAGCAGGCTGCGCGAGCGCCCTGATGCCCGCCTCAAAATCATAAAGCGAAGGCCGTGCGCCCTGAAAGCCCCGCGAGGTGTTCGCCGAACCGCGCGCGTCATGCGCGGCGAGGCGGGCAATGAATTCGGCAAATCCGCGCGGATCCTTGAGCGCGAAGGGAATGCGGCTCGGCCCATGACCATAGGTCGCGGCCACCGCCGGCGATCCTTCACGCTCGAATTGATCCGCCAGCGAGCGCGAATGTTGGTGGAAATCGTCGGTATACCAGCGCTCGCTGCCTGATCCGGTGCCGGCGAGCGTGAGCGAGCGCACGCGCTCGGGATGATGGAGCGCAACCTGCAGCGCCGCATATCCCCCCATCGACAGGCCGACGAGGTGAGCCGCATCGATTCGCAGGTGATCGAGCATTGCGACGGCATCGCGCATCACGTGCTTGTAGGAATAGGCGCCGGGATCGGCCGGCACGTCGGAAGGGGCGTAGCCGCGCGCGGCATAGACGATGCAGCGGTGACGCCTGCCGAACTCACGCAGTTGCGGCTCCCAGCCACGATGATCCGATGCGAATTCGTGCAGAAACAGGATCGGCGTGCCCTGTCCTACTTCCTCGTAATAGAGTCGAACATTGTCCGGCGTCACGGCAAAGGGCATGGCTGTCACTTTCCTTGCACTTTCATGGCGATGCGCACGAGCTCGGCGATATTACGCGCTCCGATGCGCTCCATCACCCAGGCGCGATGATTTTCCACGGTCTTGGGGCTGATTTTGAGTCGCGAGCCAATCTCCTTGTTGGAGAAGCCCTGTACCGCGAGCTCCATCACTTGGCGCTGCCGCTGCGAAAGCGTCTCGAAACGCGCGCGCAGCTTCTCGAGTTCGATCCTCTCGTTTTCGGCGTCATGATCCTTCTCGACCGCATCGCGGATGCTCGCGAGGAGGCGCGATTCGTCGAATGGCTTCTCGATAAAGTCGAACGCTCCCACCTTGATGGCGGCAACCGCCATGTCGACGTCACCGTGTCCGGTGATCAGGATTATCGGGGTCGCATGACCACCGGTCCTGAGCCGCCGTACCAGTTCGATGCCCGACAAGCCGGGCATTCGCACGTCCGATACGACGCAGTCGAAACGATCGCCGCGATCGAGCGCGCCTACGAATTCCTGTGCGGTCGCAAAACATGCGGTCGCATGGCCTTGGCCGTTAAAATAGAGCCGCAGCGAGTCGAGCACTGCCGCATCGTCGTCGATGATGGCGATATTCAGAGGAGAACTCATGATTCACGTCGCCTTTGCGATCGGCAAGGTAAAACACACGACGCCACCCCGCGCGTGCGGGTCGATCCAAAGCTTGCCGCCATGGGCTTCGACTATCGTGCGGCACAGCGACAAGCCGATTCCGAGGCCTTCGGCCTTGCTCGATGCGAGCGGCACGAATGCGCTTTCGGAAAAACGGGGCGGGAATCCGGGGCCCGAATCCGCAACGCGTATTTCCACAAACTGGGCATCGCGGTCCGACGCCTCGATGGACACCGAACCCGGCTGCCCGCTGCTCTCGATCGCTTCCACCGCATTGCGGACGAGATTGATCAGCACCTGCTCGATCTGCAAGAGATCGACCATGAGCAACGGAAGCGAAGCGGGGATGTTGGCGCGGGCAGTCACATGGGTACGATCGAGATCGGGGCGACACAGTTCGAGGGTTTCGTTGACAATCCGCTGCAGACTGCATGGCGTGCGATTGTTCCGGTCGAGCCGCACGAGCGCGCGCAGCCGACGCACCACTTCGGCAGCGCGCTCCACCTGCGCGGCGGTTTTCCCGGACGTCTCGATGAGCGTTGCAACGTCGACCTTGCCCGAACTCAGCGCCTCATTGACCAGTCGCGCATAGGTGCCCGCCGCCGTCAAAGGCTGATTGAGCTCGTGCGCGACGGCGGCCGCAAGCTCGCCCATGCTTCCGAGCCTCGCCAGGCGCGACAGCGCTTCCTGCTGGAGACGCAGCTGCGACTCGCTGCGTTTGCGCTCGGTCACGAGCTCGCCGGCGACGAGGCCGGTCACGGCCAGGACGAGCATCAACGCCTGCAACGCCGTGAGATCGACGCTCCCCGAAGGCGCGAGCCGGGTACCGAGGATGAGGCCGAGCTGGGTCACGAGAATGCCGACGCTGACGCCTTCGGTTCCGGCGCGCACGGCGAGCCAGATGATCGGCAGGAAAAGCACATAGAAGAGCTGAAACTGCTGCTCCTGCGCCAGGCCGAAGACCAGCGCCAGCGCAAGCCCGATGGCGGCAAATTGCAGCACGGTTTCGATCGTCGCCGGCAGGATGCGGCGGCGTGTCGCCAGGAATAGCGCGAACGGCGCAATCACCATCACGCCGATCACGTCGCCGATCCAGTAGCGCATGGCTACCGAGATGAACTCCGTCGCGGGAAGCGTCCCGGTGGCGACCGTCAGACCCACATATCCAGATGCCACGACCGCCGCCGCGACGACCGCCGCCGCGGCGAGCAGGACGAGATCCCGCATCGAACCCAATGCAGGGTCGAAGCCTGTATTTGGGCGTACCAAGATCGCCAGCGCGATCGAATAGCCGCCACCGACCAGCACGGAGGCCAGTATTTCGGCCTGCCACGGCATGGCGAGTTGCTGATTCAGCGCTTCCGCAAACAGCGGCCCGGCGAGAACGAAGGGAATCATCCGCAGGCCGAACAAGAGAAGCACGACGAAGCTCAGGCCCGTCCCCGGATTCCACGGCGTAATGCCGAGTTGTGCGTAAGGCTCGATGAAACTGATCCAGTCGAGCAAAGCGTAGGCCGCAAGATAGAGCGCGCCTGCCACGATGAGCCAACGAGCCTCCAGAGTGCGCAGGAGGGGCATTGCCGACCGTCGATCCGAGAGCGTGCGCTTCGTCAAGCTTAATGCATCCTCGTCGTCATCACCCAAATATTAATACCCAGGTGAAAATACCCAAGGCAGATATCCCAGGCATACGACCCGAGTTGTCGGGTTTGGCGTTGCCTCTAGCTTCGCACCAACGCCATCGTCCGTGGCCCCGGCGATAACCACCCGGGCAACGGCCTGCTTCGAGTGTCGATTTGGTGAGCCCGCGAAGCAAGTCTCTGTCGTCGCCGCCGGTTCCCCGCCGGCGGCTCCGTCGATCGTTCCCCGCGACAAATACCGCGCCCCGTCGCGCCTATGGCCTGCTCGGCGCGGTGCTTGCCAATTGGGCGGCGCTCGTCGCGCTGTGGGCACTGCCCTATCTCACGCTGCTCGAATTTCTGCGCATCGATGTCGCGCGTTCGCCCTGGCTGCAATGGTCGCTGCTTGCGGTGGGCGTGCTTGGTCTTTGCTATCTGCTCGCCACCGCCTGGAGAGAGACGCGCGATCCGGTCTGGCGGGCCAGACACGGGCTTGCCGAGCGCCGCCGCCCCCGCGCGGCCGAGCCCGGACACGCTGCCTGACGTCCGCGTGCAGGGTCCGGGATGATCGATTTCTTGGATTCCATCGGCATCGATACCCAGCCGCAGTTCTGGATATCCGTCGTTCAGATCATCTGGATCAACGTGCTGCTGTCGGGCGACAACGCGATCGTTATCGCGCTTGCCTGTCGCAGTCTGCCGCCGAAGCAGCGCATGGCCGGAATGATCCTTGGCACCGCGGTGGCATTGCTGCTGCGACTTGTCTTCGCCGGCATCGTCTCCACGCTCATGCTCCTTCCTTACGTCAAGCTCGTGGGCGGACTGGCGCTGTTGTGGATTGCAGTCAAGCTGCTCATGCCGGACAATGAGCACGACAAGGGATCCTCGTCCGACAGTCTGTGGCGCGCCGTCAGGTTGATCGCGATCGCCGACGTGGTGATGAGCCTCGACAACGTGATCGCGGTCGCGGCCGTCGCCGAGGGGAACATCATGCTGCTGGTATTCGGGCTGGGGGTGAGTATCCCGGCGATCGTCGGCGGCGCCAATCTCATCATGCTGATGCTCAACTATTTCCCGGTCATCATCTGGGCCGGAGTCGGACTGCTCGGCTGGATCGCGGGCGAAGTGATCGCCACCGACCAGGCGGTCGCGAGCTATGCGGCGACCTTCGGCCCCGGCGTGGCGGACAAGGTCAAGCTCACCTGCGAGCTTATCGGCATGGTCGGCACGATCGGCGCCGGCCTCATACACCGCGCGCGCCTCGCCGCGGCGAGGCTTGATACCTGATCGGCCCCCGCATGGGTCGATGACCCCGGTCCCCGCCTCGTTTCTCTTCGATGCAGGAGAGGAAGACCTCGCGGCGCGGGCGCCGTGCGCCTCGCGGGTGTCGATCGATCCCCCCTCGTCCCGCAACGCTGGATCGGCCGCCCCGTGCCCGACGTCGACGGGACCGAGGCTCAGAACAGATCCAGATATTCGCGTTGCTCCCAGGGCGTGACGTCGGCCTGCTCGCCCTGCTCCGCACGGAAACGGGCGAGCTCGGCCTCCTTGATATGCGCGTAGTAATCGACAAAAGCCACGCCAAACCCATCGCGGAAACAGGTATCGTTCCGCAGCGCCGCGATGGCCTCGCCGAGATTCTTCGGCAGCGGTGCGGCCGATGTCTCATAGGGAGTATCGGCCGAAGGGCCGGGATCCAGCCGCCGCGCGATCCCGTCGAGGCCGGCGTAGATCTGCGCGGCGAGGTAGAGATAGGGGTTGGCCGCCGGTTCGCCCGCGCGGTTTTCCAGATGTGTCGCCGTCTCGCCGGGTCTGCCAATCACACGGATCATGACGCCGCGATTGTCCCGGCCCCAGATGGCTCGGTCGGGGGCAAGCGAATAGGGCCGGTAACGCTTGTACCCATTGATCGTCGGCGTGGTGAAGGCGGCGGCCGCGTCGGCATGCGCCAATAGGCCGGCGAGATAATGTGTGCCGAGCTTCGACAATCCCTCCGCGCCGTCACCCACAAAAGCATTGCGATTTGAGCGGGTCTCGACCAGCGACTGGTGCAGATGCCAGCCGCAGGACATCACATTGGCAAGCGCCGGCCGGCACATGAAGCTTGCGAGATAGCCGTGCCGCCGCGCAATCTGCTTGGCGGCGGCGCGGAACAGCACCATCGCGTCGGCGCTCGCCAGACCGGACTGCGGACGAAAGGTGAATTCAACCTGACTCGGGCCGAGCTCAACCTCGACCGAACGGAGCGGAAGATCGAGCGCCTCGACGCCGCGCCGGATCACGTCGAGCGCCGGCGCGATCATGTCGTAGCGGCTCTCCGTGAGATACTGATAACCCTGCGTGAGCAGGCCCACCTCGGGCGCCTGGGGCGGCCAGGTCGCGTCGGCCGGTGCGAGTCGCGCGTTCTCCAGCCTGAACAAATGGAATTCGACTTCGAGCCCGGCGCGAAACTCGAAACCCGCCCGGTGCAGCGACGCAAGCGCCTCGCGGCAGCGCGCGCGTGTGGAGAACGGGACCGGCTTCCCGTCGAAAAAATAGATGTCGCAGAGGAGCCAGCCGGTCCTTTCCGCCCAGGGCAGCACGCGAAAGGTCAGCGGATCGGCGATCATCACGAAATCGGCGCCGCCTTCCATCTCGGCCATGCCGAAGCCGCCGCCGGCCGTGAATACGGGGAAGACGCTGCGGTGAGAGGTATCCTTTGCCAGCAGCGTCGTGGTCATGGTCACGCCGTTGCGCATGGCGCGCGCGGCCTCGGCCGCGATCAGCGTCTTGCCGCGCAGGACCCCGTGTTGATCAGGGAAGGAAAAGCGCACGACCTCGAGCTCACGCTTGTTGAGCATGCGCTCGATCTCGACAGCGGCACGTGCCTGCGCGGCGTTCCAAAGACCGTGGCGGGAGACAAAATCGGTCTCAGACCTGGGGGCGCGCGGGGGCATCGGTCGACATCATCGGGGATTTGCGCATGCCCCGCCACGAAGCGGACAACTAGTGGCCATGCGCCCAGCTCGCCGCCTTCCGCTTGGCCGCATCCGTTCTCTGCCAATAACCCTGCCAGTCGTCGGCAGGACCAATACCGTCGATCGCAGGCGGCCCGGTGATCGACTCGGCCTGCCTCGCGTCGAGCACCATCAAGGGCGTCGCTCCGCGGCCGACCTGTTCGATCGCTTGGCGCAGCAACCGCCGATAGGCGACGATCGCCTTGTCCGAGGTCCCGAGGTGTTCCTGCGTGCGGTCCTGGATGGCTCCCATCGACTCGCAGGCCCACTGGTCGTGCACGTTGATGTCGGCGCCCATGCCGGTATAGGTCTCATGCGCCTGTTCGTGCGGATCGAAACCGTAGTTGTTGTGCTTGTTCCTGTTGGGGATGTAGTCGGGCAACTGATAGAGCGCGAGCCGTTGGCGCCGCATCTCGTCCTTGTCCACCGGTGCGCCGAACGAGGTGAAAATCGCGTACCAGTAGTGCTTCTCGTCGTCGATCGGCACATGCCACTGCGTGATCGTCATCTCCCGGCTCATCGGGATAACGAACGCATTCGGGAACATCAGGTTGGTGACGCGTACGTGCGTCTTTTTCTCGCTGATCTGGCGCAGCGTCACGACGCGAAAGCCGAAATCCGTCGGCTCGATCTCGATGCGCGGTCGCGGGAATTCGCGCATGATGCGCGACATCGGCATATCGCTGTCAATCGATGTGTCGCGAAACAGTTTTCCGTAGCCTCGGCTCGGATCTTCGTCATGAAAGAATCGATGCAGAAACGACGTGTGCACCGGGTCGATCCCCACTTCCAGGGACTGCAGCCAGTTGCAATCGATCATGCCCTTGAAAGCGAAAGTGTGGCTTGGCGGCGCGATGAAACAATCGAAATAGGGGAATGCCGGCGGCGTGCCCGGCCCCATGTAAGCAAACAGGATTCCGCTCTTTTCCACGACCGGATAGGACTTCTGCCGCACGTTGGCGCGCAGATGGCTGTCCTCAGGCTCGGCCGGCGTCTCCAGGCACCTGCCGGCGACGTCAAACAGCCATCCATGAAAGGCGCATCGCAATCCGCCGTCCTCGAGCCTGCCGAAGGCGAGATCGGTGCCGCGGTGCGGGCAATGGCGACCGATCAGACCGTAACGACCGCGCTCGTCGCGAAATATGACGAGGTCCTCGCCGAACAGCCGCACCGCCTTGACCGGTCGGTTGCCGGCCAATTCGTCAACCAGCGCCGCCGGTTGCCAATAGCGCCGCAGCAATGAACCGGCCGGCGTGCCCGGACCGACGCGCGTGATCATCTCGTTCTGCTCGGCGCTCAGCATGACGCGCTCCGCTCGCGATCTTCGACTTCGCCTATTCTACTTCAACTCTGCATGAATGCGCGAGAGCGCAACCTCGCGCTACAGGGACAGCCCTACCGCCCCGGCAGGACGAGCACGGTCGGTCTTTCCGGCAGGCTTGACTTGGAAACCACGACCGAGGGCTCTGCGGCGCGCTCGACGTCCCACTCCTGTCGCACACGGCTCAGAAAACGGTCGAGGGTATAGCTGCTGAAAAAATGCATTGGGATCATCAGCGGCGCTTTGAGCGCATGCAGCACGTCGATCATGCCGTCGAGGTCGAGCGTATAGGAGCCGTCGACGGGCACCATCACCACGTCGACGCGGCCGATATCATCGAGCTGGGATTGCGTCAACGTGTGATGCAGATGACCGAGATGGGCGATGCAGAGGCCGGCAATCTCGAAGATAAAGATGGAATTGCCGTATCTTTCGGTCCCGCCATCGAACGTGCGGATGTTGGTCGGCACGTTGCGCACGCGTACGTCCTTGTAGGTGAGGTCGATACGGGCCGGTTTGTCCGCACCGGCCCAGCCCCGCAGCACGTATTTGATCGCCGGGTCAGGGTGGTCGGTGTAGTGGGTTACGTGCGCGTGATTCATGGTGACGATGTCCGGCACGATTCTCGGCCGCACGTAATCATTGTAGTCGGTGGCGATGCGCACGAGTTGCGGGCTTTCGATGAGGAACGTGGCGTGCCCCACGTAAGTGAGCCGCACCTGATCCGGCGCGAGCGCGGTGCCGTCGAAGGCGACGGGCGTCGGCCCCGGCCGGGCGGCGACCAGGCCGGGGCAATTCATGCGCATTTCCGGTCCGTCGCTTGGCTGCGCGAAGGCCGGCGGTCCTGCCGCCAGCAACGTCCAAAGAATGCACGCCGTCGCCCAAAGCCCGCGCATGCCCGCACTCTCATGTCTCGGCGACGGCAAATCTGGCACGCTTGACCACGGCATGCCACCGCAATCACGGGGATATGACCGTGAGCGGAATGCAAAGCGACGCCGCGGATGAAGCGGGAGCTCCGCCTATTCGAAGCGGCTGCGATCGCGGTCGGCGACGATGAGGCCTTCGGGCGTCACCACGACCCAGGCGCCGTTCTCGCGCTTGATCGCCTCGACCGGACCGAGACCCGGCAAGGGCGCGCCGGGCACCACCTGGTAGACGTCGCCGTGTCCCTCGACGAAGACATAGCCGCCGCGGGCATCGCGGATCCACCAATCGCGGAGTACCGGCGGCTTGCCGGAAGAGACGACGGTGCGGGGGCGCGGGGGCGGCAAGGGCGCCGTCTGCGGCAGAGGTTCGACCGTCGCCTGTTTGGGCGGAATCGTCCCGGTGACGTCCTGCTCGGTTCGGTCGAGCCGGGCCGCGTGGTCCGAAGTCTGCGGCTTGGCCGCCTGATCGGGCACGCGGCGAGTGGCTCGCTCCAAGTCCGCTTTAAGCGCCGCCATTTCCTTGCCGAGCTGGGCAACGGAACGCTGCAGCTTTCGGCTTTCCTCGATGGCCGGGATGTCCGACCTGGGCCCTGCCCACCGGTCTGCGGCGAAGGCACCGATGAGACCGCCCAGGCCCGCCGCGACCAGAAGCGACGCGGCGTGCAGCAGCCGCCGGTGCTGCTTCAGCCGCCGGCGCAACGCTGCGCGGCTCGACAATGAATCCCCGCCCCTTCCGGGTTGCTTCGCCGGCGCTATCGCGGCGTCCGTCGCGGCCGTGTCCGAGGCGGCTGGCGCGCAGATGGGTTCGATCGCCGGCGACAACGGCGGCGCTTGAACCTTAGGGGGCGCGACCTCGGTCTCGTCCGCTGTGGCCTCGGGCAATGACCCCGTTGGCGGCGTGCCGGGCGCGGATTTGCCGCTGGCTGCGTCTTCATCCTCGGGCTTGGTCATGGCGATCGCGCTCCGCAATGGTTCACGATGGGTAACCAAGCTTGGTTACCGATCGGTTAGCGGAGCGTGGCGCAGCGGATTTCGGCCGCGCGGGAGGGGACTTACACCGCAAAACCGTTTTCCGCGGCGAGTGCCTTCAACGAGACGGCCGGCCGCGCGCCGACATGTCGGATCACCTCGGCCGCCGCGAGCGCGCCGAGCCGCGCAGCGGTGCGATGATCTTTGCCGCGCGCGAGTCCGACGAGGAATCCGGCTGCGAACAGGTCCCCGGCCCCCGTCACGTCCACCACCCGATCGACGGGGACGGCGGCAACGGCCTCGAGCGCCGCGGGGCTCACCACCACGCAGCCCTTCTCGCTGCGGGTGACGACCGCGAGCTTCGCCTGCTGCTGCAATGCCCGCGCAGCGGTGTCGAAGTCGGCCGTTTCGTAAAGACTCTTCAGTTCGGCCTCGTTGGCGAAAACGATGTCGACCACGCCCTTGCAGACGAGATCGATAAACTCGCCGCGATAACGATCGACGCAGAAGGCATCCGACAAGGTCAAGGCGACGCGCCGGCCCGCCCGATGCGCGATCGCCGCCGCCTTGACGAAAGCTTCCTTGGCCCGCGGCGGATCCCACAGATAGCCTTCGAGATAGACGATTTCGGCTCCGGCAATTTGCGCATCGTCGATGTCGGCGGGGCTCAGATCCTGTGCCGCGCCGAGATAGGTGTTCATGGTGCGTTCGCCGTCCGGCGTGACGAGGATGTAGGAGCGCGCCGTCGAGGGTCCCTCCGTTGCCGGATCGGTAGTGAATGCAACCCCCGCAGCCCGAATATCGTGGATGAAGGTGCGACCGAGCGGGTCATCCTTGACCTTGCCGACGAAGGCCGCGCGCGCGCCGAAGCTCGCAACGCCGACGACGGTATTGGCCGCCGAACCGCCGGAGATTTCGGTGGCCGGCCCCATCGCCGCATATATGGCCGCGGCGCGCGCTTCGTCGATCAATGTCATCGCGCCTTTCCGCATTCCCTGCGCAACCAGAAAATCGTCGTCGGCTCGGGCGATGATGTCGACGATGGCGTTGCCGATGCCGAGTACGTCGTAGCGGGCGGCGACCATGAACTCTCCTCGTTCCGGAGCGCGCGCACTATAACCGCCCCGCGTCTCATGGCAACGCGCCGCGAATCGCGCCGATGCGCTACCATTGGGGCGGAGGCCCACTTCATGTCACTTGCCCGCGACATCGGCACCGTTGGCAGCGGCACGCTGATATCCCGGCTGCTCGGGTTCGCACGCGATGCGGTCATCGCGGCGCTGCTCGGGGTCGGCCCGTTATCCGAAGCCTTCTTTGCAGTCATGCAAATCATCAACGTGTTCCGGCGGCTGCTGGCCGAAGGGGCCTTCAACAGCGCGTTCGTGCCGATCTGGCTGCGCCTGCGTGCGGAACGCGGCGAGGCCAGCGCGCATGGATTCACGCGCCGCAGTCTCCTGGTCATGTTCTGCATCGCAGGCCTGGTCACGCTCGCAATCGCCACATTTTCCGACGCGTTCATCGCGGTGGTCGCGCCGGGCTTCCCTGACGAGCAGCGCGAATTTGCCGCGCTGTTGCTGACGATCACCGCACCCTATGTGCTGTTCGCCGGCCTCGCCGCCGTGTTCGCGGCCGCGCTCAACGCCGAGCGCCGCGTCGCGGCGGCCGCGATCGCCGCAGCGCTGTTCAACGGCGTCCTGGTCGCGGTCGTGACGGTCCTGTTCCTCGCGCGGATCGATCCGTTCGCAGGAACCTTGGCGCTCGCCGGCGCGATCGGCGCAGCCGCCGCGCTACAGCTCGCCTTCATCGCAGCGGCTTGGCTGGCGGCCGGTCGGCGCAGACCGGGCAATGTCGCGCGCGCGCCCGCCGTGGTCAGGATGTTCTTCGCGCGCGCGCTGCCCGGATTGATGTCGGCGGGACTGCCGCAATTGAAACTGATCGCGGTCACCGCGGTCGTGTCCTCCTCCGCTCCGGCGGTCGCCTGGCTCTATTATGCGAACAGGCTTTACGGCCTGCCGCTCGGGGTGGTCTCCGTCGCGGCGGCGGCGGCGGTGGTACCGCGCATGGCGGCAAGCCTGCATGCCGGACACGGCGCCGATGTCGCCGGCGCGCAATCGCGCGCGCTCGAACTCTCGCTCGGACTCGCCTTGCCGGCTGCCGCCGGCCTTGGATTGCTTGCCGCGCCCGTCTGCGCCGTCTTGTTCGAACGCGGCGCGTTCACCGCCAGCGATACGGCCGCCGTGGCAACGGCGCTCATAGGAATGAGCGGCGGTCTGCCGGCGCATGCGCTCGAGAAGGTCTTTGCCGCGGCTTCGTTCGCGCGTGAGGACACCGCAACGCCGATGATGACCGCCCTGTTCGGCCTGCTCGGCGCTGCAGGCGCCGCGCTGATGCTGTTCCCGCGTTACGGGCTTGCGGGAGCGGCCGCGGCGATTGCCGTTTCCGCCTGGGCGAGCGCCGCGCTGCTCGGCGCCCTCCTGGCACGGCGCGGGTGGCTCCGGATCGATGGGACGATCCGACGCCGGCTGCCGCGCATCGCGCTCGCCGTGGCGAGCATGGTCGCGACGCTCGCCGCGGCGCGTGTGGTGATGCCCGAGGCGGAGACAATGGCAACGCGCATTCTTGCCCTCGCCGCCCTCGTCGCCCTAGGCGTGCTGAGCTATGCGGCGGCGCTGCATATTCTGGGCGTCGCCCGGTTGGGCGAGATCATCGCGGCGATAAAAAGCGAAGCCTAGAAGCCCTTGCGTGACGCGGGCCTGACGTGGCATGGGTCGCGCAGAGGCGAAGAGGAACAGAAATGGCGTTCAAGGAGCGCGTGTTTTCCGGCGTGCAGCCGACGGGAAATCTCCATCTCGGCAACTATCTCGGTGCCATCACCAAATTTGTCGCCCTGCAGGAACGGTACGACTGCATCTATTGCGTCGTCGATCTGCATGCCATCACGGTCTGGCAGGACCCGCTTGAATTGCCGAAAGCGACGCGCGAGGTGACCGCGGCCTTCATCGCCTGCGGCATCGATCCCAAACGGCATATCGTCTTCAACCAGAGCCAGGTCGCCGAACACGCCGAGCTCGCGTGGATTTTCAACTGCGTTGCCCGGATGGGCTGGCTCAACCGCATGACGCAGTTCAAGGAGAAGGCAGGCAAGGACCGCGAGAATGCCTCGGTGGGACTGTTCGTCTACCCCAACCTGATGGCGGCGGACATTCTTGTCTATCGCGCGACGCATGTGCCGGTGGGCGAGGACCAGAAACAGCACCTCGAGCTGTCGCGCGATATCGCGCAGAAGTTCAACAACGACTTTGCCGAATCGATCCGCGCGCATGGCCACGGCAGCGTCTTTTTTCCGCAGCCCGAGCCGCTGATCCAGGGGCCGGCCACGCGGGTTATGTCGTTGCGGGACGGCACGAAGAAGATGTCGAAGTCCGAGCCCTCGGACTATTCGCGCATCAACCTGACCGACGAAGCCGACGCCATCGCCCAGAAAATCCGCAAGGCCAAGACGGATCCGGAACCGTTGCCGAGCGAAGAAAAGGGACTGGAGTCGCGTCCGGAGGCGGACAATCTGGTCGGCATCTTTGCCGCGCTCAAGGGGACAAGCAAGGCAGAGGTCCTGCGGGAATTCGGCGGAGGCCAGTTTTCCACCTTCAAGTCGGCGCTGATCGACCTGGCCGTCGCCAAACTGGGGCCGATCGGCGCGGAGATGAAGCGCCTCAGTCGCGATCCCGCCTATATCGACTCGGTGCTGGCCGACGGCGCGCAGCGTGCGCAAGTGATCGCGGCCGAGACGATGAAGGCGGTCAAGGACATCGTCGGCTTCGTGCGCAGGTAAATTTCCCGCGTTTGCGCATGCGCACGGCGGGCTTTGCACGCGTGCCGAGGCGGCAGGGCCGGCCGAAAACGACGATCCCTTCTCCGCCCGTGGCACCCAGGCGCTCGGTATGCCGGCAGCGGGACCGGTCTTACGGCCGGGCGCGGCCGCTTGTCGCCCCGCCTCCCGGCATGCCACCATCACGTCATGAGTGTCAGGCGCCGCAGCTTCGAGAAAGGCCACAAGCGCAAATATCTTGTGGTGATCGATGACACGGACGAATGCGATCGCGCGGTGTTCTGGGCCGCCAAGCGCGCCGCGCGCACCAAATCGCAGATCGTGATGCTGCGGGTGATCGAACCGGGCGACCGCAATCAACAATGGCTCGGCGTCGCCGATCTGATGAAGGCGGAAGCCGAGGAAGCCGCCAACAAGGCGCTCGACAAATACGCGGCGCGGGCAAAGAAAATCGCGCGCATCACGCCGGATCGCGTCATCCGCGAGGGCGAAACGGCGGAAGAAATCGTCAAACTGATCGACGAAGATGCCGACATAGGCATTCTCGTGCTGGCCGCCGGCACCGGCAAGGAAGGTCCGGGTCCGCTGGTGTCGAGTCTGGCCAAGACCGCAGGCACGTTTCCGATCCCCGTGGCCATCGTGCCGGGACATCTGAGCGACGAGGAGATCGAGGCGATGTCCTGACGACC
>Ga0070740_10001431_pt1 | contig 32965 bp, 24 predicted proteins | sample Coa_R2_FD_67286 | JGI IMG/M metagenome (GOLD analysis project Ga0070740, IMG submission 67286) | Surface soil microbial communities from Centralia Pennsylvania, which are recovering from an underground coalmine fire - Coalmine... | ecosystem: Environmental > Terrestrial > Soil > Unclassified ...
ATTGTCATATAGCGAAAATGACTACAGGCGTAAGAACCTGCTTGGAAAGCAGGGCGCAATTACCAAGCAAGCCATTGATCAAGCCGATGCAGACCTCAAGGAAAAAAGAGCCAATGCCCAGGAAATGTCTGTGATGGTCAACAAGATGAAGCTTGCCGCACCGTTCAGCGGCGTGGTTGGAAAGAGCAAAGTGAATCCTGGAGACTACGTCACGACTGGGCAAAGCGTCGTCACCCTGACTGACACCAAGAATCTTCGTATTGAATATAATGTCCCCGAAAAATACTTGCCATTATTGAAACTGGGACAGGATGTCTCCATCACTACCGCAACTTACCCGGATAAAACATTTACCGGTAAGGTGTCCTATATCTCACCGACAATAAATGCAGAAAACCGTTCTGTTTCACTTTATGCTGATGTCACAAACGCTGCCGACATGCTCGCGCCTGGCATGTTTGTCAATGTCCAGCAATCCCTGGGCACAGAAGAGAAAGTTAGGATGATACCCGCGCGCAGCTTGGTTCCGGTCATGGAAGGAGAACAGGTTTACAAGGTTGTGGACGGAAAGGCTTTCGCGGTAACAGTAACAATTGGGAAACGAATTGAGGAAAATGTACAGATATTACAGGGTCTATCCATTGGCGATACCATCATCACAGATGGACAGTTGAAGGTGAAAAACGGAATTCCTGTCAAGGTGAATAGTTAATGTATAATCATTCATAAAAACAACTTGAGGCTGAATTGTGAATTTACCCGCATTTTGTATACGCCGCCCGGCATTTACCATCGTTATCAGTTTGGTGATGACCATCATTGGTGTTATCGGGTTTATGAATCTGCCAGTTCGCTGGATACCGAATGTCAATCCTCCTCAGGTAACCATTTCAACCTCCTATCCTGGTGCCAGCGCACGTCTTGTTGAACGCGATGTTACCAAAGTAATCGAAGACACCTTGTCTGGAATCAATGGAGTAGAAATGCTCTCATCTGTCAGCAGACAGGGTGACAGTCAGATTTCAATCAAATTCAAACTAGGTCGTAATATGGATGCCGCAGTGGAAGATGTCCGCAGCAGCCTGGAGCGTGTACGCGGATCACTACCAAAGGATGTGCAAAATCCGGTTGTGCTGAAAGCGGATCCGAACAATGACGCCATTCTTTATATCTCGTTTTATGATTCCCACCGTAGTGAACGTGAACTAAGCGATTACATTGATAAATATGTTGTGCCGTCAATTGAAACAATCGATGGAGTCGGCAGTGTGTGGGTATATGGCAAACGCGTATCCGCAATGCGAGTCTGGCTTGATCCTGCAAAAATGGCCTCAGCGAATGTCACTGTTGATGAAGTTTCACAATTATTACATGACCAGAATGCATCGATTCCCAGCGGACAAATTCGTTCCTTTGACCGTTTTTATAGTGTTAATGCTGATACTTCCCTGAAAAATGCCGAACAATTTAATGATCTCATTATTCGCGATAATCAAAATCAGGTAATAAGACTCAAAGATATCGGTGAAGCCAGACTGGATGCAGAAGACAGTGATTCGTCATTTCGCATCAGCGGGAAACCTGGTATTGCACTCGGAATTGTTCCGCAGTCCACCGCCAATCCGCTGGATGTCGAGTCACAGATACAAAAGCTGTTTGTTGAGCTGAAGCGCAATTTGCCCGCTGGAATGGAAGCTAGAATTATATATAATCAGGCAGATTATATCCGCGCCTCCATACACAGTGTCTACGAATCATTTATAGAGGCAGTTATTTTTGTATGGTTGGTCATTCTTGCATTTTTATGCAGCTTTCGCGCTACACTCATTCCCATCATTACAATTCCAGTCTGCCTGATAAGCACATTTGCGTTGTTATACTTTCTCGGATTTTCGATAAACACGATCACATTGATGGCATTCGTGCTTGCCATAGGGTTGGTGGTTGATGATGCAATTGTCATGCTTGAGAATATCAGCAGACATATGGAGGAGGGCATGTCAGCATTCAATGCGTCCCTCAAAGGCAGCCGTGAAATCATTTTCCCAATTATTGCAATGACACTAACACTAGCGGCTGTCTATGCACCAATCGCCTTTACTCCCGGGTTGCTGGGGGTCTTATTCAGGGAGTTTACGTTCACGCTGGCTGGAGCTGTCATTGTCTCTGGGATTGTTGCGCTGACGCTCTCACCCATGATGTGCGCGCGAATCCTAAAGACCAATGAAGCAAGCAGATACAGTGAATGGCAGGCAAGGCAAATCTCCCGATTGCAAAATCATTATCAGCATATCCTTGAATACCTATTGGAAAAACGCAAATGGGTTGCAATATTTCTGGTGCTCATTGCAGGACTCGGATTGGGTGTCTATAAATATTTGGCATCCGAGCTTGCGCCAGCGGAAGACATGAACAGCATTTATGTCTCTGTTTCAGCGCCGCGCAGCGCAAGTTATCAATACACAGACAAGTATGCCCGTGAAATGGAAAGGATTTACGAGAGCATCCCGGATATTGAATCGTATCTAAGCATGAGCGGCACCTATTCACCATCTCACTCCTTTCAACTATTGATATTGAAACCACGAGGTCAACGCAAACATTCGACAGAGGAAATTGTTCAAAGCCTGACAAAACAGGCAAACATGATCTCTGGTGTCAGAGTCAATGTGTTCACGCCACCGCCGCCGCTCGCCGAAGTCGCAAGCAGCGACCAGGGTGACAGTATGGGCCTGGTAATGATGACATCAAGCGATTATGGAAAACTGCAACAGGCAACAAAAGTGATGGTGGATGAAATTAAAAAAATTTCCGGCTTTGCACATGTGGAAAACGCATTGAAGTGGGACAGTGAGCAGTTTCAGGTGAGCATAGACAGAGACAGAGCAGCGGATTTGCGCGTTCCTATCCCTTCCATCACAAATACTATTTCAACTTTGCTAGCGGGCAGAAACGTGGGCAAAATGGAGGATGCGAATATTCTTCTGCAAATGAACAGGACTGCACTCGCCAATCCCAATGTTTTTAATCAGCTTTATGTACGGAATATTGACGGCAAAATGGTTCCGTTATCAAGCCTGCTGAGCATCAGCGAAGCAACCACACCCGAAGTGTTCACACATTATGAGCGGCTGCGCGCTGATACCATCTATCTTACGCTTGCCCCGAATTACAAAATTTCTGAAGCCATTCATACCCTGCAAAAAATTGCCAAAGACAACCTGCCTGATGATATGAAGTATAGTTTCACTGGCGAAGCCAAGAGCTTTCTGGAATCTAACGGAAAAACTGCTTTCACGTTCTTTCTTGCCCTGATATTCATTTATCTTGTACTGGTTGCGCAATTTGAAAGTTTCATTGATCCATTAGTCATCATGTTCACAGTGCCTTTTGCAGTAGTGGGCGCAATGCTGACACTGAAACTGTTCGGCGGCAGTTTGAATATTTACAGCAATATCGGCCTCATTACATTGATTGGTTTAATCGCCAAGCATGGCATCCTGATTACGGATTTTGCAAATCGCCTTCGCGGTACGGGCAAGTCAATTCGCGAGGCTGTCATCGAAGCATCTATGCTGCGCCTGCGTCCGATACTGATGACGACAGCCGCCATGGTATTAGGCGCATTACCGCTAGCTTTTGCATTCGGACCTGGTGCGGAAAGCCGGCAACAAGTTGGATTGGTAATCGCTGGCGGTATGCTTTTTGGAACATTTTTTTCGCTGGTTGTCGTTCCAATCACCTATACTTATCTTGCACCATTTAGAAAACCAGCGATCAACCCTATAGAATAGGAATTAAATCATGCAGTTGTTTTTTGAAATTTTCCCGGTTTTTTTGTTCTTTCTGGCTTTTAAATTTTACGGTATTTATATCGCAACCGTAGCAGGTATTGTGACGACACTCATACAGGTTGTCATTACCCGGATCTGGCTGCTGGGAAAATGGGATAAAAAACAATTGATTACCCTGGCTGTCTTCCTGGTTTTCGGCGGCATGACCTTGTATTTCCATAATCCAATATTCATCAAATGGAAGCCCACGGTTGTATTCTGGATATTTTCTCTTGCCATTCTGGTCAGTCAGTTTTTTACCAGAAAACCGATTATGCAGCGCCTGATGGAAAATATGTTTCAGGACAAAGCCACCGTGCCTGATCAAATCTGGAAAAAACTCAACCTCATATGGGCCGTCTTTTTTATCTCCCTGGGTGCGGTCAACCTATATATCGCATATTATTTCAGCAATGATGCCTGGGTAAATTTTAAATTCTATGGCGTCACTGGTGCATTATTCATCTTCAGCATATTTCAGGCATTATATCTGACACGTTACATGATAGAGGGTAAAACTGAAAAATGAATACAAAAACACGAAGAGATATTATTTACGACCGCTTGCAGCATACATACTCGCCGACCTATCTTGAAGTAACAGATGACAGTGATCAGCATATAGGGCATGTAGGACACCAGGGCGGTCAAAGACATTTTACTGTTGTCATATCTGCCAAATGTCTCCTTGGACTCTCACGTATTGCTGCACATCGCAAGATTTACTCATTATTTGAAGATATGATGCCAGACCAAATTCACGCCTTGCGCATCAAGGTTATCACGGAGGATGGAAGTGGAAATCATGGCGTATAGAATCAATCCATATGCCATGAATTCGGTTTTGTTATGACATTAGATTATTTTGCAGTACAAATCCTGGTTGTTCTGCTATATTCAAGGACTCAACGCCAGGATTGTTGCTGAATTTTTCTTTCAGGATTTTCGCGGCGACATCTGCTTTCCGGGTGATAAGAAATGTCATCTCGTCCGTACCAACATTGCTGCTATTCATGATGCCGAAGCTGATTTTATGCTTAGCTTCGTAATTTTTCAGTTCCAGGAGAATGATATAACCATTGATATGATCGTTAATCTCTTTCAACTTGCCATCAATGATCAATATGGATGGTCCGGGTAACTGACTGACGGTGGTTAATGTATTAAGTTTTTTGCGTAACATCATAAATATAATTCCTCGTTTGTTGTTCTGGTTAAAATATTCTGTTTTTTGAGCGGGAATTATATTCGTTAAGGATTAATGAAATATTAAATTGATAACAGATTTACCAACATTTAGTTAATATTTCATTAAGTATTTCAAGAATTGTTTCTGGTACTTTCATAGCGGCTGCCAAGGTATTGGCTTAACGGTGAACCGCCCGTTCCTGTCAGATCAAGCGTGGATAACCCTTGTTTTTCGGCTGGATGATAAATATATTGTTGTACCAGTTTCAAATGTTCCAGCCTGAACACGCCGAGGTAGTGTAGTGCATTTTTCCATGCTTCGGTTAATGCGCTTGAATTAATTGTCTGTATGAGATGCTTTAACTCGGATAATTTCATGACTTGTATGAAAAGCATATGATTGGGCGGCATATATTGCTGGAATGCCAACAATGTCTGATACATCTCATCGATATCATGATTTAAGCCAAGCGCAGCATCCAGCGCTGGCATAATACTGCTTTGTGCACCGGAAGGACCCTTGTAGCGGAATTTTGGCATTTTGCCATGAATAACAACCCCGTCAAAATATACACCATGATTTGCATCATTATCCGTATCTGTTTTTACTTTTTCCCAGCCATTCAGATAATGCCTGAGCGTAGACCAGTAGAAATGCGGATCACAGCCATCTTGCATTTTAGACAGAATATCCATTGCTTCCTGCAATGTCAGCGATATTTTTTCCAGGTATTCGCACAATTGAATCTCAACCGTTGGGCTCCAGGGTTGATGGGTTGTTTTCACTACGTGCGCCAGCCGGGAGGCTTGAAAGGCTGCTTCCAAAGCCTTGCCGCATACTGCCTCAATTACAACATGAATAGTGATAAACCATGCCTCATCTGACTGCCCTGTAAATGTGGCGAGCGGTTCAATATTATCGAGGCTGATCTCTTTCGAACTATCCTTCAGTTTCCAGTTATAAAGAACATAGTCCGCATACGTCAGAGCAGGAAAGCGCTGCTGCGATTTGCACAAGGAATAAATGTTTCTGGCCAATATCGCAGGAATCATGTTTTCAGGCTGGCAGGGATTTTCCCAGACATATCCTTGCGCGATCATCAACAGAATCAATATGGCTGCATTTTGCTGCTGAATATTCCCGTCATCAATGTCAATCGTCGCATTTGCCATTTCAGCATTAAGTGCAGTAACCTCCTGTCTTAATTTTCCTGCGCGCAGTAATTCAGGCAGATGAGAAATGATATGGTTTAACCTGATATTCAATGGAGATGTCAGGGGAAGATGACTCACAGGATTATCAAGCGTCAAAAACCCGCGCTGGATGTCAGTCATCGTATTGATTACTTCGTAAACCTGACCCAGCCTATGCATTTGTGATCATCCTGATCCTCATGGCGTCTGTATATTTCCCGGGTTATATGACAAATGACTGTTGATGTTCACGTAACTGTTCTGCTGTCAGTATAAAAACTCCGCCGCCGCCCCGTTCAAACTCGAGCCAGGTAAAGGGGACATCAGGAAAGTGTTCAGATAACGCATGTTCACTATTGCCGACTTCAACTATTAATATTCCATGAGGGTTAAGATATTCATTCGCGTCACGCAGAATTCGAACTGCAAAATCCAGCCCTTGTTTTCCTGCCTCCAGCCCTAATTTGGGCTCATGTTGATATTCCATGGGAAGATTAAACATTTCCTCTGTACTGACATATGGAGGATTGCTGACAATGATGTCGTATTTTTTTTCGGGCAGTGATGCGAAGAGATCGGACTCAACCAAATGTACCTGATCTTCAACTGCGTGTCTTAACACATTAATTTTGGCAACGACCAAGGCATCCGCTGAAATATCGCTGGCATCGATCATTGCGTCAGGAAAGGCTTTGGCACACGCAATCGCTATACAACCGCTGCCTGTACACAAATCCAGAATATCATGTACATGATCTGGGTCGATCCAGGGCTGAAAATGACGCTCAACCAGTTCAGCAATAGGTGAGCGGGGGATCAAGACTCTTTCGTCGACATAATATGGCAAGCCTGAAAACCACGCTTCATGGGTCAAATATGGAACAGGGATTCGCTTTTCGACGCGTAAATTTATCAATTCTGCTAATTTGGCTTTTTCTTCCTGTATCAGATTCGCATCCAGCACTGTTGGACTGACATCATGCGGCAAATGCAAGGTGTGCAAAACCAGGGCAATTGACTCGTCCCAGGCATTATCCGTGCCATGCCCATAATACAAGCCAGCCGCATTAAAGCGTGAAATGGCAAAACGGATGAAATCTCGTATGGTCTTCAGTTCTGTAAAATTAGTCATATTCGTTCTTTTATTGATAACAGATGGATTTGTTAATGTTATCAAGGTAGATGATCTCTGCAAACAACATTATAATCGCGCTAGCTAAAGAATGATTGGCAGCTGCCTACGGGGAGCAGTCAGCACTTTCTTAAAACGGATCCATATCATCTGCCATGGGGAAAAAATAGAATGACTAACAAAATTGGGGCCTTGATAATCGACCTGCAAGGTATCGAGGTCACGGGCGAGGAACGTGATATTTTGCAACACCCTCTGGTAGGAGGGGTGATATTGTTTAAAAAAAACTATGAATCGCGTACACAATTAACTCACCTTTGCCAGAATATACGTTCATTCTTAAAAAAACCTATATTAATCATGGTTGACCAGGAAGGCGGCAGGGTACAACGATTTATTCAGGATTTTACCCGCCTGCCTTTTATGGCTGAATTTGGAACTCTATATGAAGAAAATCCTGACTTCGCTTGCCGTATGGCTTGTGATTGCGGCTGGTTAATGGCAATTGAATTATTATCTGCAGGTTTGGACCTCAGTCTCGCACCAGTACTGGATTTGAACAATGGTATCAGCAGTGTCATAGGCAGACGTGCATTCCATTCAGATCCCCAGGTCGTCATTCAGGTTGCGTCTGCCTATATCAAGGGAATGAGGGAAGCAGGAATGGCAGCGACCGGCAAGCATTTTCCGGGACATGGATCAGTTACCTTGGATTCGCATGTAGCCATGCCGGTTGACGAACGCACTATGCCCGAAATTGAAGCCAGCGATATGATACCATTCGCAGGAATGATAAAGGCTGGTATATCAGGGATAATGGCAGCTCATATCATTTATCCCGGGATCGATAAAAATCCGGTCGGATTTTCGAATTACTGGCTCAGGGATATTTTGCGAAACCGTCTCGGATTTTCTGGCTGTATATTTAGTGATGACCTGAATATGGAAGGCGCAAATATTTCAACGAATTATTCAGACCGTGTGGCTGCCGCCAGGGATGCAGGCTGTGATTTTGCATTACTTTGCAATAACAGGGAAGGTGTGATTCAGGTGCTGGATACACTGCCGTTCAAAAACCATTTACTAGAAAAAGACAGGTGGGTTGTTTTTAGAGGAAGCAGTGAGTGGCTAGACAAGCCATATCAAGAGAATAAACGCTGGCAGGATACTCGTGAATTTCTAAAAAGACTTGACGAACGAGTTGCAGAGCATGCAAACCGTTAAAATCAGAAAAGTACCAATGACACTTTTATAATTACACTAACTTTAATTAACGTGGAAAATAATTATGGAAACAGTAGATAAAATTCACTCCGTGCTCGAAGATGCAGAATGCCTCTACAGCTTTGCTGAAATCAATGACGCGCTCGATCGTATGGCCGTTGAAATCACTCATGAATTGAAAGACACCAACCCCCTTATATTATGCGTCATGACTGGCGCCCTGATTCCAACCGCGCATATCGTCACCAGGCTGCATTTTCCTCTCGAAATAGATTATCTGCATGTCACTCGTTATCGCGGAACAAACCGCGGCGGCGACTTGCATTGGCTGGTGGAACCACGCCAAAGCCTGAAGGATCGAACCATTCTTATCATTGATGATATTATGGACGGTGGCCTGACACTTTCTGCTATTATTGATTATTGTACGCAGGCCAAAGCCAAAGCGATATATACTGCGGTGATGGTCAGCAAAAATCGGACTCGCGAGCCAGGCGTGAATTTTGAACCCGATTTTGTGGGTGTCACCACTGAAGACAAATATCTGTTTGGATTCGGGCTGGACTATGAAGAATATTTGCGTAATGTACCAGGAATATATGCTGTTAATAACGAGTAATTTTTAAATCATGCTTGTTCCTGACATACCAGTAAACTACGGTGACAGGAACAAGCAAACAGGGATGAAGTCCGGAAATCGGAAGACAAGGAGTAGACGATGCAACAATATAACATCTTTCAGGCGATTTACCTGTCATTTTATTCTAAAAAACTTTATCGCGATGTTGCGCTCAACTGGGGCGGTAAATCCTTTTTATACTTGTTTGTACTGTTGGCAATCGTATTGACTTATTTCGCCTATTCCATCCAGCATGGCATTAATATCGGATACCAGGCATTCTATACAAAAATATCACCGCAAATTCCTGTTATTACCATCGTAAATGGCAGGATTGTCACTCCCGAAAACCGTCCATATTTTATTTCAGACCCTGTTTCACACTATACCTATGCGATTATCGATACTTCGGGCCAGTATAAGACGATTGAACAAGCCAAAACCAGCATGCTGGTTACTCAAAATGAACTCATCAGCCAGAGCAAACCCAATGAAATAAAAATTTATAAAGTCCCCGCGAACATGAATCAGACGCTTGACCCCAAGGTGATAGATAGCTACATCGAAAAGTACCTGGGTTTCGCCTGGATTATCTTTTATATCATTGTCTTGTTTCTGTTTTATATTTACAGGATTCTTCAGGCACTTCTTTATGCTATTCTTGGTAAAATTTTTGCGGTCATGTGCGGAGTCCCATTAACATATGGTCAAATTATACAAATCATGATGGTTGCGATAACGCCGGTTATCATTTTGTCTGTCGTTCTCAATATGATGCACGTATCCATCCCTCATGAAACACTTTTATTTTTTATTTTGGCAATTCTGTATTTATGCTATGGAATCATTGCAAATAAAAGTGAAAAGTAATATCACACCTGACAGTTTTTTTGCACGTTTAATAACAGAAGGATGAACTATGATAGGGTTTTGCTGGGTCGTGATTTTATTGGTGACATTTTGCGTATTGGCGTACCAGCGTGCGTCTCTTGTAATATGGACCTGCAGTTATGCATTGCTGATGATATTTCTTACAAAATTTCATGGCCTGACAACCGGAACAGCTATTACCTGGATTGTTTTCTTCGCCATATTCCTGTTACTTGATGTTGGTGTCTGGCGGCGTAAATTTATCACACGGCCGTTATTCAATTTTTATCGAAATGTCATGCCAAGCATGTCACGCACGGAACGTCAGGCTATTTCTGCCGGCACAGTGACATGGGAAGGTGACTTGTTCCGAGGGAATCCTGACTGGAAGAAATTATTATCGCATGAACCAGCCAAATTGACGGCGGAAGAACAGGCTTTTCTTGATGGTCCGGTTGAAACACTTTGCCGTATGTTGAATGATTGGGACATCACACACAACCGCATGGATTTACCTCCCGAAGTCTGGACGTTTATCAAAGAAAACGGATTTTTTGGCCTCATCATTCCCAAACAATACGGTGGCAAACAATTCTCTGCTTATGCGCACTCACAAATATTGATCAAGGTAGGCGGTATCAGTATCACAGCCGGATCAAGTATTGCTGTTCCCAACTCACTTGGGCCTGCCGAACTTTTGTTGCATTACGGCACGGAAGAACAGAAAAATCATTATCTCCCGCGTCTCGCCAGAGGGGAGGATGTTCCCTGTTTTGCCTTGACATCACCAGTCGCGGGTTCTGATGCCGGTGCCATGACCGATAACGGAATTGTCTGCTGGGGCGAGTACAATGGACAAAAAACTCTCGGGATTCGTCTTAACTTCAGCAAGCGATATATCACTCTTGCTCCCGTTGCCACTGTCATCGGTCTGGCATTTAAGCTGTATGATCCCGATCAACTGCTCGGTAACAAGGAAGACATCGGTATCACCTGTGCGTTAATACCCAGGCACACTCCAGGTATCACCATAGGCAGACGTCATTTCCCACTGAATACAGCCTTCCAGAATGGTCCCATACAGGGTAAGAATGTATTTATTCCCCTGGACTGGATTATTGGCGGCAAAGAAAAGGCAGGAAAAGGCTGGGGCATGCTAATGGAATGTCTGGCAGCAGGACGAGCGATTTCTCTGCCTGCCAGCGCAGTTGCCGGCGCAAAAGTACTGAGTTACTCAGCGGGAGCCTATGCCAGAATTCGCAAACAATTCAATCTTCCTATTGGCAAATTTGAGGGAATAGAGGAACCATTGGCTAGAATTGCGGCTTATACTTTTATCATGGATGCCGCAAGAACGTTTGCAACCGCGTCGATTGACTGCGGAGAAAAACCTTCTGTTGCTTCTGCAATCGTGAAATACCACGTGACAGAACTGGGTAGAAAAATTGCCTGTGATGGAATGGATATTTTTGGCGGCAAGGGAATTTGTCTGGGTCCAAAAAACTTCATTGGCAGAGGCTATGAAGCAGCTCCGATCGCTATTACCGTTGAAGGAGCAAATATTCTTACGCGTAACATGATCATCTTTGGTCAAGGGGTGATACGTTGTCACCCATATATTTTACCGGAAATGGAAGCAGCGCGCATTTCTGACCCAAAGGAAGCACTAAAGGCATTCGACAAAGCCGTCATCAAACATGTCGCGTTCGGCATAAGCAATTTTGTCCGCAGCCTGATTCTTGGACTTACCAGCAGTATTATCGTCCAGGCGCCACGTGGAAAAATGAAACGTTATTATCAGCAGGCAACCCGGTTTTGCTCTGCGTTTGCATTCATTTCTGATGTGTGCATGCTGATTTTTGGCGGCAGCCTGAAACGCAAGGAAAGTATTTCAGCAAGATTGGGTGATATATTGAGTTATTTATATTTACTTTCTGCTGTTCTGAAACATTTCCACGATCAGGGTGAAAACATGGATGATCTTCCGGTTGTACGTTATGCAAGTCTTTTTTGTCTCTTTGAAATCCAGGAACGCTTCGATGAAATCATTAAAAACTTCCCCAATCGTATAATTGCCTGGATGCTCAAGATTATTATCTTTCCACTGGGTGAGCGATTTTCCAAGCCTCGCGACGCCATTGGACATAAAGTCGCACAATTGCTTCTCGCTCCCACAGAGACACGCCAGCGCCTGGCAAGCGGCGCATTTCTGTCAGCCGTGCCAGAAAACGTTCTCGCCGATATTCAGGATGCCTTGGTTAAAACGATTGCCGCAGACCCGATAGAAAAAATAATCAAGACTGCAAAAAAAGATGCTACCATCTCAGGTTATACAGCTGAGGAGCAGGCGCAATCAGCACTGGAAAAAAATATCATCAGCGCCGAAGATTTCCAATTACTCATGCAGGCAGAAGAAGCCCGCAAAAAAGTGATCGCCGTGGATGATTTTTCAAACGAAGAACTGGCAGGGATGATTGAAACGCATAAGGACAGTTTATTAAAAATGGCAAGATAAAAGAATTATTGAATAATGCAGTCCATCAAACAGCAAGTACATAAATCTGAAGGTTTATTTATCTATCTTTTGCTATTAACATGTTTTTATTTGCTGTTGGAGTTGAGTTATTTCATCCAATGCAATCGGGCATATCTTTCTGATTATGAATTCATGGCTGATAATCTGCGCGTGCCATCAACAATCTGGCCAGGAATTCTCTTTTTTATTTTTGCCCAGTTGGCTGTTCATTTCGCATATTGTGTGATGGTATGGATTGTCGTTGAACTTTCGGCAAGTGTCTTGCGGCTGTCTTCAGATCGTAAGATCATATTTGGCATTGCAGTCTGGATAGCCAGCATAGCGGCTATCATTACAGCCAACCAGATTTATCATCCCAATTCCAAATTAGTAGAATTATCTTCATTGATCCTGTTTAACCGCCAAATGACAATTGGTGCCATGCTGTTCCTCTCGGCCTGTTGTTCTGGTGCGTTATTATTGGCACTTATCGGATTAATAAAACAGATAATCAGGCGTAGCATACTCTATTTACCGTTACTAATCGGACTGGCTGGCGCAACCTGGTTTATATTCCATATACCCGGAATGAGCGCTTCTCCCGATGCCGCAACCTCAACGCGTCCAAACGTCATATTAATTGGCATTGATTCCTTGCGTCCTGACTTTCTGAGCTATTTTGGCAGTGAACGATCAACACCATTTTTTGATTCATTTTTAAACCAGTCATCTGTCTTTAGTGAAGCAGTCACCCCTTTAGCAAGAACTTTTCCCTCATGGACAGGTATCCTGTCTGGACAATATCCCAAGCAAACAGGCATACGTTCGAATCTTGCGCAGCAGCGCGGGGTAAATTTGGTGAACACCTTGCCAGCCATATTAAAGCGCTATGGATATGAAACCATTTATGCGACAGATGAAACACGTTTCAGCAACATTGATACCAACTTTGGTCTTGATCACGTTATAACTCCGCCAATGGGATTAAATGATTTTCTGATTGGAACATTTAATGACTTTCCCATATCAAACCTGATCATCAATACCAGCATTGGCAAGTGGCTGTTTCCCTATAGTTATGCTAATCGTCCAGTTTATTTCACTTATGAACCTGACAGTTTTATCAGTCTGGTAAAATCTGCGCTGCCTGCTCAAAGAACCAGGCCTGTGTTTCTGGCCATCCATTTTTGTCTGCCGCATTATCCTTATTTATGGTCAAGCTTGTCGGGGTCTGAATTCACCCCTCAGGAACGCTATGTGGAAAGCATTCTCAAGGCTGATCAGCAGGTAAAACAGTTATTTATATTTTTAAGACAAAGCCACTATCTTGACCACGCAGTTGTTGTACTATTATCTGATCATGGTGAAGCACTCGAGTTGCCAGGAGACCGGATCACTGAAAAGGATTTATTCATATCATCAGATCACAAGAAATCAGCCATACCACGATTTTATCCACCCAGTCTGGACAATGAAGATGTTAATAGATCAGCTGGCCATGGAACAGATGTCCTGGGATTACCGCAATATCATTCCTTACTCGCTTTCAGGTTATTTGGTACTGAAAACTATCGTAAGGGAGTCGTGACAGGGGTTGTTTCCTTACTGGATATCAAACCAACCATTTTGAACTTGCTCAATATTCCTGCACCAGACTCAAGTGGTATCAGCCTGGCAGACGCAATTACAGGGGCAGGGAAGCCGGAGCTGCCTCCGCAGCACATTTTCCTGGAAAGTGATTTTTCACCTGAAGCCATCCGCACAGTTTATCCGGAAACACGCAAAGTCCTGATGGAAGGAATTGAACTATTTCAGATAGACCCAGTGACAACCCGATTGACCGTCAAAAATGATATGAATGACAAGATTATCAGGAGCAAGCAATATGCTGATATCTATGGTGTCTGGATGCTTGCTTTATATCCACAGAATAATCATTACCGCATGCCTATCCTGATTAATCTTGAAACAGGGAAGTGGACAAATGATTTAACTACATCCTTTGCCCGCCAATCTCCCGCGCAAGTCATGCTGAAAAAATTAAAAGCATTTTATGGTAATGAAATAAGCAGCACATAATTCACAACCCTGAATACGGTTGTACACAAAATGAGTTATTGTTACAGATTCATTACCAATAAATGCCCAACCTATGCTTTTATACTACACATAATCATTAACTAATTGATAAATAATATATATTTACTTGTGTTCATTTAATGGGCTTTTTACTCGAAGTCTTTATTTAACGAGCTTCAGAGCAGTTTTCGATAGCTTATTAACAGACTTATCCACAGAATCTGTGAGTAACTCGATGATGTCGCGAAATGAAGCTGACGATATGGATAATCTGCAACGTCATCCCGCGGAAGCGGGGATCCATTTTAAACCCTGGCAGTTATGAATTAAGGTAATACACGGTAGGCAAACAAGAGAGTTTAAACATCAGTTCAATGAATATTTCATATGGATTCCCGCTTTCGCGGGAATGACAGAAACGGGAATGACAGAAATAATGGATTACGCAACAAAAAACAAATTTTGCGACAACTGCTAACACCATGATGTCGCGAAACGAATCTGATGATATGGATAATCCGCACAAGCGAGTTGCTATTTTCGTGATGCGCATAAGAGCGTCCATGTCTATGCGCACGAAAATGACGCGACAACTATACGCCTAAGCCGTCCTTCGGCAGAGAGCACCACAATGACTCTTCGGCAATATGCGTTGCCTGCTGCGCCCGGCCAACGCTTGCCTACTTGGGGCTCCTCAGCTCCTGCCGCGTTCGATTGTCATCCCCGCGAAAGCGGGGATCCATTTTAAAGACAAGCTGACCTCAATGGGTCGAGAATGAATTTAAAAACATGAATTATTCATACTGCTATCCGTTATGGTTTTATATTTTCGAAAATTTTGATTATTTACGAAAATATAGATATATTGTTGCCGGGAAAAACAATATCAAGCAGGGCACTGACAAATCCCCGAGACCGTCGATTATTGCGAATTGATTCCCGACGACACCGATTAAGGCATAAATGAGAACAAAAGGACTACAGTCATGACTGAATTAACTTCATTTCTGAATCAGGCAAAAGCACTAATCCACCAGCATGAAGCCATACGCATTCTGGAAACGACCTTCGGAGATGGTCTCAAACGCGCTCCGCTGACCAGGGAACAATTAAAAACCTTTCTTGCTTGCCATATTGCAGGCGTGAGAGACGTACCCACTTCGATTCTTACTCTTGCTGTACGCCTGTCCCATGAATGTATGAAACATGATTATTTCGGTGGACATGCTATCGCGGCAAGAACATTATTTGCCGCAACCCATGAATATGGTTTACAAAACACGGAAACAGGTATCGCAAAAACACATTTTGAACTTTACAGGGATGCCATTCATTCCTGGGGATTCACAGAGCTAGAAATATTGAAGAATAAAAATATTTTTCCTGCCTGTTATGAATTATCTGCATACAATGAAAAAACTGCCCAGTCTGGACCTGTTGCCTTTGCGCTTGGCTGTCATTTCGCCCTGGAAGAAACAGCTGACAGGGAATTCTTCCTGTTATGGGAGGGCTTTGGCCGTTACTGGCAAGCCTATGGTTTAAAAGGAATGGATGATCCAGCATTAGGTTTTTATCATATTCACATCATCCAGGAACCCTTGCACGGTGATCAAAGCGTAGAAGCAATTACTCGTTATCTGAACCTGGTGCCCAACGAAAAACATCTGGTCCTTGAAGGAATACAGCAATATTTGGATATCTACACCAAATGGCTCAAGGGGTTTCGCGAGACATTCTTCCTCTCCTGACAATGTGCCGGAGAGGAAAAAAACCTGCACAATACGGATGGCCAGTATATAGCGGCTGGTTATGATCACTAAACTTTCATGATAAGGTATAATCTGGTTTTGTGATATTTCCAAGGGAGGCATTACAATGTCCAAGACCAGAATTCTGGTTTTAGGAGCGACCGGACAAGTTGGCAAATTAATTTCAGACAATCTAAAAAATGACTCGTCTCTGGAGTTGGTTGTTGCTACCAGAAACAAGGAAAAAATAGATCAGCTTGCCAGCACATATGGACAGGCTGTCTACATCGATCTGGACAAACCCCAAACATTTGCTCCTGCCTTAAAGGGTATTAACCGGCTGTTTCTTTTAACCGGATATTCTGTTTCCATGCTCGTACAAAGTAAAACCGTTATTGATGCCGCCATAACAGCCGCTGTCGAGCACATTGTACATCTCGGCGTATATTCTGAGCAATGGAACTGTACCGCACCGCATTTCGCATGGCACCAGATGATAGAGGTTTACATTAAAAATAGTCCGTTAAAATGGACATTCTTGCATCCTAACTGCTTTTTGCAGAATTTGACTGCCTTTTCGGTCATATCGCAAGGAAAGCTGCGCTGGTATACCACAAAACCGTGCGGCTGGATTGCCCTTGAAGATGTTGGTGAATCAGCCGCCTGTATTCTCAGGGAAGGCCCCGATAAACATCATGCCCGCGAATACTGGTTTTCGACCGAATCTCTCGATGTTTATAAACTTGCCGATGTCCTGTCAGAGGTTACAGGCACCAGGGTGACAGCCGTTCCACGACCACCTGGTTTTTTTATTCCGGACATGGGTAGTGACCCGAAGACCATTGATCCATATTTTTTCAGTGTGGCCGAATCCTGTCAGCAGATTGAAGATGGGAGAATGAGTTATATCGGTAATGTAAGAGATGATGTACCGGTTTTACTAAACCGTAACGGCTTAACAGTGCGAAAGTGGGCTGACATACACAAAGCAGAACTGATAAAACTGGCGACCGGACAATCCGGAAAAGACATGAACTGGGGAAAATCAGTCTGAATCAACTTCTGATCAATCCTCTTCAGGAATACTGATAGAAGTGTGCTTATGATATATACTCTTCATATTGAATTTATTGATATAGACGAAAAGGAGTTCGTTTTATGAAAAATCAGCTTATAGCAATCTTGCTGGGTTCTTTAATATTATCACCCGCAGCATCTTCAGCATCCGCAGCTAAAGAAAAGACACATACGCCAGTCTACCTCTCGACGAAAGAAACGTTACAAAACATTACTCCTGTTGCCGAGCTAAAACGATTAAAAGACGGTAATGCACGCTTTGTCAATAACAAGCCTATGCAGCGCAATCTTTTGCTGCAGGCAAAAATAACCAGTATGAAAGGGCAGTTTCCGGCAGCTGTTATCCTTAGTTGCATGGACTCACGAGGATCTCCTGAACTAATTTTTGATCAGGGGTTAGGCGATGTTTTTTCCGTGCGTGTTGCGGGAAATGTGGTCGACACTGATCAGATTGGCGGCATGGAATATGCGACCAAAGCTGTCGGCACCAAGCTTATTGTCGTGATGGGGCATACGCGATGCGGCGCTGTTAAAGGTGCCTGTGAGAATGTGCAGCTAGGTAATCTTACCGAGTTGCTGAGCAAGATCCAGCCAGCAGTAACAAAAGTGAAAGAGGCATCCAATGGAAACATTGATTGCAACAATTACAAAACTGTTGATGACATCGCAAAACAGAATGTTCTTGATATGATACGGCAAATCGATGAAAAAAGTTCAGTTATCCATGATCAAATCAATAACAAGCAAGTATTGATCGTCGGTGCGATGCATGATTTGCACAGTGGCAAAGTCACATTTTTTGACGTCAATGGCAATGATATTTAAGCATTGCAACCTGCACGTCCAGAGCGGCGAGACAATCGAGGCTCGCCGTTTTTTATGGTTATATCCCTCATGCCGGGCTCTATCCTGATAACTCGGTCATTGCGAACCCGATTTTTTTGCGGATACAGCAATCCAAGCTTTTAACATTTTCAGTTATACTGATATGTCTTATCAGTGAAGTGATTGCGATTCCATAAGGAACAAGATGCTGGAGCGAATTTTTAAACTTAAATCTGGTCATACCACAGTCAGAACAGAACTCCTGGCTGGCTTAACCACATTTCTGACCATGTCCTACATTATTTTCATTAATCCGGCCATCCTGTCACAAGCCGGCATGGATAAAGGTGCCGTGTTTGTTGCCACCTGTCTCGCCGCTGCTTTCGGATCAGCTCTGATGGGCCTGTTAGCCAACTATCCAATCGCGTTAGCGCCAGGAATGGCTCTGAATACCTATTTTACTTACAGCGTTGTATTAGGATCTGGATACTCCTGGCAAGTGGCATTGGGCGCTGTTTTCATTTCTGGCCTGATTTTTCTGTGTCTGAGTATTTTCCCTGTTCGTGAATACATCATCAACAGTATTCCAAAGTCTCTCAAGGTAGCCATTGTCGCGGGTATAGGGCTGTTCCTTGGCATTATTGGTTTCAAGAGCGCCGGCATCATTACCGGCAGCCAGGCAACACTGGTAACGCTAGGCAACCTGCATCAGCCAACCACCTTGCTCGCCATCCTTGGATTTCTTCTCATCATTGGCATGGATGCGCTTGGCGTGACAGCAAGCATAATCATTAGCATACTGATTGTCACTTTTCTTGGCATTGTTCTCGGATACGGGAAATTTAATGGGATATTTTCCATGCCTCCTAGTCTTGTTCCCACCTTGATGCAAATGGACATTCGCGGCGCTTTTAACCTGGGGCTGGCGACTATTGTATTTGCATTCCTGTTCGTTGACTTGTTTGACAATACCGGAACCTTGATAGGGATTGCGTATCGAGCAGGGTTTATCAATCAGGAGGGTAAACTCCCTCGTATTGGCCGGGTGCTTCTAGCTGACAGCCTGGCTGCCATCGCCAGCGCAATCCTTGGTACATCGACCACAACCAGTTATCTTGAAAGTACAGTAGGCGTAAAAACAGGGGGAAGGACCGGGTTAATGGCATTAGTGGTAGCAGTATTATTTTTGCTGGCACTCTTTCTCTCTCCGCTCGCTGAATCCATTCCCGTCTATGCAACCGCACCAGCACTTGTCTATGTTGCCTGCCTGATGGCGCATGCATTCGCAGATATAGACTGGAAAGATCCAACCGAATACGCACCCGCGGTCATAACCGCCATCTCTATGCCATTAACATTTTCAATCGCGGATGGTATTTCGTTTGGTTTCATCACCTATACGGCTGTAAAATTGCTAGCAGGACGTTTCCGTGATCTTAACCTGGCAATTGTTCTGCTCACTATCGCATTCCTTTTGAAATTTATGTTCATCAGCCACTGATCAACTGATCCATGCAGCCTGGAATTGCATCAATACAGGCAGGGAGAAGCATTCTGTCTGCTGCCCGGATTTAACTGCTTACCCTCAAAAAACACTACCGCTGGATTCGATATCCCGATATACTTTTTTGCATTTATAAGCCTGTTTTTCTTCTGGCTTTTTTGTAACTCGCAATGAGAAACTTGTAAAAAATACAGCAGTTTTCGCCTTTAATGTAACAATTTGACGCTGACATCAGATTGTCAGCTTTAAGGAAAATAGAAACATGGATATAGCTAGCGTCATTAGTCTATTAGTAGTACTTGGTCTCGTCTGGACTACCGCATTCTATCAGCTCTCGATCATTACCTGGACTATATTGCTGGGTGCTGCATTGTTGATTATTACTCTCTTCGGCTACATGTCGGCTTTCCTGCTTATTCCGATCTGGCTTATCTATCTGGTCGCTGCTGCTTTTGCAAATCTGCATAAACAGCGTCAACGCTATATCATGCTGCCGGCTTTGAAAATTCTGCAGAAGCAGCTGCCCACCATCAGCTCTACTGAACGCGCTGCCATTGAAGCTGGTGATACCTGGTGGGAAAAGGAGTTGTTTTGTGGTCGGCCAGACTGGAAAAAGTTATTCAGCATTCCACGTCCGGAGCTTTCCCAGGAAGAACAAAGCTTCCTGAATAACCAGGTTGAACATCTTTGCCATATGCTTAATGATTGGGATATCGTTTTCAAAGAACGCGACCTGCCTGGCGAAGTCTGGGAATTTCTAAAAAAAGAAAAATTTTTTGCCATGGTCATACCAAAAGAATACGGTGGCCTTGGATTTTCAGCACTTGCACATTCAACTGTCGTGACAAAAATTGCAACTCGCAGTATCAGTGCAGCAGTCACAACCATGGTACCCAATTCTCTCGGCCCTGGTGAGTTACTTGTCCGCTATGGGACTGAAGAGCAAAAAAACCATTATTTACCTCGTCTTGCCAATGGATCAGAAATACCCTGTTTTGCACTGACTGCGCCTGACGCTGGAAGTGACGCAGGCGCCATACCTGACTGCGGGGTCGTCTGCCGCGGCGAATATAATGGCAAGGATGTACTCGGCATCCGCCTTAGCTGGGACAAGCGCTATATTACGCTGGCACCTGTTGCCACATTACTTGGTCTTGCCATTCATTTATACGATCCGGAACACTTGCTCGGGGAAAAGACCGATATCGGTATTACATTATGCCTGATACCCACCAGCCATCCGGGTGTTGAAACAGGTTCGCGTCATCTTCCCATGTATCTGGCATTCATGAATGGTCCCACACGTGGAAAAGATGTTTTTATTCCAATTGACTGGATCATTGGCGGAACAAAAATGGCAGGGCAGGGCTGGCGAATGCTGATGGAATCGCTTTCTATCGGGCGGTCAATCTCACTGCCGGCACTTTCTACTGCATGCGGAAAAGTCGCTTACCGGGTCACTGGAGCATATGCACGGGTGCGTAAACAATTCAATTCGCCGATATCTGCATTTGAGGGCATTGAAGAATCGCTGGGCTACATTGCCGGTTACAGTTACATGCTTGAAGCATGCAGAATCATGACAGCCGGCGCTGTTGATCAGGAAATCAACCCTTCCATTGTTTCGGCCATCGCAAAATATCACATGACAGAAATGTGCAGACGCATTATTTCCAATGCAATGGATATTCATGCGGGCCAAATGATCCAGGTGGGTCCGCGTAATTTGATGGCGAACGGTTATCTTGCTGTGCCAATCAGTATTACGGTAGAAGGAGCCAACATCCTCACTCGCAATCTTATCATTTTTGGTCAGGGGGCAATTCGCTGTCATCCTTATCTTCTGAAGGAAATTGAATTAATCAGCGCCTCTAATACCAACATAGAAGATCTGGATCGCGTAATGATGTCGCATATAGGTTTTTATGCGAGCAATCTGTTGCGTAATCTTGCCTATGGCTTGACTGGGGGATATTTCATTTTTTCATCAGCCAAAAACCGAAAAATCAAAAAATACATGCGGCAATTAACACGCATGAGTGCTGCACTCGCATTATTGGCCGACTCAAGTTTAATTTTGCTGGGCGGCTCCTTGAAGCGCCGCGAACGTATTTCGGCCAGGCTGGGTGACATAATGAGCAACCTCTATCTGGCATCGACCGTCCTGAAATACTATCACGATAATAATAAGCCAAATTCTGACGTCGACTATGTACGTTGGTCGTTACATGAATGTCTCTATAAAATTCAGATCGCAGCGAATGAATTACTGGACAACTTTCCAAACCGCTGGATAGGGAGATTATTGCGTTTGATTATTTTCCCGTTTGGAACAGCCTACAGAAATCCAAGAGACAAATTACACTCGAAAATTGTCGAGCAAATGCTCGCGCCTTCAGAATTCAGAGATCGTCTCACCAAATATTGTTATATCAGCAATGATGATAACAGTCTTTCACAACGTCTGGACAAGGCTTTGACACAATTATCTATCATTGAACCGTTACAGAAAAAGCTTCATAAAGCAGTTAATACAGGCGTCATACCACGAACCTTTGAATTTACTGACCGTATTCAAGCAGCTCAACATGCTGGTATCATATCAGCCGAAGAGGCGGCCTTGCTTTCAGATTTTGAAAAAATAAGAACTGAAATTATCAAGGTAAATGAATTTTCGTTTGATTTGGGCGAGGTAGTTGCGTAATCCTGATAAATCTATAGTAAAGGGAATACAACATGACAGGAAAATCTATGCCATTTATGCGTGATGTCTATATAGTTGATGGTGCTCGCTCACCATTTTTAAAAGCGAAAGGCAAGCCAGGCGTATTTTCTGCATCCGATCTCGCAGTCAATGCTGGCAAGGAATTGTTGCAGAGACAGCCATTTTCACCAGGCGAGATAGATGAAGTCGTGATTGGCTGTGTCATGCCAAGTCCCGACGAAGCAAACATTGGACGCGTCATTGCATTACGTCTGGGCTGCGGGAAAACCGTGCCGGCATGGACAGTGCAGCGTAATTGCGCATCCGGTATGCAATCTCTCGATAGCGCGGCTAAAGATATCGCCTCTGGCCGGCATGACCTGGTATTGGCAGGCGGCACAGAAGCAATGAGCCGGGCTCCACTGATGTTTAACGAGGGCTATACCAACTGGATAGCCGGTTTGATGGGTGCAAAAGGATTCAAAAATAAATTGAAGGCATGGACGCAATTCAGGCCTTCCTACCTCAAGCCAATCATCACCCTTTTACGTGGCTTAACTGATCCCTTGGTAAACCTCTCCATGGGACAAACTGCTGAAAACCTGGCTTACCGATTCAATATCACCCGCGAACAGATGGATCAGTTCTCGATTGAGAGCCATCAGTTTGCAGCAGCAGGACAGGATAACCATCATTTTGCTGAAATACTTCCGGCATTCGGAACAACTGGTGATTTTTATCTGAATGATGATGGTATACGCCGTGATTCATCAATGGAAAAGCTTGCAACTTTAAAACCATTCTTTGATAAAAAATTTGGCAGTGTGACAGCGGGAAATAGCTCTCAAGTTTCGGACGGCGCGGCATTGTTATTACTTGCCAGCAAGGATGCCGTTAAAAAATACGGCTTACCGGTATTGGCACGCATTGTTGATGTTCAATGGGCTGGCGTTGACCCCGCCGAAATGGGATTGGGGCCTGTATACGCAACACACAAATTACTGCGACAGCAAAATCTGCAAATGGAAGATATCGATTATTGGGAAATCAATGAAGCATTTGCCGCACAAGTCCTGGGGTGTTTGCGTGCCTGGGAGAGCGACGAGTATTGCCAAAAGAACCTGGGCCTGGATCGCGCTCTCGGCACAATAGATCGATCCAGGTTAAATGTTGATGGCGGAGCAATTGCAATCGGACATCCGGTGGGGGCTAGCGGTGCACGCATAGTTCTTCATCTTGTCGACGTTTTACGGCGTAAGAACGCCAAAAAAGGGATCGCTACTATCTGTATTGGTGGCGGACAGGGCGGTGCGATGTTAATTGAAAATGTTTCCGAGGTATAACATGAACAACATGCAAACATACAACAATTGGCGGCTGGAAACAGACTCCGATCAAATTTTATGGCTTTATTTCGACAAGCAAAATGCCTCGGTGAATACACTCGATCGCAGTGTCATGGAAGAATTTTCCATAATAATCGACAATCTGGCTAGTGATAAAACACATCAAGGTGTCATTCTTGCTTCAGCAAAATCGAGCGGGTTTATTGCCGGCGCTGATATTTCTCAATTCACACAATTCAAGGATATTGAAGAAGCCACGTCGGTATTACGTTTAGGCCAGCATATACTGGACAAGCTCGAAGCTTTAAAACTGCCTGTTGTCGCCATGATTGATGGGTTCTGTCTCGGTGGTGGTCTGGAACTTGCACTGGCATGTCATTACAGGGTAGCTGAAGAAAGCGCAAAAACACGGTTAGGACTGCCCGAAGTTAAATTAGGAATCCATCCAGGATGGGGTGGGACAGTCCGTCTTCCAAGGCTGATAGGTGCTCCGCAGGCATTGAATCTTATTCTCGCCGGTCACACCGTAAGCGGTAAGGCAGCGGCCAAAATCGGCTTTGTAGATGTTGCTGTACCAAAACGACAACTGGTTCATGCAGCAAAATACTATGTCACTAAAAAGCCACCGCGCCACAAACCAACGGCATTACAAAAATTAACCAATCAAAAGCTGGCCAGGCAGGCTGTCGGTTATTTCATCCGCAAACAGTTAAGAAAAAAAGCCAATCCGCTTCATTATCCAGCTCCATTTCATGTGCTGGATAATTGGGAACATATTGGTGTAGAGAGTGATGCCGCTTATGACCGTGAAGCCAAAAGCTGCGGCAAATTATTTTTTAGTGAAACCTGTCAAAATCTCGTCAGGGTATTCTTTCTACAAGACCGTTTAAAAGGCCTGGCTAAAGAATCACCTTTCGCACCCAAACACGTCCATGTTATCGGCGCTGGTACCATGGGCGGCGATATAGCCGCCTGGTGCGCTCTACAAGGCATGACTGTGACACTGCAGGATCTTGAGCCTCGTTTTATTGCGCCGGCAATCAAACGCGCCAGCGCGCTGTACAAGGACAAACTCAAAGAACGCTATCTTGCACAGAAAGCGATGGATAATCTCATCCCCGATGTAAATGGAAACGGTATCACACGTGCGGATGTGATTATTGAAGCGGTGATCGAAGATTTGGCCATTAAGCAGTCGACTTTCAAAATGATAGAATCCAGAGCCAAACCGTCGGCAATTCTTGCAACCAATACATCCAGTATTCCACTCGATGATATCAATACCGTGTTACAAAACCCGGAACGCCTGGTAGGGATTCATTTCTTTAATCCCGTCGCAAAAATGCTGTTGGTTGAGGTTGTCAAAGGTAATCGCACAAGCCAGGAAATTGTAGACAAGGCAATCAGTTTTGTCCGCAAGATTGACAGACTGCCGTTACCAGTCAAAAGCAGTCCCGGCTTCCTGGTAAATCGAATACTCATGCCATACCTGCTTCAGGCTGTTGAACTGATGAAAGAAGGTGTACCCATGACTACCATTGATAAGGCGATGACAACTTTCGGCATGCCGATGGGACCGATAACACTTGCTGATACCGTTGGTCTCGATGTCTGCCTTTCTGTTGCCAACTATCTGAGTAAGTATTTTAATACTCCCGTGCCGCAACGCTTGGTCGAAATGGTTGAAAAACGCAAGCTTGGCAGAAAAACCGGCGAAGGCTTTTATAAATACGACAAGCGCGGCAAACAAATCAAGCCAGAAGAAAAGCCTTATGAAAAACCATTAGATGAAATATCAAATCGTCTTGTCTTGACCATGCTGAATGAAGCTTTTGCCTGTCTGCGTGAAGATGCAGTCGCTGATGGTGATTTGCTCGATGCAGGAATGGTTTATGGCACAGGATTTGCGCCATTCCGGGGCGGCCCGATTCATTATGCTAAATCGCAAGGCATTAATGAATTATATCAACAATTCGTCAAGCAACAGGAAGCACGCGGTGAGAAACCTGAAATGCATGCCTGGGAAGCAACCGAAGTATAACGCATTCAAGTTTTACTTTAAGAAACGCCTCCATCTTATTGAGGGAGGCGTTTTGGCTTATATGTGTCAACCAGTAATTTGCTCATCACTGCTTTTTTTCACTTCAATTATGCAAATCAATAAAAATTCATTTATTCATTTTTTATTGTTTGCAACCAGATCAATCAGATTATTTTCAGAAACCCTGAAACCCATCTCACTCATATCCTGTTGAAACCAGGAATTTATCGTGAGACCAGGAATTTCAAAAAGCATACTTAAGATTTTCTTAAGCTTGTGGTGAGAATATGCAGAGACATGATGGACAAACCCATATGTGGACTTAATGGAGAATGCATGCAAAGAGCTGCCTTACCAAGTCAATCGTTGGATGACAAATTTAATAATCATCCTGCGTATCAATTCTGTGTCCGCGTTGAAGCACTCATTGAAAAAGTCACCGTATATGCCCACAAATACACCAAGCATCCGGACGATCTTGATATCATAAGGGAAGATGTCAAATCATTGCGTAGCTCTCTGGAATTGATCAAACCATCCGTCACAGCCTTCGAAGCTCAACGCAAACCCGCCATGATTTCTAGTGAACTTGAGAACAGACGCCAACGAGCCATCAGGAAATTGGTGCAAGCTGAAGAAAATTTGCAAATAGTCAGTACTGCAGCCAGTGAATATATTAAAAATTTACAAACCCGCTACAAACAAATTGAAACAACCATCCGTCAATTGGAAACCACACCTGAAGCAGCAAAGCTGGCGGAACTCGAAAGAAAACTGGCAGCTCTGGAACATGAAACAGCATCATTAGCAAAACGCCAGGAAAGTCTTCACGATATCCCAGGCGGCATATTATCATTCTTATCCATATCCAGGAATAAACAACAGGATGATCAGGCTTATCCTTATATTGATGCCGAGTTACGGCAAAAAAATAAACAGATTCATTTATTGAAAGAACAGATAAAAAAAATAAATGATCATCTGAATATTACGACGCTTAGATCTGAGCTTGCCGACATTGATGAAACGTTACTGCATCATGACCAGGAATCCAGACAGCAAATCCAGCAGGCTCAAGAAGCAGTTGACTATGCGAAAACAAAAGCACTGAATTGCACAATAGATATCACCAGAATTATCCTGGAAAATAATTCAAAAGTCAGTGATGTCATCATGTATTCATTGTTGCGTGTGTACGTCCGACTATTGAATTTACTCTCGACCATTCAACTTACATACACACTCATAAGCAATAGCGACAAAAAATATATATTTAATTCCGAGGATGAAAATCCCCGAAAACGCATCAGGTTTCTCAACAAGCTTGTCTCAGAAAAAATCATGGAGTCATTTGAAACCACTTTTGGCATCCTGTCATGCCCGCGTTCAGGATTCAATACCGGCGTCAACATTCATGAACATTACGAAACGCTGGAGCAAGCCACAAAAGACAAGTTTTTAGCTATTGATCCTGTACATGACACGCAGGAAATTCTTTCCGAATTAATGGAAGCCATTCTGCCGGTGGATGAAGCGCTCCCTAATCACAGCTTTTTGACCGGGCCAGCATCCTCTTCCTTGTTCACATCACAGAATGGAAGAATGAAACAGACATCAAGCCGGCAGATGACATCGCTGTCAAGCGTATTTGAGACACAGTTCAAGATTTCTTAGTATAAGCCATGCAGTTTTTACAGGGTTTCTGATCCGCTATATAAGGTGTCATGTAGAAATAACACTGGCCATCAAAACGATGCTCTCTCATTTCTGCGTCATATATGAACCCTTTGCAAGACTTGTCCTGATCACAGGTAAATTGACAAAGCTGCACATCCGGAAAGGGAATTTTTTTGGTGTACGCAATATATCTCTGTTGCGAGGTAACAACCGTAGAAACATAATTATTGATAATCAACCCCCGGGCATGCTGTTCCTTCAACAGATTTTGTTTGAATAGATTGGATTTATCATGCCAATTCGCCATACGATCATAGCCAAAACAAAAGATATTGTTATAATGTTTAAGCCAGTTATAAATAATTTCATTGGGTATATCATTCATTTTTTCAACCTGGAATGGATAGAGTTCTTCTCTCAGGGATGGCATCAAGTAAGCATATCTAAACAGGGTTCCACTATAGGTATGATGGAATTTCAGGTAAAAATTGCGTTCTTTCATTTGCAGAAGGTTATAATCATCAGCGGTCAGGAACAGAAGAAAAGGATACGCAGCATTCCCCAGCATATAATCGCTATGCAATATGCTGTCTTCAACGACTATGATGCTTTCTGAATCGAGCCTGCCGTGAATAGCTGGAGGATGCAGAACAGCATTGCGATTCAATGACAGCCCCAGGTTACCTTGATCAATTTGTTTATATTTGCTTATATTCTCGCGGTTGACAGTAATTCCGGTAGCGGCAATTAATAGCGCGCTTGCCACACAAAACAGAGCTGTCAATCTGGCATGCGTCAAATAACGATGAAAAAAATACTCAACACCAAATCCCATCATCTGACCCAGACAAATCAGCGTCAGACTGTGGTGCCACGGAGCTCCCGAAGCCCAACTTAAAGGCAGGACCAGAAACAGCAGAGAAGAAATCAGTAAAAAAAGCAGTGATTTTTGGTACGCGGTTTTTTGTCTGTCATTGCCACGATAAACCAGCAAAGCAGAATAGAGTAACAGCCAGAATAGCGACCATATGATAAAGCGTGTGACAGGAGGAAACACAATAGTACGCCAGGAGGAATTTGCAAACGGCAAGCTGCCATATGGGATATAATCATTTTCCAGGCCAAATACATCTTTCAAAAATGCATTTGCCGTCCCCAGACTGTGCTGCATATTAAAACTATGAGCTGCATATCCAAACGAAGGCCACGCTTGAAAAAAATACCACCCGGTCAATAGACAAGTGCCGGTAATCATGATCAAAATTGTTCGTGACTGTCTGTTATTTAACAGGTCTTGCAGATAATAAAAAAATGGCTGCTGGCGATAGAGCATGATGCAAAAATAACAAAAAAGCACGGGACCAAGCATGATTGCTGGTTCCTTGAAACTGGTAGCAATCATGTATGTCAGCAACGAAATATAAAATAGATATTGATGCTGGAATTCGACAGGATTGATTTTTAATCTGTCATTGTGATCAGGGAGATTATTTTGAGCAGACAAATTATACTGGCAATATAATGTGAAAACATACAAAGACATCACAGCAAAACAAACATAGGCGAACTCAAAATGCATGATTGTTAAACGGGAAATACTCAACGCAGGATGCGAGAGATAAATGCTGAATGCGATATAACCGCCGAATTTTAGCGAAGGGAACAACAATTTGTAAATTTTGATGCTGAAAAAACCGGTTAACGCCAGGAAAACCATATTGATAACAATAAAGGCTTTGGTGTTGTGCCAGCCAATAAATGGTGTTATCAATTGATAAACAAGAAAGTGTCCTGATGGCCTGAAAAATGGCACGTTGGCATGCAGCCAGGTGGGATGCATATAGAGATTGATTAAATCCCTGAAGCTGTTGACTGTTTGATTAGCAATGTAAATAGATGGTTGTTCCGGATACATCATATCGAAAGAAATGACTGGCAAATTTATAAAGAGCACCACAGACAAGGTGACGACAAATAAGATAATATTTTTAATGACACTTGAAATAGTCAGATTCCGGGCAAACTGTTTCATTGTACCACAATCCTGTTCAACATCATGTACATGTAAATCATCCTCATCAAACCATCCTGGCAATAACCATTGCTAATCCTGCATAATATAGTTTTTGTATCCCATCTTGCTACAAATTTTAAGCATTTTTCAGCGGTATCAATCAATGATATATAATTCAGGACAAAAACAGGCTGAGAGCATTGTCTTCGCTACCTATACCCATTAGACTCAGGATGTTGACTAATTAGCATGAACATTGGAAAGCAGTGATGCATACAGACCAGGATAACAATTTTACTATCGTCATCCCGACTTATCGTGAAGCCAAAAACATCCCTGATCTGCTTAAACGCATCGCCAGCGTCAATTTCCATAACAGATCTTTTGAAGTTCTGCTGGTTGACGATAACAGTCAGGACGGGACTGAGGAAATCGTTGATCAACTTTCAACCGTGTACCCCTGGGTACGCGTGATTGTCCGCAGTAATGAACGAAATCTCAGTGAATCTGTCATTGATGGCTTCAAGAATGCTCAATACCCCATTGTCGTTACAATGGATGCCGACTTAAGCCATCCTCCGGAAAAAATTCCCGAGATGCTCGCCGTATTAGCTGAACCCGGCGTGGATATTGTCATCGGTTCGCGTTATGTTGCAGGTGGAAGCACGGATTACTACTGGCCTCGCAGCCGCAAGGCCGCATCATGGCTAGCGGCACTTATCGCCAGATATTTATTGTCTGCCAATGCCAAAGACCCATTATCGGGATTTTTAGCCATTCGAAAAAAAACGTTTTTTTCTGCGGAACAATTAAATCCGATAGGGTGGAAAATCGGCCTGGAAATAATGATTAAATGTCACTGTAAAAATATCCGTGAAGTGCCTATTCATTTTGCCCAGCGTCGTTACGGATCCAGCAAGCTCAATTTCAGAATTTCAATCGATTATTTGACACATGTGTTCCGTCTAATGAGTTATAAATTGATTCACCTTAATTCAGACGGGAACAAGACACAGTGATCAACCCGGATTACTCAATTGTTCAGTTGGTTTCTTCCCTGCGCCTGAGAATTTCATGCTATCACGATTGGCGGTTACCAGACGGCTGGCTGTCTGGCTAATAATCCCCCTTGCGACTAACTCCTTCAAATTCTGTTCCAACGTAAACATGCCGGCATCACCACTTGTCTGAATGGTTGATTCAATGTGTGAGTTCATTCCCTGGCTGATCAAATGCCGAATTGCTGGTGTAGCAAGCATGATTTCAAATGCAGCAACTCTTCCTGGAGTGGTTTTTTTCACCAGGGTCTGGCAAACAACACCTTGTATTGTTTCTGAAAGCATATTTCTTACCCTGTTTCTTTCCGATGTCGGGAATACATCCACAATTCGGCTGACTGTTATGGATGCTGAGCTGGCGTGCATTGTTGATAAAACCAGATGACCTGTTTCCGCAGCGGTCAATGCCAGGCGTATTGTTTCAAGATCTCGCATCTCACCCAACATGATGACATTAGGATCCTGCCTTAGTGACGATCGCAGCGCAGATGAAAAACTGACGGTGTCACGTCCAAGCTGGAGCTGATTGATTGAGCTTTTTTTACTGACATGTAAATATTCAATCAGATCTTCAATTGTTATGATGTGTGACGAACGTATGGTATTGACATAATCAATCATTGAGGCGAGGGTAGTGCTTTTCCCAGAACCGGTTGGGCCAGTCACGAGTATCAGGCCGTAAGGCAATACCAGCAGTCTTTTTAAAATGGGCGGCAGTCCCAATTCGTCAAAAGAAGGCACCTTTACAGGTATCACACGGAAAATAGCAGCGATGCCATGGTTTTGATGAAAAACATTTACCCTGAAGTTTCCAAGTTGCGGGAAATGAATCGCCATATCCAGGGTTAGATGTTTTTCAAATTCCTTCTGCTGTTCACCCGACATGATTTCATAAATAATTTTTTTTGCAAACTCCTGAGAATAAGCGGACATGTCTTTGATCGCCGTCAACTCACCATCGATGCGTATCATTGGCGGCATTCCGGCAACAACGTGGATATCTGAAGCTCGCTGCTCAACAGCGATTTTAAGTATGCTCTCAATTTCCATAATGACTCCCCGAAGTATAATCAGACTTGTCTCTTCCAATATCATTAACTTAATTATAGCAATCCGCCCCGATATATTTTTTAAATAAAATAATTATTAAAATACAATAAGTTAAATACTGATTTTGATAGGAAGCTTCATTCTGTCAGCTATTTTCGTTTCCACTTGATATTGCATCCAACACTGGCTTTTTGATCCGGATTGACTGGATTGCCAGCGAGGATATTGTCCAGCGCTCGGCATAATTCATTGCCAGTCACTGGCTGATTATTTCCAGGTGTTGAAGCATCAAAACGGCCGCGATAGACACAACACAGGTTCTGGTCAAAGATATAAAAGTCTGGCGTGCATGCAGCTTGATAGGCTTTTGCAACTTCCTGGGTTTCATCATAAAGATACGGAAAGGAATAGTGATGATTGAGCGCTTCAGCACGCATGTTGTCTGGACTGTCAGCTGGATAATTTGATACATCATTTGAACTGATCGCAATGAAGCTTACATTTTTTTTACGATAGAGATTAGCAACTTCTGCTAATTTTCCCTGAATATGCTTAACATAAGGACAATGATTACAGATAAACATAATCACTGTCGCTTTATCGGATGCCAGATCAGAGAGCGTGAAATAGTTGCCGGAAACAGTATCAAGCAAACGGAAATCAGGAGCTTTGGTACCTAGCGGAATCATTGTGGATGGTGTCTCAGCCATAACAACCTCATCATGTTTATAATGTTTGTTTTATCGTGTAAATACGGTATCCTTACACCGCCTCCTATTTCAAGCAGAATTGAATAGAACGAGAGTGTTTCAACCTGTATCAGCAGGATGACAGAGAAGATAACAGAAGATGATTGCCGCGTCTGCCTTGCAGCCTCGTGGTGAATATGAACCTGTCACTCACTCTGCTCGCTACACGTTGAAACATTCTCATAGAACCGCCTGGTAGAGCGTTAGGAGATAAACAATAAAAAGTTTTAAGGAGAGAGATTCAATGAAACATTTTGTCATGCGCCGCTTCGTCACTGTACTCTGTGCTTCAGGAATATTCGGAATTTCATCCCAGGCGATGGCCTCAGCATTCCAGTTATGGGAGCAGGATGGCGCCAGTGTAGGCAATTATCATGCCGGTTACGCAGCAGAAGCAAACGATGCGAGTACAGCCTGGTATAACCCGGCAGGTATCACGCGATTCCAGAATCAGCAAATTGTATTTGGCGGCTCAGCAATTATGTCTGACTTCAAATACAAAGGTAACGTAAGCGTCA
>Ga0070740_10001432_pt1 | contig 32920 bp, 38 predicted proteins | sample Coa_R2_FD_67286 | JGI IMG/M metagenome (GOLD analysis project Ga0070740, IMG submission 67286) | Surface soil microbial communities from Centralia Pennsylvania, which are recovering from an underground coalmine fire - Coalmine... | ecosystem: Environmental > Terrestrial > Soil > Unclassified ...
CAGATAAAGGCTCGCTCGCACAATCCCCCCGCATCCTCTATCGAGATCCGCAGGAACCATTGCGGCGCGGGCCTGCGGCATAGAACGCATTTTTCAGCAGGCGATGAAGAATCCTGATGCGCCATAGCATCGCCCATTCTACATGATTGCCTCGCGGCTGGATGCTATGATAACTCCCGATTCGCATGGAGCCCGACCCGGGCGCTATCATTCGTTCGTACTTACCCGCAATCGGCGATCGACCCGCGCGCAGGGCGAAGATGCGCCGGCGTGAACCGGCGCCCGCTCGCTGACGCCTCTCTCTATCCCGAATGGATCAGGCATACACCAAACAGAAGATTAAGGAATTGCGCGCGATGGTCGGGGAAGGCGACCGCGTCGCGATCGTACTCCAGGACGATCCGGACCCCGACGCGATGGCGAGCGCGATGGCTTTGAGGACCCTGCTCGGCCGCAACAAGCAGACCACGCCGTTCTTCAGCTTCAAGCCCGTCACCAGGCCCGAGAACCGCACGATGGTGCATCTGCTCGAAATCGATATCGAGCCGGCATCGACCGAGGAACTCGACGAGTACGACAAGATCGCGATGGTGGACGTACAGCCGCCGTTCTTCGGCGACCGCCTCAAGCGCGCCGACATCGTCATCGACCATCATCCCAACTACCCCCCGAGCGACGTCCCGTTCATGGACGTCCGCACCAGGTACGGCGCAACCGCGACCATCATGACCGAGTATCTGATCTCCGCCGACGAACACATCAGCGAACGCCTCGCCACCGCCCTGCTCTACGGAATCCGCAGCGACACACTCGCGCTCTCGCGCCGCGTCACCGACGACGACCTGCAGGCGTTCATCACCCTGTACCCGCTCGCCAACTACAACATGCTCAAACAGATCGAGCGGCCTGAACTTCCCGTGGATTTCGCGCGAGTGCTCTCGCGCGCGCTTGCGCGGATGGAAATCGTCGACGGTCTCGCCGTCATCAATCTCGGCCATGTCGTCCGCGACGATATCATCGTGCAGGTCGCCGATTTCTGCCTCCAGTTCGAGGGCGTCGAATGGGTCGCGGTGGCCGGAAAACTCGGCCGCGATCTCGTAATCGCCGTACGCAACTACGGGATGAGCGGCGACAACGCGGGCGAGGCGGTCAAAAACCTGTTCGGCGAGATGGGCAGCGCCGGCGGCCATCGCAACATGGCCAAGGCCGTCATCAGGCAGACGGCATGGCGGCGACGTGAGGGCAGCACCCGCGATCGCTTCATCGAGGAGCGCCTGCGCGAACTGTTCCTCAGGGAAATCTCGGGCGAACGCAAGCGCGGCGGCGAAGCGCCGCGCGCCGCGGCGCGAAACGGCGGCTAGATCGGACCCATCGCGCGCCCTCCCGTCGCGCTCATCGGTTTACCCGCGCGCCCGTTGTCCGTATCGTATAGGGCGTGAGCGCGGTGGAGGCGACGGTAGAGATCAAGAACCGGCTTGGGCTTCATCTTCGCGCCGCTTCCACGCTGGCGCAGACCGCCAACCGCTTCAAATCGCAAATCACGATCGTCCGCGGCAAAAGCCAGGTCAGCGCCAAGAGCGTGACCGGCCTGATGATGCTTGGCGCGGAAAAAGGCGTGAGGGTGAAAATTCGAGCCGAAGGCGAGGACGCGCGTGATGCCCTCAAGGCCGTACAGGATCTGTTCGAGGAGCGTTTTGGCGAAGAATAGCCATCGCTCCTTGATTCCACCTGACCGGTCGGTTATTAGATCGGCAACCAAAGTTCGGACAAGAATCCGCAGATTTGCCTGATTTCAGAGAAGCGCTTTTCCCGGCCGCCGCTTGTCTGCGAAACGCGCGGATTTCCTTTCCCTCACAAGGAGCCATCGTGCATGCCGCTTAAGGATTTCCTGTTCACGTCGGAGTCAGTCTCCGAGGGTCATCCCGACAAGATGTGCGATCAGATTTCCGACGCGGTGCTTGATGCACTGCTCGCCGAGGATTCCGGATCGCGCGTCGCGCTCGAGTCGCTCGCCAAAACCGGCCTCATCGTCCTTGCCGGCGAAATAACCTCGCGCGCCCGCCCCGATTTCGTCAATCTCGCCCGATCTGTCGCCCTCGAGATCGGCTACGACAGTCCCGAGAGCGGCTTCGACGGACATACCTGCGCCGTCCTGACCGCCATCGAACCCCAGTCTCCCGACATCTCGCAGGGCGTAACCGAGGGCGAAGGACTGCACAAGGAACAGGGCGCGGGCGACCAGGGGCTGATGTTCGGTTTCGCGTGCGATGAAACCCCTGACCTGATGCCGCTGCCGATCGCGATGGCGCATCGGCTGATGGAGAACCTGGCCCGGATGCGCAAGCGGAGGGACATCTCCTGGCTCAGGCCCGATGCCAAGAGCCAGGTGACCGTCCGCTACGCCGACGGCCGTCCGGTCGAAATCACCACCGTCGTCATCTCCACCCAGCACACGCCCGACGTCAAATACGAAACCATCCGCGAAACCATCATCGAAGAACTCATCAAGAAAACCGTCCCGGCCGAATACCTCACCAAGAGCACCGTGTATCACGTCAATCCGACCGGCCGGTTCGAAATCGGCGGCCCACACGGCGATTGCGGATTGACCGGCCGCAAGATCATCGTCGACACCTACGGCGGCTATGGCCGCCACGGAGGCGGCGCCTTCTCGGGCAAGGATCCCACCAAGGTGGACCGTTCTGCCTGCTACATGGCCCGATATGTTGCCAAGAACGTGGTCGCCGCCGGACTTGCCAAAAAGTGCGAGATCCAGGTCGCCTATGCGATCGGCGTCGCCGAACCGGTCTCCATCCTGATCGACACCTTCGACACCGGAGTGGTGCCGGACGCAAAGCTGTCCTCGACGCTTCGCGAGCTGTTCGATTTCCGACCCGCGGGAATCATCCGCTCGCTCAACCTTCGCCGCCCGATCTATCAGGCCACAGCAGCCTACGGCCATTTCGGCCGCAAGCCCCACGACGGGCTGTTTCCATGGGAGCGGACGGACATGGCCGAACGGCTGCAGAGCGCCTTCGGGCTCAACCGCCGCTGACGCGTCTGATCCACGTTTTCTCGGAACTCGGAGATCCATAGCGACATGTCATCTACCGCAACCAAAAGGAAGCCTGTAGGCAAGTCCCGCGTGGTCGGCCGTCCGGCGGCGGAGCACGATGTCCACGACCTGGGCCTCGCATCCGCGGGCCACAAGCGAATCGAATGGGCGGACCGCCAGATGCCGGTTCTCCGCAAGATACGCGAACGGTTTGCCAGGGAGCTGCCGCTCAAGGGGCAGCGTCTGGGCGCGTGCCTGCATATCACTTGCGAGACCGCCAACCTCTTGCGCACGCTCAAGGCGGGCGGCGCCGAGGTTTTCTGTTGCGCGTCCAACCCGCTTTCAACGCAGGACGATGTAGCCGCGGCTTTGGTCAAGGAATACGGAATTCCCACTTACGCCATTCATAACGAGGATCGCGACACGTATTACAGCCATCTGCGCGCCGTTCTCGACCGCCGCCCGACCATCACGATGGATGACGGCGCCGATCTCGTCAGCCTGCTCCACACCGAGTATCGCGACCGCACCGAAGAGGTCCGCGCCAGCATGGAAGAGACGACCACCGGTGTAATCAGGCTGCGCGCGATGGAGCGCGACAAAGCGCTTCGCATCCCGGTCGTCGCGGTCAACGATGCCCAGACCAAGCACATGTTCGACAATCGCTACGGCACCGGCCAATCGACCCTCGACGGGGTGATCCGCGCCACCGGCCTCCTTATCGCCGGATCGGTCGTGGTCGTGGGCGGCTACGGATGGTGCGGACGGGGAATCGCGATGCGCGCGCGCGGAATGGGCGCCGATGTGATCGTCACCGAGGTCGACCCGATTCGGGCTCTGGAAGCCGCGATGGATGGTTTTCGGGTGATGAAGATGGCCGAGGCCGCGCGCGTCGGCGATATCTTCATCACCGCCACCGGCGACAAGCACGTACTTGCCGCCCAGCACTTCTCCCTGATGAAGGACGGTGCGGTGCTGTGCAACTCGGGCCATTTCGACGTCGAAATTGACATGGCCTACCTCAACGACTCCGCGAAGAAGATCGAGCACGAGGTGACCGACAACGTCGATGCCTACCACCTGTCTAACGGCCGCGTCCTCTACGTCCTCGGACAGGGGAGGCTCGTCAACCTTGCGTGCGCCGAAGGCCACCCGGCGCAGGTGATGGACATGAGCTTCGCGACCCAGGCGCTCGCCTCGGAGTGGGCCGCAAAGAACGACGGCCTGCCCGTCAAGGTTCACGATGTTCCGATCGAAATCGAGGAGGAGGTCGCCTCGCTCAAGCTCGCTTCGATGGGCATAAAGATCGACGTGCTCACGCCCGAGCAGAAAAAGTACCTGGAGAGCTGGGAGAGCGGGACCTGACGGCCCCCAAGGCCCGTTAGAGCTCGACCTTCACCGCGGAGCGGCGGCGCCACAACTCGCCGCATCCCACTGAAGTCGCGATCAGCAACAGCGCCAGGAAGAAACGCGGCGACAGCGGATGCCACAGCGCGTCGCCCAGGAACGCGAACAGTATCGTCCCGGGGATCATCCCTATCACGCTCGCCCAGAAGTAGTCGCGAAAGCTGATGCGCGACGCGCCCGCGATCAGGTTGAGCGCGTTGTAAGGGACAACCGGCACCATCCGCAGATACAGCACGATCTGAAAGCCGTGCTTGGCGATCCGCCCAAGGATTGCATCGAAGCGCTTGCCGACGATGCTTTCGACGAAGCCCCGGCCCAGGAATCTGCCCGCGCCGAAGGCCACGATCGCCCCGATGTCCGCGCCGATCAGCGAATACACCGACCCCCACATCGTGCCGAACGCAAGCCCGCCCGCAATCGTCATCACCGCGCCCGGGACGAGGAAGGACGGCCCGATCGCATACAGCAGCACGTACACCAGAGGCCCCCATACGCCCCACGCGAGAACTTCGAGCTTGACCTGGCGCGGATCGCGGAACCATTCGCTGTGACTCAGCAGCAGCCACAGCGAACCGCCGGCTATCGCGGCAAGAACCGCGAGCTTGAGGACATTGAGCCAAAGCGCGGTGCCGCGCTCAGGCGGTTGGGATGTGCTTCCAAAAGGGGTGACGGCGGCCATGAAGGGAACGCTCCTCAATGATATGAGGCGAAAGCTCCGCGATACAAGCGGAAATCCGGCGATCTCGGGGCGTTTAGTTGCCGGGTGTTTGTCGGCCAACTTCGGTACGATTAGAGTCTCGATCGATTCCCGGCGCCCCGCGGCGCCCTTCGCACGGAGTTTCCGCAGATGAACGAACTAAAGGACAAGGTTGCCATCGTCACCGGTGGCGGCTACGGCATCGGAAGAGAAATCGCCCTAGCCTTCGCGCGCGCCGGAGCCGCGGTCGTCGTCGCCGCGCGCAGCGAGACACCGATGGTCGAAACGGTCGAGGAGCTGAAGAAGCTCGGCGCCAAAGCCATCCATGTCCGTACCGACGTATCCAGGGAAGCCGAATGCGCCCGGATGGCGGACGAGACACTCAAGGCCTTCGGCCGCATCGACATCCTGGTCAACAACGCCGGAATCGCCGGCCCCACCAAGCGCATCCCCGACATGACGCTCGCCGAATGGCAGGAGACGCTCGACATTAACCTGACCGGCGCATGGCTCGCCACACGCGCCGTGCTGCCCACGATGGACAAGCAGCGCTCGGGCAACATCCTCAACATCTCGTCCGGCGCCGGACGCCGCGGCTACCCGATGCGATCGCCGTACGCCGCATCGAAGTGGGGGATGATCGGGCTTACGCAAACCATCGCGGGCGAGTGGGGAGCGCGCGGAATCCGCTGCAACTGCATATGCCCCGGTCCCATCGAGGGTGACCGAATCGAGCGCGTCATGCGCGCGCGGGCGGAGGCTCTGAAAGTCCCTTACGAGCAGATCCGCGCGCAGTTCCTCTCCCAGGCCGCCCTCAATCGGATGGCGACCGAGGAGGAATGCGCCCGCGTGGCGCTGTTCCTCGTCAGCGAAGCTTCGGCAGGGATGACCGGGCAGACGCTGAACGTGGATGCGGGATCGATAATGAACTGATCGCGGGCGCGGGCCCGCATCCTGGCCGCTACTTCATGATGTGGTGATCGCGGACGGAAGCTTCGTAGCCCATGCGATGAAGCCGCGCGGCGAGTTCGGCCGCCAGCACGGGCGAACGATGCTTTCCGCCAGTGCATCCAAGCCCGATCATCAGGTAGCTCTTGCCCTCGCGCTGATAGAGCGGAATCAAAAACTCCAGCAATCCCCCGACCTCTTCAAGAAACCGCGCCGCCTCGGGCGATGCCATCACGTAGTCGCGCACCTTGGGGTCGCGCCCGTCGAGCGTCTTCAGTTCCGGCACAAAAAACGGATTGGGCAGAAAGCGCACATCCAGCACGATATCCATGCCGACCGGCATTCCGTACTTGTAGCCGAACGATGCGATCGAGATCGCCATCCGCGAACCCCGCGGCGCGCTCAGCACCGCCGCCGTCACCACCTCCCGAAGCTCGTGCACGGTCAGCGTCGTGGTGTCGATCACACGATTTGCGCGCTCGCGCAGCGCGCTCAGCGCAAGCCGCTCGCTGCGGATCCCTTCCGCCACCGTGAGGCCGCTATCCGCCATCGGATGAGGCCGGCGCGACTCGGAATAGCGGCGAGCCAGGACCTCATCGGATGCATCCAGGAACAGCACCTCCGGGCGCACACCGCTGCGTTCGAGCTCGGCGAAGATCGCCGGCCACTGCGGAAAGAAAAGCCGCTCGCGCGGATCGATCCCAAGCGCGACCCCGGTCAGCGCCTGATCGCGCTCCGAAGCAAGGCGCACCACGTCCGGCGCGAGCGCCACGGGAAGATTGTCGATGCAGTAGAAGCCGAGGTCTTCAAGCACCCGAAGCGCGGATGCGCGCCCGGAGCCGGAAACTCCCGTCACGATGATGAGCCGGGAGAGATTGCCAGCCTGACCCATGACGGTCGCGGCGCGCCGCCTAGTACTTGCTGTCCTCTTCGCGGATCAGCTTGTAGATCTCGGCGGCGTCGGCGGCGTTGATCAGGCGTTTTCGGAACTCGTCGTCCTTCAACAGGCGCGAGACCCGCGCCAGCGCCTTCAGATGAAGACTCGCGGAGTCCTCCGGCGCTACCAGCACGAAAAAGATGTGCGTCGGATTGCCGTCGAGCGAGTCGAAATCAACGCCGCCGCGATGCCGCCCGAAGGCACCGATGATCTTCGTGACCCCGCGCATCTTCCCGTGCGGAATTGCGATCCCGTCCCCGATCGCGGTCGAACCCAGACGCTCGCGCTCGCTGAGGACCGAAGCCAGCTCTTCAAAGTTGATATCCGGAAGCTTCGCGGCGAGGCCCTGGGCCAGTTCCCTGAGTACCTGGTCCTTGGAGGTTCCCTTCAGATCGGGAAGGACCATTTCCGGTGAGAGGATTTCGGTTACTTTCATCGATGAAGTTTTCGATTTGAGGATTCGCGCCGGTCAATGTCGCGATCGTTTGTTGTTCAGTTGCATCAGGGCGGGAAAGCCCCGGGGTTCACGGATTCGTCGGTTCGTTGCCCTCCGACTCGCTCAGGATCTCACTGGCGGAAAGCGCACGCACCTTGCGCGCCTCGATCTTCTCCATATACCGGGTAAGCTGGCGAACAATCTTATCCTCAAGCAGATCGATCACTGAGTAAAGGTCCTTCGATTCCTGCTCGGCGGTGGCGGACAACCTTCCTGACTTCACCGTAACTTCGCCGTGCTGCCTATACTTATCCACCGAAAGTATGACGTGGGCTTCGCAGGCGCGTTTTAGAAACCTGCCAAATCTCGAGAACTTCCGCTCTGCATAGCGGCGCAGCGCTTCACTGGGGTCGACATGATGGAAGGTCACGGTGACGCTGGTCGTGATCGGGTCGCGCGCCGCCCTCCGCCGCCTCCGCGCTTCCTGGCGCGATCGTTTGCCGCTCGCTTTGGCGTTCTTCATTCAGCACTCGCCTTTCGGCCTAAACCGCGTTATCCGACCTGTTTACGATTCGCGGAGGGCAGAATGCCCAGCGCCTGGCGATACTTGGCCACAGTCCGCCGCGCGATATTGATCTGTTTCGATCGCAGTATCTCCGCAATCGCCTGATCCGACAGCGGATTGCCCGGCTCCTCGGCCATCACCAGCGCCCGGATCTTCTCCTTGACCGTCTCCGCGCTTACATCCTCGCCGGTCGATGCCTTTACGCCCGAGGTGAAGAAGAATTTCAGCTCATAGATTCCCTGCGGAGTGTGAGCGTACTTGTTCGCGGTAGCCCGGCTGATCGTCGATTCGTGCATCCCGATGTCTTCGGCCACATCCTTCAGCACCAAAGGCTTCAGATGGCTGATTCCGTGGTCGAAGAACGCGCGCTGGAACTTCACGATCGAATTGGCAACCTTGAAGATGGTCTGTTGGCGCTGGTAGATGGACTTGACCAGCCATTTGGCCGATCGCAGCCGCTCCTGGAGGTATTCCCGCGTCTCCGGCGCCGCGTTCGCATCGTTCATCACTCGCTGGTAGTAGCCCGCAATCCTGAGCCTCGGCACCGCATCCCGGTTCAGCGTCACCACGTAGTCGTTGCCCACCTTGTGGATGTACACGTCGGGGACCACGTAGGTCGGCTCCTCGCCTCCGTAGTCACGCCCCGGTTTGGGCTCGAGCAGCGCGATGATCTTGTGCGCCTGCCCCACCATCTCCACGGTCACGCCGCACAGCCGCGCGATCTCCGAGTAGCGATGCTTCTCAAGCAAGTCGAGCCTCTCGCGCACGATCCGCGCCGCCAGCGATCCTTCCATCCCAAGGTTTTCGAGCTGCAAAAGCAGACATTCCCTGAGATCGCGCGCTGCGCATCCGGGCGGATCGAAGCGCTGCACGCGCTTGAGAACCCGCTCCACTTCGGCGGGCGATGTTTCGAGCTGCTGGGCCAGTTCCTCGAGCGGCGTCTCCAGGTAACCGTCATCGTTGAGATTGTAGATTATCGTCGCGCCGATCCTCTGATCGCCCTCGCTCAGGTTCGACAGCCTGAGCTGCCACATCAGATGATCCTCGAGCGAGCTTCGGCGCATCGAGGTGTTCTCGAGCGCGCTGCGATGGTCGTCCTCTGAATCGGGAGGAGCGCTCTCCTGCCAGTTGTTCGAATAGGTCTCGAGGTATTCGCGCCAGTCCAGCTTGTCGAGTCCGTCCAGTTCGCGGAGCTCGACGGCCGCATCGTGCGCCTCGCTCTCCAGCATCCGCGGCGGCTCTTCGGGAGCGCCGTCCCCCGGCTCCCAGTTGTCCACCGGCTCGTCCGGCAGCGCTGCTTCCGGCTCCGATGCGAGTTTCTCCGCCTCAGGGCCAAGCCCGCTCCCGTCATCCTCCGGAATCTCCGCGTCCGGTGCGGTCTCCGCCGGACTCTGATCGAGCGGCTCAAGCATCGGGTTCTGCTCGAGTTCGGTCTGGACCACGGTTTCGAGTTCAGGCAGGGAGAGCTGAAGAATCTTGATCGCCTGCTGCAACTGGGGCGTCATCACCAGTTGCTGGCGAAGCCTGAGATCCTGTCCGAGTTTTACCTCAAGAGCCATCTAACAAATCTGATCAGGGATTTCCTTCCGTCATCGAGCCTTCGATCGATGCGGGCCCCCGCGACGGGCGATCCTGCGCGGGCGGCGCCGGGCTCGACTCGTCGCCCCCGCCCGACCCGTCAAGCGATAGCTTGGATTCATGGGGAAAGATTACCGCGCGGGCGTTCTCCACGTCACTCTGATTGGTGTCCAGATGGACGGTTATCTTGGTGCCGGCGATCTGATCCTCGCCGTCGTGCACCACCGGCGATCCCGTAAGGGTCACCGTATGACGGGTTTGATCCAGCACCGCATGATCTCCGGTCGCCCATCGGGTGCCCTGGCTAATCCTAACGTTGCCGCTCGCGATCATCTCCTTGACGTCGCGAAAGTCCGCTCCGTAGTTCACGCGCAGCGAATCACTGGTCAACTGGCTTCCCGACTGCGTCGCCCGCACATGTCCCGAAAAGATAACCGATCGCCCCTCGTAGTCGAGCTGAAGTTTCTCGGACTTGATGTTGATGGGGTCCTTGCCGCTCGATAGCCGCAGAGCCGCCAATCCGGCCGCCATTCCCTGATCCGGTGCAGCCTCTTTGCCTTCAAGCGCCCTCGCCGCCTTCCCCCGCTTCGCTTTGCCGCCCGATGAGCCCTGGTCCGAACCTGCGCGCCCCGATCGTGCCGGCGCCTCGGCCAGCGATACCGCTTCCGCTGGTGTAACGGCCGCTGCGGCGGCCGCGGGTGCCGGGGCCGATGCAGAAGATGGCGCCTCCGAGCTCACGAGCGAAGAAGGCGGAGCCCATCCCGACGATACCGAAGGTTCGGAAGCCGGCGGTGCGGTTGCCACCGATGGAGCCGCGGCGGGCGCCGACGACTCCGCCATCGGGGCCGGCGCGACTGCCGCTGCCGATGATGCCGGAGCGGCCTCGCCTGGAGGACCGGATTCCATCGGCACTGGCGGCGGCGCAGCGGCTACCGAAGGCTCCGCAGCAGGCGGTCCCGGAAGCACCGTCGTGCCCGGCTCGATGCGCACCTCCGATGGAGTCGCGGGAGACGGTGCCGCTTCCGATATCGCAGATGACTCCGGACTTGCCGCGGGCGCGCTCGCCGATACGGGACTCTCCGCCGCAGGAGCTGACGAAGCTTGAGCGGGAGGTGTTTCCGATGCCGGCGCGGGTGCCGGCTGCGATGCCGTCTCCGGCACCGGCGCCGCAGCCGGCTCTGACGCCCCCGATGGTGCTGTCGCGGCCGAGTCTCCCGAAGGACTCGACTCCGCGCCCGGAACGCCGCCGACGACCTTCACCGCGTCCGGCCCGCGGTCGAAGTCGTCAACCGTGGTGGGTCCGGGTGGCGATGCTTGAGGTGCTCCGGATGAACCGGCCGCCGCGCCGGGAAGGTCGGACGGCAGAAGGCTCTGTGCGCGCACCAAACCGGAAGGCGCGAATACGGATGCGATCGCCGCAACAAAAGCGACCCGCAGAATTCCCCGCCGAACGGGCTTCAAGCCCGACAAATCAGCTTTGGTTGGCCTTGCCACTGTCTTTCTTCGGAGTGATGTCGGTGCTCACCTGTTGGTTGAGCTGAAACACGCGGGTGCGCGAGTTCCCGGTCAACCCCACTCCGACGACCTTTACTCCCTGACCTTCCAGTGTAACCTGACCGGGCGCCTCGATCCGATCGCTGTCGGGCATATAACTGGCCGACTCAGTCGTCATCGTGAAATCGCCGTAGGTGATGACGGCGCCGCCGCTGAGATCGGCGCGGTTGACGTGGTTTCCACTGAGGTGAAGCACCGCGTGAGGGGCATTGATCCTAACCTGTTTTCCGTCCTCCGACGTCATCGCTACATCGGCGTCGGTGAGCACCAGGGCGGTCTTGTCCGCCGAATAACTCGCGTCAGCCGCGGTAAGGACCCACTGGCGTTGTCCTGCCTTCATCTGGGTCCAATGGAAATTGCGTGCGTGGAGCAGCGAACCGGGGACCAATCCGGCCACTTTTCGCATAGCCTGGGCATCTTCCCGATGCCGCACGACCCATATCGTAACGCCCAGAAGTAGGAGGAGCGCGACAATACCGAACCCCGCCAGCGCCCTGGCGATTCGCTTCGGACTCATCACGCGCTCCGCATCAATCAAGGTATCAAGGGGTATTTTCCATGTAAACCAACGCGGTGCCGGGCGGCCAAAATGCCCTGCCGCCTCGTGAAGATCCGTGCCCGCTCGGACCGCTACCCGAACGAAGCCTCGCGAATCCGTCTGAGCCCTTTGAGCAGCGCGCCCAATTGATCGAGAGGATATGAATTCGGTCCGTCACTTGGAGCGCGGTCCGGATTCTCGTGCACTTCCATGAAGATTCCGTCCACACCCACCGCGATCGCCGCACGGGCCAGCGGCGCGACAAACTCCCGCTGCCCGCCCGACTTCTCGCCGCCCGCGCCCGGAAGCTGCACCGAGTGCGTCGCGTCGAAGATCACCGGGTAGCCCAACCCTCTCATCACGACCAGGGAGCGAAAATCGACGACCAGGTTATTGTAGCCGAAACTTGCGCCGCGTTCGGTCAAAAGGATGTTCCGATTGCCGGCCGCTTCCACCTTCGCTGCCGCCGCCTTCATGTCCCACGGCGCGAGGAACTGCCCCTTCTTGATATTCACCACCCGCCCGGTCGATGCAGCCGCGTGGATAAGGTCAGTCTGGCGCGAGAGGAACGCCGGTATCTGCAGGATATCCGCTACCTCAGCAACCGGCTTCGCCTGCGCGGTTTCGTGGATGTCGGTAAGGATCGGGGCGCCGGTCTCGCGCTTCACCCGCTCCAGTATCCGAAGCCCCTTCTCCATCCCGGGGCCTCGAAACGATGCGTGGCTCGTACGGTTGGCTTTGTCAAAGGACGATTTGAAGACAAGTGGAAACCCGGCACTGCCCGCGATCTCCACCAGCCGCGCTGCGTGACGGATGCAGGATTCCTCGCTTTCGATCACGCACGGGCCGGCGATCAACGGCATCTCTCCCGCGCCGAAGACGGCGCCGCCCGCGCTGACGGCCGCAACCGTCATGACGCCGATCGAAGCTCCCTCACGGTTGCAAGCTTCTTGCCGACCCGCGCGCGCCGTTCCAGGGCCGCGCGGACCAAGCCGCGAAAGAGGGGATGGCAGTCAAGCGGACGCGACTTGAGCTCCGGATGGAACTGGCATCCTATGAACCACGGATGGCCCTTCAGTTCCATGATTTCCACGAGATTGCCTTCGGGCCATGTCCCCGTGGCTATCAGGCCGACCTTCTCCAGCCGCGGCAAGTAGGTGTTGTTGACCTCGTAGCGATGGCGATGGCGCTCGGAGATTTTGCCGCGCCGGTACAGCGAGGCCGTCAGGCTTCCCGGCTTTAGCACGCAGGGGTAGGCGCCCAGACGCATCGTGCCTCCCTTCTTGGTCACGTCCTTCTGCGTCTCCATCAGGTCGATAACCGGGTCCGGCGTATCCTCCGCGATCTCGCGCGAATTCGCGCGCTTGAGTCCCAGCAGGTCGCGCGCCACTTCGATCACCATCATGTGCAGGCCGAAGCAGATCCCCAGAATCGGCACCTGGTTCTCGCGCGCGTAGCGCACCGCCTTGACCTTGCCTTCGGTGCCGCGCGCGCCGAAGCCTCCGGGCACGATGATCGCGTGCGCCTGTGCAAGCCGCTCCTCTACGTTCTGCTTCTCCAGCTCCTCGGAATCGACGTAGTCGATGTTGACCTTGGCCTCGTTCGCGATTCCGCCATGCGCGATCGCCTCGTGCAGGCTCTTGTAGGAATCGCCGATATCGACGTACTTGCCGACCACCGCGATATTGACGGTCGCCTTCGGATTCTGCGCGGTCTTGACCACTCTGCGCCATTTGGAAAGGTTGGGCGCGCCGGTCCAGATGTTCAGTTTTTCGACCACGCGCTGATCGAAGCCCTCTTCGTGAAAATGCAGCGGCACCTGGTAGATCGTCTCGACGTCGGGCGCCGCGATCACGCAGTTCTCCTCCACGTTGCAGAAGTGCGCGATCTTCGCCTTCACCTTCCGATCGAACTGCCGCTCGCATCGGCAAATCAGCAGATCCGGCTGAATTCCCAGCCCGGTCAGCTCCTTGACGCTGTGCTGCGTGGGCTTGGTCTTGACCTCGCCGGCGGTGCGGATAAACGGGACCAGCGTCAGGTGAACGTAGAGCACGTTCTCGCGTCCGAGATCCCATCGAAACTGCCGAATCGCCTCCAGGAAGGGGAGGCTCTCGATGTCGCCGACCGTGCCTCCGATCTCCACGATGCACAGGTCGGCGCCCTCGGCGGCCGCCAGGATCCGCCGCTTGATCTCGTCAGTGATATGCGGAATCACCTGCACCGTCGCGCCCAGATAGTCGCCGCGGCGCTCCTTCTGGATCACCGTGTCGTAGATCTGGCCCGTCGTGCAGTTGTTGCGCCGGCTCATCGTGGTCTGCACGAACCGTTCGTAATGGCCAAGGTCGAGATCGGTCTCCGCGCCGTCGTCGGTGACGAAAACCTCGCCATGCTGCGTCGGACTCATCGTGCCGGGATCCACATTGATGTAGGGATCCATCTTGAGCAGCGTCACCCTGAGGCCGCGCGCTTCCAGCAACGCTCCCAAGGACGCCGCGGCGAGCCCCTTGCCGAGAGAGGAAACGACGCCGCCGGTAACGAATATGAATTTGGTTTTCCCGCGCTCCACCTTGATGCCCTCCCCGCTCACGAACGGGCTGAGGATGCCTGAGCCCGGGCCCTGGCAAGGTCCTCAGCAGTATCTATCTCAAGGGATGGCGCCACGGAAGGCACCACCCGAATTGCGTAGCCGTTTTCGAGCGCCCGCAGTTGCTCGAGCTTCTCGATCCGTTCGAGCACGCCCTGCGGCAGCGATGCGAACCTGAGCAGGAAGTCGCGACGGTACGCGTAAACACCGATATGCCGCAACGCCGCCGCTGGAATACCCCCCGCATCACGAGGGTACGGAATCGAGGCGCGCGAGAAGTAGAGCGCATCGCCTCTCGCCCCACGCACCACCTTCACGACATTGGGATTTTCCCACTCGTGCTCGTTCGCGATCGGCGTTGCCAGGGTTGCCATCGCGATCGACCCGTCCGCCCGCATCGGCGCCGCGAGCGCATCGAGATCCTCGGGGCTGATGAAAGGGAGATCGCCCTGAACGTTGATATACACGTCGGCGGGAACCTTGCCCGCCACCTCGGCGATTCGATCGGTGCCGCTCTGATGCGACGGCGATGTCATCATCGCCTCTCCCCCGGCGCGCCGAACCGCCTCCGCTATCCGCTCGTCGTCGGTGGCAACGATGGTGCGTTCGATGGAGCTTGCGCGCGTGGTCTGCCGCCACACCCTCACCACCATCGGCACCCCATCGATCTCCGCCAGAGCCTTGGCGGGCAGGCGCGTGGAGCCGTAACGCGCCGGAATAACGGCGATCACCGACGTCGCGGCCAGAGCGTTACCTCTTTCAGTCTTGGGAATGGAAATCGAAGGGGCACGTATATTCGTATCCGCGGGGGAAGCACCTTGTCAATTTGGCCCGTCTCGATTTCCCACAAACCGCGACAAAAGCTGAAAAACCGCGCCCAGCCACTGTTGCTCCATCCGTCGCCACGATGCCGGAAGACACCGCCGCCCCGAGTCCGCCATGGCAAGATCGCCCGCCCGCACGTCCCCCGCGGGCAACCGGGGTTGCTCGGATATTGCCGATCTGGATCGCGCCGATTTATTTGCCGCGCAGACGGGTCTTGCGCATACGGCGCTTGCGCGCCTTCGCCTGAACCGGATTACTGCGCCTCTTGCGGGCGAGCCGGCGGTTGCGTCGGTTGCGTTGGCGTGAAGCTTCCTTCATTGGGTCTCCTGAACCTCGGAGGTCTCATTGTAAGCAGTCGGCTTCGCCGCATTCCAGCGCCCGTTGCTCCCGGCCATGCCGTCGCCCGGTGATGCTATGGAAATCGGGCTGATGGCGGCGGCCTCCGTCAGCACCCCATCGCGGTCGTGCACCACTACCAGCCCGATTTGCTCTCCCGATTTGACCGGGCCGCTTACCGAATCCGGCACGCGATACTCGAGCCTGATGCCGTCGGTGTCGCCGCGCGGCACCACGACCTTCACCTCGCGCGAGACGATCGGCTGGATAAACTGGCCCGTTTCGACCTTGACCTGAACCGGGATGGGCTGGCCGGGCTTGAGCAGCGGGACCGCCGCGTAGTGCTCGAACGCCCACTCCATCAGCTTCGCCGTCTGGACAAAGCGCTGTTGATTCGATGGCGCGCCCAGCACCACCGTGATCAGCCTTAGATTGCCCCGCTTGGCGGTGGCCGTGAGGTTGAACCCGGCCTGATAGGTGAACCCGGTCTTCAGGCCGTCGCATCCGTCGAAATGGCCGACCAGATGGTTGGTGTTGTGAAGGGTGCACACTCCGCCGTCGAAGTCCGCCTCTTCCAGCCCCGACCATTTGAGCAGGTCCGTACCGTTGATTATCGCCCGCGCCACCGTCGCAAGGTCGCGCGCCGACGTCTGATCGACATCATGAGCGGGACGTGGCGGAAGGCCATCGACCGTATGGTACTCCGTCCGCGTCATCCCGAGGCTCTTCGCCCTGGCATTCATCATCCGCACCGTAGCCTCGACCGATCCTCCGATCTTCTCGGCGACCGCGACTGCGGCATCGTTGGCCGACTTGATGAGCGCCGCCTTCATAAGTTCCCGCAGCGGATAGACATGCCCCTCAAGGAGCCCGACTCGGGATCCTCCCGTGTGGGCCGCGCGCTCGGAAACCCTCACCGGATCGTCTGGGTTGACGTTGCCCGCCTTTATCTGATCCTCGGCGACCAGAAGCAGCATCATCTTCGCCATCGAGGCCGGCGGCCACGGCATGTCACCGTTCATCTCGTAGAGGACCTTGCCGGTGTCGGCATCCTCGATCAGCGCCCCTTTATATGGCTGAACCTCGGTCTTCTGATGATGTTTGGTCGTGGAACGGCTGGCGGTCGATCGCGAACGGTGGTTCTTGTGCACCGCCGCATCGACCGATACCGATGAAACGACGACCGCCGCTGCAATGGCGGCCGAAAGGATTCCGCGCAATTTCCTCATCCACCCCTCCGATTCAACCGTCCGCCCCATTGAAAAGACGACTTCCGCGCCGGCTACGGCTGGCGGGCGAAGCCGCTGCGCGGCGACAGCCCCTCGAGCCCTGAGCGCTCGACGCGTTGCAGGATGTTCAGGTTAAGGCGGGCCGGCGCGTAGTCGGGATTCGCCTCGACCAGCTCCGACCATTCATCGTGCGCGCGCACATACTTGCCTTCCTCGGCGTAAATCGCGCCAAGCGTGTTGCGTGCATCCACCTGCGTGGGATCGATTTCCAGCGACAGCAGCATTTGCTGCTCGGCCTGATCGAGCATCCCACGCCTCTCGTATGCGAGGCCAAGATTGAAGTGAGGCTCCGGATGGTCCGGCCCAAGAAGCGCGGCAAGCCTCAGCACCTCGGTAGCATCCTTGAGCTGACCGTTCTCCAGGTACAGCAACCCGAGATTCAGAAACAGTTGCCAGTCGTCCAGTCCCAGGCTTACCGCCTTTTGATATTCTGAGAGTTCACGCTGATGCTGTCCCATTACGCCGTAAGCGAACCCAAGATGGTAATGGGCGAGTGCGTTGTCGGGATTTTTATCAAGGATGACGCGATGGCGATCGATTGCCTCTGCGTAATCCTCCATCCCGAGGTAGTAATCCGCGACCGGGTCACAGACCTGGTCATCTGATGCGACCCCATTGCTTTTACCCGACGCGAAAGTGGGCAACTGGAGAACCAGCACCATCAGGACCACGAGCCCCGCGCGGTAACAAATCGACACTTAACTGCGCCCACTTCCCCGCCAAATCCGGGGAAGCAAGGCCGATCGTAGCAGGAAACTTGTCGCAAAAAAAAGCGGCGGTTTCAGACCGCCGCAAAACACTCCGAACGCGGCAAACCCGCCGCCACAGAAGGGAGTTTTGACGATGGCAGGAGGCGGAAGCCGCCCCTCGCCGCACGCAATGAGCGAGCCCCTTTTTACTTCGAGGGCGAAGCGCTTGCGTCTGGAGAGGACATCGCGCCCATGCTGCCCATCATCCCACTCTTCTTCTTGCCGTGATGATGGTGATGGCGGGCCGGTTTCTCCGAGGATGGGCTCGCCGCCGCCGCGGGGCTTGCCTCGGTTGAAGTGGTGCCGTTCTGGGCGAAGCCCGGGGCGGCAAGCGCGGTCGCGACGAAGGCGGCGGCCAGGATGCTAAGGGTGCGTTTCATATGCCTGGATTTTCTCCTTGAGCTGAGCGGACCATCCGGTCCGCAAATCGAGTTCCCTCCCCAGTAGCGATTGGCGTGCCAATGGCGCGCAACCGGACAAGCGCTCGAAATTACTTGGAATTCAATGACGCCGGCCGCCGGTCGATCCACGAACTGGTCAGAAAATTCAGACCATTTGCGCGATCGCGCGTGCAACCGCCTGCCTTCCGGTCAGCCTCTTCTCGCCTCGCGCCTGAGCTCGCCGTACAGAACAAACAACTCCCTGAACGCCCGCATGACCACCTTCAGATTGGCCCCCGACTGCTCGCCGGCCAGGCGCGGAAGATGGGTAACCTCGACTTCGCGCACCTTCGCTCCGAGCCCGGCCAGCCGCGCCATCAGCTCCGTCGAGATCATCGCGCCCCGGGCCTTCAACTCGATTCGCTCGAGAAAGCCGCGCTTGAAGAGCTTGAACCCGCAATCGATGTCGCTGATTCGCACCCCGAGCAGCATCCGCACCAGGAGCGTCCATGCGATGCCGTTGAACTTGCGCACGATGCTGTCGGCGCGACGCGCCCTGCGGCCCACCACCACGTCATACTCAGGGACGAACGCGACCAGCTTCCCGGTGTCGTCGGGATCGAACTGTCCGTCTCCATCCGACAGCATCACATACGGCATCCTCGCCGCCCGGATTCCCGAGATCACGGCGCCGCCGTACCCTCGATTGACTTCGTGTTGAACGAGGCGGACGCGAGGGTTCTCCGCGCACAGGCGCATGGCGATCTCGCCCGTGCGATCAGTGCTCCCGTCGTCCACGACGATCACCTCGTAGTCATCCGCGAACCTCGGCAGAACCTCGAGGTAGCCGCGCACCACGCGCTCGACGTTGGCTTCCTCGTTGTGCGACGGCAGGAAAACGCTGAGCCCCGGAACGCGTGCGGGGTTCTTCACGATCGGCAACACCGCGGGTGCCCGCGCCGAACCGGGCCCGAAGGAGATCTAGTCGCCAAGCTCCCGGTAACCGCCGCGGAAAAACAACAGCGGCTTGGCATCGCGCGTCTCGGCTTCAAGCACTTCGCCCAGGTAGATGGTGTGGTCCCCGCCCTCGTAGGTGGACACGACCTTGCACTCGATATAGCCCAGCGTTCCGGAAAGAATCGGCGCGCCGTTGGCGCCCCGCCGGTAGCTCACACCCTCGAACTTGTTCCCGCCGCTTACCGCGAACTTCCGCGAAAGATCCTCCTGGTCGGATGCGAGGATATTGACCGTGAAAACGCCGCTCTCCTCGAAACACGGATAGCTCTCCGCCTTCTTGTCCACGCATATGAGCAGCAGAGGCGGCGTCAGCGAAACCGAGGTGAAGGCATTCGCGGTAAGGCCGTGAAGCTCGCCGGACTTGCGATAGGTGGTGATTACCGTCACGCCGGTGGCGAAATGCCCCATCACCCGGCGCAACTCGTTTTTCTCAATCGGCATCGGGAAAAATCTCCGCGGGCGGATGCTATCAGAGCATTTTGCCGCCGGTCAATTTGACATTCCCCAAGAGCTGCGCGCCGCAAAACCACCCTTCTACCATCCGGTTCGATCGCGCGGAATCACCTGCCTCCCGCCCACATAGACATAATCAAGCTCCAGCGAGGTGAGAGGGCGATCCTGATGCGCAAGGCGAACCGCGGTCGGCTCGCCTATGAATAACGTGTGATCCCCCGCTTCGCGGGAATCCCTGACGCGCACCTCCATCGAAACCATCGCGTCCCTAAGCCATGGCATCCCAAGCGCCGGCGAAAGATCGTATTCGATGGTATCGAGATTGTGCGGGCGGCGCGCCCGCTCGGAATAGAAATAGTCCTCGAGATGCTTTGCGCGGGAGCCGACGACGTTGAGAGCGAACCCGCCTGCCCGCGCCACCATCGCGTTGCTCAAATGACCGCGATCGATCGCCGCCATCACCAGCGGCGGCTCCCCCGACACCTGCGTCACCCACGACGAGGACATCCCATGCGCTCTGCCGTCCTCGGCAACAGTGAGTACGTAGATGCCCGTGGTCAGAGCCGCCATCGCGCGCGCCGTGTTGTCATCCATCGCGCTTGTCCTCCCCGCCGAACGGCGCGCGGCAACGCGCGCCAGAACTCGGCAAATCGATTGACGGCCCACATAATTGACGCGGAGCTTCGGTATTTTCAAAATGGAGCCGGAACGTCATCTTCAAAATGATCGAAAGCTTAGTGCGGGCAGCCGCCGCCGCGGCCGTCATCGTGACCCTTTCAGCCGCCTCCGCGATCGGCGCCGAACCGTCTCCATTCTCGTCCCCGACGCCCTCATACCTGCCGATGGCGGCGCCAAGCCCCACCATAGATCCGGGCTGGATGCCCGAGCCGGGAACCGCCGCTTACGATCCCAGCCAGCCGCGCCCCGAACCTTCACCCGCGCCGCAGGCCCGGGCCACGACTTCTTCAGGGCAGGCGAGATCTGCGATGGATGGTCGCATCGGCGACGGACTCCGGATGCAACTGACCCCCGGCGAGCGCGCCTACGAATTGACCCGCGACGATTCATATCTCGACCCGCGAAGCTGGGATGTAAGCGCTTTCAAGTCGCGCCATCAACTCGTCGTCTACTACAAGGGCCGCCTATACCGCACCTATCGCGCGGTCTTCGGCCGCAACCGCGGCACCGGCACCAAGCTCTTCGAGGGCGACCGCCGCACTCCCGAGGGCGTTTACACGATAATCGAGAAGCACCCCAGCCGGCGCTGGCGATGGTTCCTCGGACTCAACTACCCCAACGAAGTTGACCGCTCGCGCTACGAACAGTTGCGCGATGCGCGCGCGGTGCCGGTTCGCGACGGCCACGAGGTCGGAGAAGGCGGACACATCGGCATCCACGGCACCGACATACCGGTCCTCAACGATGGAAATATTGATTGGACGACGGGATGCATTTCGGTCAACAATCGTGACATCGATGAGCTGGCCCGCATCCTGCCCGTAGGCACCGTCGTGATCATAAAGCCATAGCCGGAATGCGGGCCGCGGTCGCACCCGGCGGCTCGGCTCATACTCGTGCCGATTCGTCCGCGGGCATGGAGCGTAACATTGGATTCGACCTCGGGCGTTTTCCGCTTCACCCGGCTTGAGAGCGTTGTCTTCGGCTCCGGCAGCATCGCGTCACTCGGCACCGAGCTTGAGCGCCGCGGCGCCTCCCGCGCCCTGATCGTCACCGGCTCGACCCTGGGACGCTCGAAATTGCTCGATGCCGTAAGGCGCTCCGGCGGCGAACACGTATGCGGAGTGTTCACCGGCGCGGTCCAGCACGTGCCTTCTCGCACCGTCGATGCGCTGGTTGCGGAGGCGCGCAGGCTCGATGCCGATTCGTTCGTGAGCTTCGGCGGCGGAAGCCCCATCGATACCGCAAAGGTCGCGACGATGCGCCTGCTTGGCGAAAGGCCGCCCGGCGCCGAGATGCTGCATATCGCGGTTCCCACGACCTTGTCAGCCGGCGAATTCACCCCTTTCGGCGGCGTGACCGACGAGGCCAGGCGCGAAAAAGGCGGCGTCGGCGACCCGCGCCTTCAGGCCCGTGTTGTCATCCTCGATCCCGAACTCACTCGCGAAACCCCGGCGTGGCTGTGGGCATCCACCGGGATGAGGGCGCTCGATCATGCGGTCGAAAGCGCCTACTCACGGCGCCATCAGCCGCTGACCGACATGATGGCGGCGCGGGCGATTGCGATGCTCACCGCGCACCTCAGACCGTCGCTCGCGACAGCCGGATCCGAGGAACTGGAGCATCGGATGCAATGCCAGCTCGCCGCCTGGTTCTCGATCTTCGGCGCGATGAACACCGGGCTCGGCGTCTCCCATGCGCTCGGCCATCAGATTGGACCCTATTGGAACGTCCCCCACGGCATCACGTCGTGCATCACGCTTCCGCACGTGATGCGTTTCATGGCCGGCATCGCGCCGGAAAGGTTCGCCCCGATAGCCGAAGGCTTCGGCATCCGATTCGACCCGGCCAATCCGCGGCCGGCGGCTTTCGAATGCGCCGATCGGACCGCCGCGTTCATCCGCCAGTTCGAGGTGCCGATGCGGCTTAGGGACGTCGGCGCTCCCTACGAGCAGTTGAGCAGGATCGCTGGAGCGGTCCTCGCCGAAATCGAACGCTCCAACATGGTCGGCCGGCCCATCATGATCGGCGACCTCGTCGGATTGCTAGAATCCGCCTATTGAGCCGAAGGCCGAGCGGCAACAAAGCGGTGGTCGCGATGCGCGCAGCCGGTGTGTTCTCAGTTTGCCTGGGGGCGGCGCTTGTCGCCTGCGCTTGCGAGCGCGTCGCCATCCATGAATACCCTTTTCCACCCCAGCCGCCGAACACAACGTACACGATCACGATGCGCCGCGTGTACGATGCGGGCCGGCCCGCCGCCCTGATGACCTTCGCGCGCGACCCGGCAGGACACCCGACCAGCGGAACGATGGTCGGGATGCTTCATGGATGGCCGTTTCCGCATGCCTCGAAGGACGGCAGCCATGGGGAATGCGCCTTCACCTATCGGACCGAGTTCGGCGTTACCCGCGTCGGTGCGGACGGGATGCCGCTCGCGGCCGAGGGCGTCAAAACCATCTACTTTCATCCCGAGAACGAGCCGGTCTCTCTCGATCGTCCCGCCGCGCTCGCATCGGGACAGCCGATCATCCGCGACTCGGTCACTCTCACGTTCTCCTTCAACCCCGACGCAAGCGTGGCGATAGCGGAGAACTCGCGGCGGATATGGAGCCAAAGCTTCGAATGCAAGGGTTCGAGGATCACGCCCCCGGGCGAACCGCCGATTTCCCGGAACATCGTAGCCACCTACTCGCCGCGCTACGCCGGGTATGTTCTCAGATGATCCCGCGCGGGTCCCGCCCCGCTCAGTACCAGATGCGCGCGCCGAATATGAATCGCGGGTTATGCACCGTTCCTCCCTCGTTCAGCGTGAAGGTCGCCGATTCTCCGAAATACTGCGTGTAGGCGAAGCCGATATAGGGCGCGAACTTGCGGGTGATCTCGTAGCGGATCCGCAGACCGGTATCGAGATCCGAAAGCCCCGATCCGATCCCGCGGCTCGGATCGCGCTTGCTGTAGAAATTGATCTCGAACTGCGGCTGCGCGATAAGCCGCTGGGTGATTAGCAGATCATACGAACCTTCGACCCGTCCCGCGAACCGCCCCTCGTTGCTGAAATAGAAGGTCGGCGCGAATTCAAAGAAGTACGGCGCCAGCCCCTCGACTCCTATCGCTCCCCACGTGCGGCCGGGATCCGAATCCAGGTCGTATCGCACCCCGATCTGCGCATCGAAATACCGAAGATAAGGGATCGGATGATCGTACAGGGCCTCGGTGTCGCCGTCGTTCGCCCGACCGTTTTCCACGAACCCCTCCGACTTGAGCCAGAGCTTGTGCTGGTCCGTGCCGATCCATCCTTCGCCTTCCCATCTGAACTCGTTCTGCGCCCCGTTGGTGCGTCCTTCGAACTGGCTCAGGAGGAAGTGCGCGATTATCTGATTGTCCATCACCGGCGGTGGCCATCCGATCGGCGCGGTGTCCGGAGGATATTGCCCCGCCGATTGCGCCCGCGTAGCCGTCTCCGCCCCCAAAACCGCTGCCATCGCGACCGCCGCCGCAAGCGCCAACCGCGCGTACCATGCCCTCATGACACGACCACGGCGCGAAACATGCCGGCCTCCATGTGGTAGAGCAGGTGACAATGGAACGCCCATCGCCCGGGCGTGTCGGCGCTCACAAGGAAACTCAGCCTTTCACCCGGCTTTACGTTGATCGTGTGCTTGTAGGGACGATGGTCACCGTGTCCGTTCTCCAGCTCGCTCCACAAGCCGTGGAGATGAATCGGATGACTCATCATCGTGTCGTTCACCAAAATGATGCGCACCCGCTCCCCAAGCTTCATCCTCACCGGTTCGGCCTCCGAGAACTTCTCGCCGTTGAATCCCCATATGAACCGCTCCATGTTGCCGGTCAGATGAAGCTCGATGTCCCGGTCGGGCGGACGCGGATCGACGCCGCGGTAGCGCGCCCGCAGATCGGCGTAGGTCAGGACCTTCCTGCCATTGTCGTTGAGCCCCAGTCCCGGCTCCGCAAGCCTGTTCGTAGGCATCGCGGCGACATTGTCCACCTGCGGCCCGACGTGCAGATCGATCGGTGCGGGCGGGACCGGCGCCGCCGATGACGGTGGGAACTCCGCCGGCTCGGTGCCCGGTCCCGGCTGCGGAAACGGCATCGAGAACGGCAAGCGCGCAGGCGAGGGAGCGGCCGGCGCGCCCGAGCCCGGATGCGACCCGGACGAATGCTCGATCGCGCTTGTGTGCTCGCCGTGATGGTCACGATCGGCGGCGGGGGCGGCCCCTTCTCCCGCGCCATGCATCGCGTGCCCTCCGCCCATGCCCCCCATACCCATGTCCACCATCGTAAGCAGCGGACGCGGATCCATCGGCGGCACCGGCGCGCTCATGCCCATCCGCGGCGCGAGCGTCGCCCGCGCGTACCCGGTGCGATCCATCGATTGCGCGAAGATCGTGTAAGCGGCGAAGTCCCGCGGTTGAACGATTACGTCGTAGGTCTCCGCCACCGAGATCCGGAATTCATCCACCTTCACCGGTTCCACGTCGTTTCCGTCCGCCTGCACCACCGTCATCGGCAGATTCGGGATCCGCACGTCGAAGATCGTCATCGAGGATCCATTGATGAAGCGCAGGCGGATGCGCTCCTGCGGATTGAAAATCGCCGTCCAGTTGGACCCCGGCGCGAATCCGTTGACCAGGTAGGTGTAAGCGGCGCCGCTCACGTCCAGCAGGTCCGTCGGCGCCATGTTCATCTTCCCCCACATCAGCCGATCCGAAATTGTCGCCCCAAACCCCTCCTTGCGCGCGTCGGAGATGAACGTTCCCAGCGTGCGCTGATGGTAGTTGTAGTAGTCGCTCATGAACTTGAGGTTCGTGTAGATGACGTCCGGGCTCTCGTCGGTCCACTCCGAAAGCATGATCACGTACTCGCGATCGCATGCGATCTCGTCCTTGCCGGGAGGATCGATGATGAGCGCGCCGTAATGGCCCGTCTGTTCCTGGAAATGGCTGTGGCTGTGGTACCAGTAGGTTCCGTGCTGGCGAACCGGAATTCGATACGTGAACGTCTCGCCCGGTGCTATGCCCGGAAAACTCAGCCCCGGAACCCCATCCATTTCCGCGGGAGTGCGGATTCCGTGCCAGTGAATCGAGGTCGCTTCCTTGAGCCGGTTCGTCACCGCGATCGTTACCGTGTCGCCCTCGCGCCATCTCAGCGTGGGACCCGGCACGCTACCGTTGATCGCAGTCGCGATTGCGGGCCGCCCGGTGAGATTCACCGGCGTCTCCTCGATCGTCAGATCGAAGTGGCTGCCGCTGAGCGTCGGCGCCGCTATCGATTCGTCGGCGCCGCGCGGCCATCCGAGCATCCCGAATCCCGCGACCGCTCCGGCCGCGAATATCCCTTTAACGAACTGACGGCGGCTGGGCCGGTATGTGATGATACCGCCGCCCGAAGGCTGGAATCCCTTTTTCTTCGACTCCATCTCGCGAAGCCCCCTTCTTAGGGAGAAGAGCGTTATCTTTTGGCGAACGGCGGCTCTCCTCGGAGCCGCCCCTCAATCACGGCGCTTTGCCGCCGATCGATCAGATCGTGGCGAGACCGCCGCTCAGATGAGCAATGCTCTGTTCAACACGAAAACGGACGCGCCTGGGAATGGCGCGGCGCGAAGCGCGGTCCTGATGAAAACCGGCGCGCGGAGTTGCGGCGAACCGGCCGCGATCGCGCGGGGGATGGCAGCGATCCGAGAGGCGCCCTTCTCTTCCGCGATCGTACGGTCATAGTCGCCGCGAGCCGCCGCCTGACAACACTGATGTCCGGTTGTCGCCGGTCCGAAGGGCGTGTGAGGACATCCACTGTGCCCCGCGAGCCTCGCAGCGCCGCTGCAAACGGCGATCACGCGCGTGCAGATCGGCAAGCCGCGCGTTGCCGTCGCGATCAGCGCGACCATCAGCATGTGAAGCGGCGCCCTCACCCGGACTCATCGTAGTTTTCGAAGTTTGCGGACGCAACGAGGCTCGCGCACGGCGGCAAAACGCGCTAGTCATTCCTCCATCCTTTCACAAGGGAGACGGCGCCATGACCGCGGAAGAGAAAAAGGAACTCGTCACGAAGACCTGGATCGCCTTCGGCCAGGGCGATCTCAAGACCGCGTTCGCCAACATGGACGACAACGTAAGCTGGCTCGTACCCGGCAACATGCCTAACGTGTCCGGGGTCAAGAAGGGCAAGGACGAAATACTCAAGTTCATGTCGGGAGTCGGAGCGGTGTTCCCCGAAGGAATCAAGAGCGAAATCCGCCGCACCTACTGTGACGGAGACACCGTGATCGTCGAGCTCACCAATCGCGGCAAGGTCGCAAACGGCAAGTCCTACGAGAACGAATACTGCTTCGTCTTCGAGCTCGAGAACGGACGCATTCGCCGCATCCGCGAGTACGTCGACACCCAGAAGTTCGTGGATACCGTGATGAAATAGATCGGCGCATCAGTCCGGCTTCCCGCCCAGGCGCGGCCGCGCTCCCGAAACGCGTCCCTCGGCGGGTGAAGCTGTAACAAAGAAGCCTTTTTCGAAACCGCGCGCGGGGCCGGCGATTCACCCGTTCAGTTCGTCGAGGGTCATCGCAAAGCTCGGCGCGAAGGTCTGGAGGAAGTAGCCGACTTCGGGCATTTCGATCGCCTCCACCTGCCGTTTCAGCACCGCCGCCGCCTTTGCGAAGTCCTCGTTCCCGACGCGCATCTCTTCCACGCATTTGAGGTACGCGCAGAGCTTGTCCGCCGCGTGCACGATCCGCCATTCCTCGCGATCGCCCTTCTCCTCGAACAACAGCGGCCGAAAGTCCTTTCTGATCGTTTCCGGCAGCATCGCGTACAGCTTGCGTTTTGCGACCTCGCCGACCTCGCGATGCGCGCGGCGGATTCGCGGGCTGAAATGCTTAATCGGCGCGACCACGTCGCCGGTGATCACTTCCTCTGCGTCGTGAAAGAGCGCGAGCGTCGCCGCGCGCTCGGGATTCACCGCGCCGCCGAAGAGCCGATTGCGGACCACCGCGAGCGCGTGCGCCACCATCGCCACCTGCAGGCTGTGTTCCAGAAGATTCTCATCGTGCGTGTTGCGCATCAGACCCCATCGCCTCACGAATCTCATCCGCGACAGGTAGGCAAAGAAATGGCTCATCCCGATCCTCCGGGCTCCTTGTCCCATGCGGGCGTCCGCGAAATCCGCGGCGGATTATCCCGGGCGCGGCGCGGGTATCTCGCCGGTTTCGAGGAACTTCACATAGTCGGCGAGAATTTCCGCGTGATCGAACGCGAGCGGCTGCGGAGGATTGCGCGGATCGAACAGCCCGACCTCCTTCGCATCGTCCGCCGCCCTTGGCGTTCCCTCCGCCCGCCCCACGTACACCGCCGTCACGGTGTGGCCGCGCGGGTCGCGATCGGGCCTCGAGTATATCCCCAGCAGCGCGCGCAGGCTCACATCGAGCGAGGTCTCCTCGCGCGCCTCGCGAATCGCCGCCCGCTCCACTCTTTCTCCCACGTCCACGAAGCCGCCCGGAATAGCCCATCCGAACGGATAATTCTTTCTCTCGATCAAAACGATCTTGTCGCCGATCTCGATTATCGTGTCGGCGGCGATAGGCGGGCATACGGGTTTGGCCATGCACCGAGTCTATCATCCGTGAAGCAGCCTGGGCGATCTTCCCGCCGGGCCGCGCGATGCTTGCGCGGTTGACAAGCGCCGGGACCTTCCACAGAGATCTAACGAACCATGCAAGTTGCACGTCTGTATGATTTCGGCGATATCCGCGTGGAGGAAGCTCCTCGACCTGAAGTCGGCCCCGGCGACATCCTGGTGCGCGCTAGCGCCTGCGGAATCTGCTCCGGCGACATCATGCCCTGGTACATCCGGCGCAAGGCCCCGCTCGTGCTCGGACACGAACCCGTCGGCGTCGTGGCGGAGGCCGGACGCTCCGTGCGGGACTTCAAGCCCGGCGATCGCGTCTATGTCCACCATCACGCGCCGTGCTTCGATTGTCCGGCGTGCCGGCGCGGCGAATACGTGCAGTGCCCGACCTGGCGCGCAACCAACCTGAACCCCGGCGGGATGGCGGAATACTTCCTGGTGAGCGCCGCCAATCAGCGCGACACGTTGAAGCTGCCGGATTCCGTGGACGATGCGAACGGCGTGCTGGTCGAGCCCGCCGCCTGCGTCATCAAGTCCCTGCGGCGCTCGGGTCTCAAGCCCGGCGAATCGATCCTGATTATCGGTCTTGGGATCATGGGGATGATGCACGTCAAGCTTGCGCGGCATTTCGGCGCCGGCTTGATCATCGGAGCCGATCTCTTCGAACAGCGCGCGCGCCGCGCCGTCCAACTCGGTGCCCATCACGCCCTCGTGGTCTCGGGCGACAATCTCGTCGAGCAGGTGCGCGAAGTCACCGGCGGCGCGATGGCCGATGTGGTCATCGTGGGGCCGGGCACCGGCAAGGCAATTTCCGCAGGCATTGCCGCGGCGGGCAAAGGCGCCACCGTGGTGCAATTCACCGCAACGCCGCCCGACGAAGAATTGATCATCCGGCCCCACGACCTGTACTTTAACGAAACCCGGCTCATCCCCAGCTATTCGTGCGGACCCGAAGAAACCCGCGAATCGCTGCGCCTGGTCGAGCGCGGCGTAATCAACGCCTCCGACCTCGTCACCCATCGCTTCCCCCTAAGCCGCATCGGCGAAGCCTTCTCTACCGCCCAGAAGCCCGAAGCGCTCAAGGTGGTGGTCACGTTCGGGAACGGCGGCGACTGAGAGTTGCGATGAACGATCGCGGCATCAAGGCGATCGAAGACAACGCGCCCGTCGTGCGGCGCTTCAAGCGCAACTTCCGATGGACCGGCGTGGAGCTGGAACCCTACAAGGTTGCCGCGTCAGGCTCCGGCGATTTCCGCGGAGCATCACGGCAGGTCCTGGTGGGAAAGCGAGGCGAGCGCGTCGCCTTTCATCTCCGTTACTTCGAGCTCGAACCCGGCGGCTTCACCAGCCTTGAACGCCATCGCCACTCCCACGTCGTCATAGGGGTGCGTGGTCGCGGCCGGGTTCGGGTCGGAAACCGGACGATGACCCTTAAGCCGATGGACACGATCTACATCGGGTCGGAGAAGGTTCATCAGTTGCGAGCGACAGGAAGGGAACCATTCGGTTTCTTCTGTATCGTCGATGCCCGCCGCGACCGTCCCCGTCCGGCCTGAAAAGCCGCATGAACAGCAAGAAGGGCGGCCGCTGGTCACGGTCGCCCTTCTTCCGTCGGAAATGGGAGCTGCGTTACGGAGTCGAGGACGGAGCAGCCGGAGCGCTCTCGGCCGGAGCCGGTGCGGCTTCAGCAGCGGCTTTCTTGTGGCGGCGAGCACGATGACGCGGCGCGGAAGCCATGGTCTTCGCGGCGATTGCCTCGGCGCGGTCCGCAGCGGCCTTGGCATCGCTCGCAGCCTGCTCAACACGGCTGGCCGCGGCTTGGGCCGAAGCGGCTGCCTGCTGGGCTTTCTGGCTGGCAGCCTCGGCACGGGAGGCAGCCTGGTCAGCGCGATTCGCGGCGTTCACTGCGCGCTGCGCAGGATCCGGCGCATTCGAGCAGCCAGCCATCAACGAAAGGGCTAATACAGCCCCGGCTAACCCAACCAGTTTGCAAGATTTCGTGATTAACCCTTCCATTTTTTCCTCCTGGAAAATTGCGCGGCAGCACCAAAGCCACTCGGATCAGCGGCCGCGAACCGACCCAAATTTTGTCTCAAATCCGTTGCACTCATGCAAGCCTACACAACGTAACAAACTACTGCAACGAGCCTCCACGAATAAGTCCGACCGATTGATCCCCTCCCGACAACACAATCCTGTCATATCGGGACCCTATCAAGGCGCCCCGCCGCCTTCCATCAAAAGTCATCACCCCCGAAATCGTCCATGCCGCCGCCCATACCGCCACCCATGCCGCCGCCCGCAGGGGGCGTCGCCGGTGCCGCGGGCTTCTTGGGCTTCTCCGCCACCGCCGCCTCCGTCGTGATCATCAGCGACGAGGCGCTGACGGCATTTTCGAGCGCGGTGCGAACCACCTTCGCAGGATCGATCACCCCCGCATCCTCGAGATTCTCGAACTTCTCGGTTCGGGCATTAAAGCCGAAGTCATCCTTGCCTTCCTTGACCTGGTTGAAGACCACGCTGGGTTCGTGACCGGCGTTGTGCACGATTTGCCTGAGCGGCTCCGCCATCGCCGCCGCCACGATTCCAGCGCCGACCTTGCGGTCTTCGGGAAGCTTGAGGCGCTCGACCGCCGAGATGGCGCGGACGAGGGCAACGCCGCCGCCCGGCACGATCCCTTCCTCGACCGCCGCGCGCAGCGCATGGACGGCATCGTCCACCCGCGCCTTGCGCTCCTTCAGCTCGACCTCGGTGGCGGCGCCGACCTTTATAACCGCAACGCCGCCTGAGAGCTTGGCGAGCCGCTCCTGCAGCTTTTCGCGATCGTAGTCCGAAGTGGTTTCCTCGATCTGAGTCCGGATCTGCGCGATACGCCCCTCGATATCCGCCTTCTTGCCGGCGCCGCTGATGATCGTGGTGTTGTCCTTGTCGATGACGACGCGGCGGCACTTGCCGAGGCTCTTGATCTCGACGTTCTCGAGCTTCATGCCGAGATCCTCTGAAATCACGATTCCGCCGGTAAGAACCGCGATATCCTGGAGCATCTCCTTGCGCCGATCGCCGAACCCTGGCGCCTTGACCGCCGCGACCTTGAGCGTGCCGCGCAGCTTGTTGACCACCAGCGCCGCAAGCGCCTCGCTTTCGACATCCTCGGCGATTATCAGAAGCGACCGGCCTGCCTGCACCACGCTTTCCAGCAGCGGAAGCATCTCGCGCAGGTTGGCGAGCTTCTTTTCATGCAGCAGGATAAGGGGCTCTTCGAGCTCGCAGGTCAGCCGCTCGGCGTTCGTAACGAAATACGGCGAAAGGTACCCGCGGTCGAAGCGCATTCCCTCGACGTGCTCGAGAATCGTCTCGAGTCCACGCGCCTCCTCGACGGTGATCACGCCTTCCTTGCCCACCTTGTCCATTGCGTCCGCGACGATCTTGCCGATCGCTTCGTCGCCGTTGGCCGAGACGGTCGCGACCTGCTGCATCCGCTCGCGATCCTTCACGGGCTTGGCCATCTCTTTGATGGCCTCGACGGCCTTGGCGCATGCGGCTTCCATCCCGCGCTTGAGTTCCATCGGGGCAAACCCTGCCGCAAGCAGCCGAATGCCTTCGCGGACCATCGCGCGCGCCAGGACTGTCGCGGTCGTGGTGCCGTCCCCGGCCACATCGGAGGTCTTCTGTGCGACCTCGCGGATGAGCTTGGCGCCCATGTTCTGGAAGTGGTCTTCGAGTTCGATTTCCTTGACCACCGTCACGCCGTCCTTCGTGACGGTCGGAGCGCCCCAGCTCTTCTGGATCATCACGTTGCGGCCCTTAGGACCCAGCGTCACGCGGGCGGCTTCCGCCACCAGGGTGGCTCCCGCGACAATGCCTTCGCGGGCTCGTTCATGCAGCTCAACCGTTTTGGCAGGCATCGGATCGCATCTCCGTTATTCGTTTTTTCTAAGTGCTTGGAGGCCTCAGGTCCGCATCAGCAATCGGCGGGCGCGAGTGCCAGTGACAACATTAAGCACGCTGCCTCCCTTTGCAAGTGGTTCAGCCTTTAGTTGGCCGACGATGCGTGTCAGGATGGGCTTACGATGTCATCACAAGGAAAAGTTTCTTCGCCGGTTCTGGCGTCGTTGGCGTCGCTGTGCCTGCTCGCCGCCCCGAGCCCGCTCCGCGCGGCCTGGGTTTCCGCCACCCGGAGCGCCGTCTGCCCGACAAATGCCCATCTTGCTCAGGAAGAGGAGATGGCACAGACCGACGACTCCGACGTACCCCCGCAAGACGTTGAAAAGTACATCAAGGTGTACAAGGCGATGCAGCAGAACCGGAACCTGACTGTCGAGCAGGCCGCCGCGCAGCAGGGCCTCACCGTGTCAGCTTTTCGAAGCCTTGAGGATCGGATCGAGCGTAACGATGCCCTCAGGGAGCACGTGCGCGAAGCCCTCAAGCCGAACGCTACCGCCTCGCCCGCTCAGTAGGGAATAGAGCCCGGGCAGGGAGGGCAAAGGCCGGCGGATGACCAGGAAGCAAAAGGCGGAAGGCATCGGCCTTCCGCCATCGCTTTCAGCAACGATATTGGGCCTTACTTAGTGACGGAGCTCGAAAAATAAGCTTCGAGGCGCGAAACCGCGTCATTGGCCCTGCGAACCGCGTCCTCAGCCCCCGACGCTGCCGTCTCGGCCTGACGCGCGGCGGCATCAGCCTGATTGGCTGAAGCTTCGGCCGAATTGGCGGCCGCTTCCGCCCGCGTGGCGTCAGCTTCCGCTTTCTCACTGGCGTTGTTGATCGTCTTCATGTCGGGGCCGCACGCCGTCAATCCCATCATCCCGACGATCGCCAGTGCCCCTAGCGCATACGCCATCGTTTTCATTCGACCTTTACCTCCTAAGTTCCGGTCCAATCAGCCAGTTCAAGTTAGAGCCGAGTCAAGCTCTTTCCAGGACGATCCAATCCGAATGCTCAGACCTGGGAAATAGTTGCAAATCGATTCAATCAACGCAAGCACGACCTGCCCCACTCCCTCTCTTCCCGTCATTAGCACCGATTAGGAAAGCACAGTTGACAGGTAAAACTTGCTACAGTTATGGTCCGATGGGACAGGGACCGGAATTTCTCCCCATAATCGATTGATTGACACTTTGCCCTTGGGCCGGAGTCAGGGATGGCGACGATAATCACGAGCGAGTGCATCAACTGCGGTGCGTGCGAGCCGGAATGCCCGAACACGGCGATTTACGCGGGCGGAGTGAACTGGGAGCTGAACGGCGAGGTTCACCCGGC
>Ga0070740_10001433_pt1 | contig 32906 bp, 32 predicted proteins | sample Coa_R2_FD_67286 | JGI IMG/M metagenome (GOLD analysis project Ga0070740, IMG submission 67286) | Surface soil microbial communities from Centralia Pennsylvania, which are recovering from an underground coalmine fire - Coalmine... | ecosystem: Environmental > Terrestrial > Soil > Unclassified ...
TGCTCGTCTCGCCGCCTTGCTCGAATACATGCATCGTGTTCACCCCAGCCTGCGACTGATCGCCTGCCAGTTCTCCCAGGGCAGAGGCTGAGAGATCTCCCAGCTTTTTGTCTCGGGATGAAACGCGGCGGGAAACTCAATGTCCAGGCCGCTCAGAACCGGCATGATCTTCTGGAGATAGTGGCTGCGCATCTGATCGGGCGAGGCATCGACCACCCCTTCCTCAAGCAGGCGCAGCATCGTGGGATCGTCTGCCGGACCGAACCAGCAGAGCGTCTCATCCCAGAATTTCTGCAGAGAGGCGATCAGTGTTCGGCGTACCGCGCCCCCTGTCTTCGCCAGGCGGCGCACCCAGCCCTCGCCATGCACAAAGTGCAGGCGTTCCTCCTGCACAATCTTGCGCGCCCGCTGGCGCAGTGGCTCATAGCTCGCATTCTGCGCCGCCTCAAAGAAGGTTGTCAGGGCAGTATCCACCAGAAAGTTTGTCGCCACGAAGTCGCACCAGCCGGTGAAATCCTGGTCGAGCGCGGCCAGGTGATAGTGCAGCGTGCGCGTCATCGGCTCAATCTGCTGTGGATCGTCCTCGGCCTGGGTGAAGTCCTCCAGCAGCGGATAGAGCGTGCGTGCATGCCCCAGCTCGTCCTGAGTCATGGCCGCTGCGGCCACGGCGGCCTCCAGGGCCGGCGCGCCATTACACCAGTAGGCATAGCGCCGCCCGATCGCCTGTTTATTATCCGCCAGCGACGAGAGCAGCGCAAACAGCGCCGCATTATCGATACGTTTACTGATCATACACGTTCCCCTGTTGTGTGGCGCCCGCAGCGAAGGCCGGCGCGCTCTGCGCAGATATTGTATCCCACCATGCAAAAGACAGCCCCTGGCGTGAGGGCAAGCGCCTCGCTGCCTACGACTCGAGCACCGTCACAATCGCCTCGCGCGGGATCAGCACCATCTCTACCCAGCTAAACTCATCATAGATACTGCGCGCATAGACCTTTGCCAGCTCCACGTCATCGGCCATAACGTTACCGATTTCGTGCAGCGGCTCCTCGTACTTGCGCCGCGCGTAGACTTGCCAGACGCGGCTCTCGTTCAGCGCCTCGCGCCGTTTGGGCGCGTTCACCATTGCCTCGCTCGTACTCATGCAGAAATCCCCCATGAACGCATAATATTGATGCCTTCCTCACTCAGCCGCGCCTTCGTCCAGACGGGGTCCCAGACGACCTCAATGCGCACCTCGCGCACGCCCGGCTCGCGCAGCAAGCGTGCGCGGATATCGTCCATAATGAAATCCATCGCGGGACAGCCCAGCGCGGTAAAGGTCAGTTTCACATCGACGATGCCCGCCTGCTCCTTCACATCGACGATCAGGCCCATATCGACCACGCTGATCGGAATTTCGGGATCGGTGACATCGCGTAGGGCGTCCCACAGCGCCGGGCAGGAGGAATCGCCGCGTGGGTGCGTGTGCAAGGAGGGATAGGTCGCGGCCATACTCACTCCTCCTGCTCCAGCAGGCGCAGCATCTCGCGTTTCCCGCGCTGAATCATCCCCACGAATTGCTCATTCGCCGGCCCGCGCGCCTTCCAGCGTTTCATCACATCATCCCACGTACACTGGCCCTCCCAGCGCTTGGCCTGCGCGTCGAAATGCTGAGGAAACTCGCAGTCGAGGACATACTTCTTCTGCTCCTCGTCGTAGTGCGCGGGCACCTTGATCTGCAACTCCTCGCACAGGGGAACGGCCGTAGACATCCAGGTCTGGCGCAGTTGGTCGTTGCTCTGGCCCTTGAAGCCATACTCAAGCTGCTCGCCATGCTTCTTGAGGTTATCCGGCAGGCCAAACCACTCGACCGTCAGCAGGAACATCCAGTCCACCGCCTTCTGCAACTCCTCATGGCCGCTGGCCGTCTGGTTCAGCTTGCGCATACCCTGCTCGCCGTGACGCAGGTGGAAAGTCTCCTCTTTATCCACCTTCACCAGCGCGCGTTTCCAGGGACCAAAGGTCGTGCTCTGGTAGATATCGCCGAGGAGAGTATAGCCGGCGCGATCGTAGAACGCATTGGCCACGATCAGCTCGGTCCAGCTCTCCAGGGGAACGTCGAAGGCGTAGGGATACTTAAAATGGCGCGGCTCGCGTTCAAAGATCAACTGCTCGGTATCCACGCCGAGGTCGCGCATCAGGCGATACGCGATATGAGCATGTCCAAGCTCATCTTGAATAATCGAGAGCGCGGAGCCAAAGTTATTGAGCGTAGGGGCGTGGACGGCGGCATTATAGTACGCGGGGGCGCTGATCAGCTCGGTATCCGCTGAGACGGTCAGGATGCGCTTCATTCCTTCGAGGTAGATGGGACTCATCTGATCGATCGACTCGATCAACTGCCCCTTGCGCAGACGAGCGAGGAGCGCCTCTTCGCTCTGCAAATGTACAGGAGAAGCAAGCATAGACGGTACTCCTTCTATGAGACGGGCATCGCCACCGCGCGACGCTTCGCCATACCGGCCAATGAGCCGGCAATCAGACAGCACACCTATGAATATTTTCGACTAACTGGTAGAATTGTACCTAATCAACCGCGAAAAGTCAAGACGAGAATGAGCAGGGCTGGACTTTTTTCATTTTCGACTGTATAGTAGAAATAACAATCAGACCTGTACCTGTGGCTGACAATGAGTGGGGGTACGAGGGATAACAAACTGGACGGGCGGTAAAAAATGGAACAGCAGCGAGAGAGCGCCTGGTCGCTCAGATCAAAAGAGGGCAGCGTGCCGCGTGGGAGGCGTCAGAGGCTCACGCAGCAGGCCATAGTGGCGGCTGCCGCCAGGCTTTTCGCACGTGATGGTTTTGGCGCGACTAGCCTGGACGATATCGCGGAGGCGCTGGGTGCGAGCAAGGCCGCGCTCTACTACCACATCAAGAACAAAGAGGAGATCCTGCGCCTGATCTTCCTGACCGTCCTGACTGTCAGCGAGGAGCCGCTGCGCCAGATCGTCGAGGCCGACCTGGCGCCGCAGGAAAAGCTCAGTCGCGCTATTCTGCATCAAACCTCCGTTGCGGCTGATCGCTCGCCCGCCATGACCGTCTTCTATCGCGAGCAGCCGCACCTGACGGGTCCCTTTGCGCGCGAGATTATCCTGCGCAAGAAGGTCTACGAACGCTACTTTGAGCGCATCATCGAAGAGGGGCAGGCGGCAGGCGTCTTCCGCACGGACGTCGATCCCAAGATTGTGACCTTTGGCTTGCTGGGTATGTGCAACTGGCTCTCGCAATGGTACCGGACCGGCGGGCAGTACTCCCCTCAACAGATCGCCGCCATGTTTGAGCATATGGTGAGGGGAGGACTGGATCTTTAGCCTTCTTTGAAGGAAAAGTGCGGATTCTCGATGATGCCCAGCTTATTCCCGAATGGATCGATGAGCGAACCGGCGCGAATGCCATCACCAACGTCCTGCACCTTTTCGTGCTCGCGCGCACCCAGTTCTATGAGCCTCTTCCACGCTTCGTCGGCATTTACCACTCCCCAGTACGCAGTCGGGCCTGTGCTGCCCGGCGTGGAAGCCGGGTCCAGGCCCAACTCAAATCCGCCCACCTCAAAGCCAACATAAAACGGCTGGTCAAAGTAGGGCTGGATGCCGAGGACCTCGCTGTACCAGGTCTTTGCCTTCTCAAGATCATTCACACCATAGACAACAGTTCTTAAACCTTGAAACATCGGTGCTTTTTCTCCTTCCCATGCAATGGAAACTTTCTCTTTAGGGACATAATAAGATAGAATGTGGCTGGAATCGGTCCTAATTGAGATCGTTTGTCTCTAATGAAAGGAAACAGTCCGCGCTATGTATTCTCCTGTTGAGCGCCTGCTGACAGTGCTTAATCTCTTGCAGGCGCGTGCGAGCATCACTGCGGCAGAGCTGGCGGAGCGGCTTGAGGTCAACGCGCGCAGTGTCAGGCGCTACATCACCATGCTGCAGGACCTGGGCATTCCAGTGGAGGCGGAGCGCGGGCGCTACGGAGGCTATCGGCTCCGTCCGGGTTTCAAGCTGCCTCCCCTGATGTGGACAGAGGAGGAGGCGGTGGCTGTGGTGCTGGGTTTGCGGGCTGCCGAATCGCTCGGTTTCGGTAATGCTCAGCCAGGGGTGGCAAGCGCGCTGGCGAAAGTGGAACGCGTGCTGCCACTGAACATACAGGAGCGCGTCCGGGCCATCCAGGATGTTGTAGCCCTGCACCAGGAGGCGCCTGCGGTCCAGGGAATAGGGATGTGGGTGAGCGCCCTGAGTACAGCAGCTTATCGAGGACAGCGTGCCTGGATAGCGTACCGCTCAAAAGAGGGAGAGCAGACGGAACGCACCCTGGACTGCTATGGTCTGCTCCACCTGGAGGGACAATGGTACGCGATCGGCTACTGCCATCTGCGCCGGGCCATTCGTATGTTCCGCCTCGATCGCATCCTGCGATTCGAGCCGCGCGAGGAGTATTTTACGCGACCCCGCAACTTTGATCTCCTGGCCTACGCCCTGCAGGCGATCAGGGCTATGCCCTCGCGCTGGCTAGCTGAAGTTCTGCTCAAAACCACGCTTGAGCAGGTGCGCCGGGCTATTCCGCTTACCTATGCCGCGCTGGAAGAGAGAAACGACGGGATCTTGCTGCGGATCTACGATGATGACCTGGACCGCCTTGAGCGTTTTCTGATCCATCTCGGCTGTCCGTTTGTGGTCATCCAGCCGCCGGAACTGCTTGATGCCATGCAGCAGTTGGCAGAGAAGATTGCTGATATGGTAACGCAAGCAAGACAAGAACGGGCGGGACACCTGTTCTCCTGAAAGGGGCTTCTTTGTTTTTTTACTACTGTCGTGGCCAGGACTGGCCGATCCACTCCCGGCATTGCGAGGCGTGTCACCATGATAGACGTTTGCTGAGTCTATTTTTGGTGAGTGAGTTGTCTGGATTGCTGGCTGGCGCTGCGATCAACGAGCACTTTCTCTATGGCAAGGGGACCCTTTCTCATGCATATCAAGTGCTAAGCCCCCTATAGACGCTTCTCGCATTGTGTTATACTGAACGAGGTATTTTGCCCGGCTGAGTACAACAACGAGGGAGTGGATTCTCATGACTGTAGATATTTCCGATATTGAGCGTATTCTCGCGGAGGCGCAGACGTGGCGTCAGACGCAGACGATTAATTTGATTGCCAGCGAAAACACACCGAGCGAGGCCGTGCGGCGGGTGCAGGTCTCCGATCTGATGGGCCGCTACGCCGAGGGGCATCCCAACCAGGGCGAACAGGTCAACCGCTATTACCAGGGGACGCGGCATATTGACCAGATCGAGCTGCTGGCTGAGAAAGAGATGAAAGAACTATTCGGCGCGAAGCAGGTCGATGTGCGCCCGATCAGCGGAAACGCGGCCAACACGGCGCTGGCGCTGGGCTGGCTGCGCGGCGGCGATACGGTGCTGGCCAACTCGACCGACGCCGGCGGCCATATCAGTCACGGGCCGGTGGGCGTGTTTGGCCGGCGCATCCAGAATCGCGGCCAGGTGCTCAAAATTGGCACCGAGAAGTCGATCAATTTGCACTATCTGCCCCTGACACCCGATCACTATCATGTGGACGCGGCCCGAACGATCGAACTGATCGATCGTCTTGCGCCGCAGATGGTGGTGATGGGCAAGAGCCTCTTCCTCTTTCCGGAACCGGTCGAGGAGGTCGCGGCCTTTTGCAGAACGAAAAACATTCCCCTGCTCTACGACGGCGCGCACGTGCTGGGATTGATCGCTGGCGGACAATTTCAAGATCCATTGCGTGAAGGCGCGATCTGGCTGACCGGCAGCACCCACAAGACCTTCCCGGGTCCCCAGCGCGGGGTAATCCTGGGCAATCTTGATCCCGAGGACGAGAAGAGATACTGGCCGGCGGCCGATCGCGGCGTCTTCCCGGGTTCCTCCAGCAACCACCATCTCTATTCGCTGCCCGCCCTGGTTGTGGCGACACGCGAGATGCAGAAATACGGACGCGAGTACGCGGCGCAGATTGTGCGCAACGCCCAGGCGCTCGGTCGTAGCCTGGATGAGTTGGGCACGCCTGTTGAGGCGCGTGAGTTTGGTTATACGCAAAGTCACCAGATCGCAGTGAACGTGGCCGAGTGGGGCGGGGGAGTCGAGGTTGCTAAACGCCTGGAGGCCAATGATATCATCGTCAACTACAACATGCTGCCCGGCGACACCGATCCGCGTCATCCCTCCGGTCTGCGCGTAGGGGTGCCCGAAATGACGCGCTTCGGTATGGACGAACGCGCGATGGGCGAACTGGCCCAGCTCATGCACGACGCCATTCGCGGCAAAAACGTCAAAGCCCAGGTCAACGCCCTGCGCGGGCGCTTTGTGGAGATGAAATACGTCTAGAAGCTTTTTACCATTCAGAGCAGAGAACGGGCATGGCCGGTATGGTTCTCACCGTACCGGCCACACCCGTTCTTTACGCAAATTACGCCGCTAAATTCTCTTGAGCGCGAAACCCTTATGCATTGCCTCATGGTCTACTACAGAGTGGTTTCTGGTATTCTTTTCTCCCGCGAAAGCAGCCCAAGCACGTGAATAGTGGGGTTATCACACCTTCGCCCCCTCCTCCTCATGCTTTTTCAGCAAATCCAGCAGCCATTGCTCGTCGTGAATGGGTACGCCCGCCTTCTGGGCCTTTGCCAGCTTGGAGCCGGCGTCTTCGCCCACGATCAGGTGGCTCAGGTTCTTGCTGACGCCGGTGGCGATTGTGCCACCGAGCTTCTTGATCGCCTCCTCCGCTGCCGGGCGCGTCATGCTGGTCAGGCGTCCCGTGAGCAGGAAGCTCTGCCCGGCTAGCGGTCCTGTGATGGCCTGCTGCTCCTCTTCCATATTCAGCCCGGCCTGTTTGAGGCGTTCGATGAGCTGGCGATTGGGCTCTTGCTGGAACCATTGATAGATGCTCCGCCCGCTGGTTGGGCCGATGCCGGGGATCGTCACAATCTCCTCCTCACTGGCCGCCATGAGCTTATCCATATGCCCGAAATGCTGCGCGACCAGTTGCGCGCTCTTCTCGCCCACATAGCGGATATTGAGCGCGAAGAGCAAGCGTGAGAGCGGGCGCTGTTTGCTCGCCTCGATGGCTTTGAGCATATTCTCTGCGCTCTTCTCCTTGACGCCCTCCAGGGCAAGCAACTGCTCGCGGGTCAGCGCGTAGAAATCGGGGAAGGTCTTGACCAGGCCGGCCTGGACCAGTTGTTCACACATGCGCTCGCCGATGCTCTCGATATCCATCGCGCCTTTGGAAACAAAGTGCCTCAAACTCTCCAGGTTGCGCGCGGGACAGGCCAGATTGGGACAGTAGGCCATCGCCACGTCCGCCTCGCGCTGGATGGGGGTCCCACAGATCGGGCAATTGTCGGGCAGGTGGTACACCTGCTCGCTGCCGGTGCGGCGTTCGATCACCGGCTTGACGACCTGGGGAATCACCTCGCCGGCGCGCTGGACCAGCACCCAGTCGCCGATGCGCAGGTCTTTGCGCTGGATATCGCCCTCGTTGTGCAGGGCCGCGCGCTCGACGGTCACGCCGCGAATGTTGACCGGTTCAAGCAAGGCCCAGGGATTGACCGCGCCGGTGCGCCCGATATTGATGCGAATGTCGAGCAGACGTGTGGCGACCTGGGTGGGGGGATACTTAAAAGCAATCGCCCAGCGCGGATCGCGGGCGACAGTGCCCAGTTCCTGCTGCTGCACGATATCGTTAATCTTAATGACCACGCCATCGATCTCGTAGGGCAGGTTGAAGCGTTCGCTTTCCCACTTCTTGCAGTACTGCATGACCTCATCCAGATCTTTGGCGAGCTGGATGTTGGGATTGACCGGGAAGCCCCATTCGCGGATCAGCTCCAGACTCTCCCACTGGCTATGCACCTCCATGCCCTCGATATAGCCGATCTGATAGCCAAAGAAGTCCAGCTTGCGGCTGGCGGTGATGCGCGCGTCCTTCTGGCGCAGCGAACCGGCGGCGGCGTTGCGTGGATTAGCGAAAAGTCTGCCGTCGCTGATCTCCTCGTTAAGCTTCTCAAAGCTCTTGATCGACATATAGATTTCGCCGCGTACCTCCACGCGCTCGGGAATGCGCTCGCCGCGCAGCTTCTGCGGAATGCTGCGAATCGTGCGCACGTTAGGCGTCCAATCCTCGCCAACCATGCCATCCCCGCGCGAGGCGCCGATGACCAGGCGGCCCTTCTCATAGGTCAGAGCCATCGCCAGGCCATCGATTTTAAGTTCGCAGACATACTCAAACGTAGCGTTGGGCAAAATATTCAGCGCACGTTTGTGCCAGTTGCGCAGCTCCTCCTCGCTGCGCGCATTTGCCAGGCTCAGCATCGGCACCGGATGGCGATGCTGCGGCACATCCTGCACGGGTCCGGCCCCGACGCGCTGAGTGGGCGAATCAGGCGTCACCAACTCAGGATGCTCGGCCTCTATGCGTTGCAACTCGATCATCAGTTGATCGTACTCGGCATCGGTCAGTTTTGGGTTGTCCAGCACGTGATATTCATAGTTGGCCTCTTCAATCTGATGGCGCAATTCTGCGACGTGAGCGACCAGTTTCTCCTCTTCGCTCTCCCCGGCGTGGGCGAGCAGATCGGTCGGGGTGTGTTCGGGCAGCAGATTCTCCTGCGCGATGTCCTGGGTATCAGCCATCGTTGCTTTTCTCCTGTTGTGGCATTTCTCTGATAGCCTTTTATTCTTTTTCCACAGCCTGATAATGGAAGACGCTGGGCGGGTTCACGAACAAGCCGTTGATGTGAGAGCGCCATTGTTGAAAGAGCGGGCCGCCGCGGAAGTTCTCGGTATGGGCCCCCAGCGAGGTCCAGACATTGACCAGCATATACTGCTCGGGCCGCTCAATGCAGCGCTCCAGACGTGCCGAAATGCAGTCCGGGTGCTGGCGAATAACCTCCATGCCGCGCAGGATAGCCTGTCCCAGCTCATCCTCCTTGCCGGGCAGCGCGGTGAACAAAGCGATCTCTGTAACCATATCCTCATACCTCTGATTTTTGTGCTTATCGTATCATGGATGGCAAGCAGGGAGAGGCGTGAATGATGGGAAAGATCAGCGAGGTGTTGTCTGAACGTATTCGCAAGTATGCCGGTCATCTCAAGAGGACGCGCTTTCTCTCGGAATTTCAGCGAGTAGCGGAGAACTGACGGTATTGCTCGGCAAACTCATATTTATTGGCAAATATTCGATCGCCGCAATAAATATTGCGTCTGGCGAACGGCTCCGGCGTTTGTTGCATAAGATATGCTTGTATCTCTGGTTTCTGGACCATAGGAGCATCAAACCAGGGTTCGGCAAGTGTGTAGATGGGATCAAGTGCCCAGGCAGGGCAGGCAAGTTTGTAACGATTACAGAGATATTCTACCGAAGCAGCACAGAATGCCGCCCAGCGGATTTCTTCTTCGCCGGGCTTTTTGGGAAGCACGATTGGTTCGGCGACCAGGTCGGCTCGCCGATCTCTGGCATAGTCGAACCAATCGTTCATGAAGTTGCCCAGGGCTACCCAGGGTTGCTCACCCTGGCAGATCTCTTGATAGGTCAGAGCCATTGTTTGGAGATGATCGATTGGTTTCATTGCCTTACTTTGTGATATCTGTGCTTCCGACTTTTTGGTTCTTATTGTACCACATAGTTTTATGCGAACAGGGCGTCCAATGCTTTCTCCAGATTGTTAAGCTGCTGGACAGCCTTATCTGGAATATATCGATCAACCACTTCCTGCGCCTGGTCACGCGTTTGAATGTGAAGTTGCTGGCAAAGTATCTGGATGTCTGGGCGGTCCTTTGGACGATTTGCCAGTAACTTTAGGGCTAGAATGTACTCTGCCTCTGGAATATTATATTTCAAGTGGCCCGTAAGAGCGCCATAAAGTTCCCTGAGGGACGTTGGTGGCATCGCGGAGAAAATCACCAATTACGTCATTGACCCAGGTCAACGGAATCCGATGATATCTGGCGACGGTCCGGGCTGCACTCTTAAAGCTCTGGTAGAGTGGCGAGTTGGCAGGATCATCAACATCTTTGAGGAGCACATCTATGTCGTTAGTTGTAAGGCGGGTATGCAATTGAGTAAGTATAAACGCGCCGCCAATGAGAAGAAGGCGTACTGGATGTTTCACGCCCATGTCTTGTAATTCAGAGCCAAGTTCCGCTAGATATGCTTCAATATTTTGTTCTTGCATCACTACTCCAATGAAAAAACAGTATTACACACTTTGCGACTGTCCCCAATCATTCTGAAACGTCTGTTGCAGGACTTGCAGCACGTGGCTATCCGAGACGATGATACCTATCTCGCGATTCCGATCGAGCGATTGCGAGGAGATATTCTCTGAGCCAACGAAAGCCTTTTGGCCGTCGATAATCATAATCTTGGCGTGCATATAGAGTCGTGAGTCCTCGCGCACCTGCACGCCGCCCTGTTTGATCGTGGCGATGCCGCCGCTATTGCTATCGCTAGAGGAGCCGCTGGGGGCGGGAAGAATGACCTCGACCTTCACCCCGCGCTGGGCCGCATTCACCAGGTCCTGCTCGATCCCGCTATCCTGCATCTCCTCGCCCGTCACCAGCAGCGTATGTTTTGCGCCGCCGATCAGCGCATCAAAGTCGCTGCGCGCATTGACTGGACTGACGACCAGGTTGGCATCGGTAAAGCTGGCGTTTGTGCGGTTCCAGTCGGCCTGGAAGATCGCGGCCACGGCCTGAACGTCCTGCGAACTGGAATCGACGATATCGTATTCACGATTTTTCGTATAGCTGCCGGTGCCCAGAGCAGCATTGGTAAAGTTCGATGTCATGATATACACCGTAGTGCTATCGATAAGCATGATCTTCGCATGCGTGAGCGCGAAGGAAGGATTGCTAAACTGCGCTTTCACGCCGGCGGCCTTGAGCTTATCGAGCGTCTCCTGCGGAGAAACGCTGCCTCCCCCGTAGGGATGCTGCTCCAGCATAACGCGCACATCGATGCCGTTATTCGCATCCTCCTCCAGGGCGCGGAGGACGCTCTGATTGGTCAACAGGTACATCTCGACCCAGACCGACTTTGTGGCTCCGCGAATCGCATCGACCACCGGTCCCGGCCCGGCGTCCGGCTCGACAAAGACGTTCAGGCCGCTGGCGCCGGTGCCGACCGTGCAGTTGCTCTGGCATTGTCCAGTGCCCGAGGTGCCCGCTCCGAAGCTTGAGGTGTTAATTGTGATATCGCAGCCAACCAGGAGACAGCAGAGAACAATCAGGCAGAGATATTTCAAGAGAGCCAGGATAGCTCTGAATGGGAGAAACTGATCCGTCATCGCACCTTCTTCAACTTTCTGCATGCGCGCTCTTATTTTCGGCGCATGCTTCCTACGTGTCCCTTTACTTCTATTATAAAAACGGACCGAAATATTCAAATGAATACAGCAAACAAAAGTCCCCGCTCGCGCGAGCGGGGACTTGCAGGGAATGTCGGGTTAGCGGAATAGAACCGGATGCAGTGCCACATAGAGCGGGGCGAGCACCAGGGTGATCGTGCTGAGCAGCTTAATCAGAATATGCAGCGAGGGTCCGGCGGTATCCTTGAAAGGATCGCCCACCGTATCGCCGACGACGCTGGCCTTATGTGCATCGCTTTTCTTACCCAGGACGATGCCGGACTGATCCTCGGGCTTGACCATTTCCCCTTTGGCATTGACGCGCAGGAAGCCGGCCTCAATAAACTTCTTGGCATTGTCCCAGGCGCCACCGCCGTTATTGAGGAAGAGAGCCATCACGATACCGCCCATCGTGCCGACCATAAGCAGGCCGGCGGCGGCCTGGGGTCCCAGGATGACGCCGGTCACAATCGGGACGAGAACGGCCACTACGCCCGGCCAGACCATTGCGCGCAGGGCGCCGCGCGTGCTGATATCAACGCAGCGCGCGTAATCGGGATCGACGCGCTCATCCGGGTTCTCGGCCATAATCTTCGGATTCTCGCGGAACTGGCGGCGCACCTCCTCGATCATGCGCTTGGCCGCGTTGCCCACAGCGCGGATGGCCAGCGAACTGAAGAACAGGATCAGCGCCAGGCCGATCAGTGCGGCAATAAAGACCGGCAGGTGAGCGAGATTAATATCAAAGGCCGCGCTCTTATTGCTCTGGCTCAGGTTATAGAGCACATCCAGGTACGCGCTGAAGAGCAGGAAAGCGGCCAGCGCGGCGGAGCCGATGCCATAGCCCTTCGTCAGAGCTTTCGTGGTATTGCCCACGCCGTCGAGCGCGTCGGTGATATCACGCACCGCCTCGGCCTGGCCGCTCATCTCGGTGATGCCGCCCGCGTTATCGGTGATCGGGCCAAAGGTATCCATCGCCAGGGTATACGCGCAGCTCATCAACATACCCATCGTGGCCACAGCGGTTCCGAAGATGCCGCTGACATTAAAGCCAATGTTGGGCAGGCCCGGAATAGTCACCTGGCTGCCCAGGAAGTACGAGAGGCCGAGGGCGATACTGATGGCAATCACCGGCAGGGCCACGCACTCAAAGCCGACTGCAATGCCCGTAATGATCGTGGTTGCGGGACCGGTGATCGAGGCGGCGGCGATCTCGCGCACGGGCCGCCAGGTTCCGGCGGTATAGTACTGGGTGATATAGACGAAGGCCAGGCTCAGGGCAATGCCGACCAGACCGGCCAGCCCATACCAGATCCAGGGGGGAACGCCCAGGTTCCCGGTGACGCCATTGCCGTTCAACAGCAGTCCGCTGCCAATGAAAATGCCGACCGCTGCCAGGGCGCAGGTAATATAGTAGCCAATGTTCAGGCGGCTCATCGCCAGCGCGCTCAGGTCGCGCCCGCCCGCCTGATCCGGGTTAGGCACGCTGCGCGGAGTGACCGAGAGCAGGCCAATTGCAGAGGCAATCAGACCGAAAGCATTCATCACCAGGGGGAAGAGAATCCAGCCGAGATTATGAGTTGCCAGCGTCAGGGCAGAGCCCAGAATCATCGCACCGATATTCTCAGCGGCGGTAGACTCAAAGAGGTCCGCGCCGCGTCCGGCGCAGTCGCCTACGTTATCCCCCACCAGGTCGGCGATCACCGCCGGGTTGCGGGGATCGTCTTCAGGGATATTCGCCTCGACCTTGCCAACCAGATCGGCACCGACATCGGCGGCCTTCGTGAAGATGCCGCCGCCGAGCTGGGCGAACAGTGCCACAAAGCTTGCGCCGAAGCCGAAGCCAACGATCAGTGAAGGGGTATTGGCGGCGGCGGTTGTCGAACTATTCAAACCGCCGTAGAGCAAGAAGAGGAGCGAGACACCCAGCAAAGAGAGGGCCACGACCAGGAAGCCGGAAACCGCGCCCCCGCGCAGAGAGACAGTCATCGCCTCGCCCAGGCTGCGCGTGGCTGCGCTGGCGGTGCGAATATTCGACTTGACCGCGATAAACATGCCGATGAAGCCTGAGATACCGGAGCAGGCTGCTCCAACAATAAAGGCAATCGCGGTATGCCAGGCCAGATTCAACTTATCGGCCTGGCTGCCCTGGCCCAGCAGGCCCAGCACCACAGCCAGAACGACTGCGGCAAATACTGCAAGGATAGCGATAGTCTGGTACTGGCGATAAAGGAAAGCCTTTGCGCCCTTAAATATATGATCCGCCACTTTCTGCATTTCTGGCGTGCCAGTGTCTTTACGTAACACGTAATTAGCGAGGTAAATGGCGAAAAACACTGCCACCAGGCTCACACCGATGGGAACCCATAGAAAGTTCTCGTTCACGATCAGGAATGCCCTCCTTAAAGGCATGACTCAGGCATGCAGAGAAGTTTGTGGGCTGAAATGGCGCATCATCCCACCCTGTACATGCACGGCATACGTGAGAAGCAACTACTGTTTGGTGATGCCCGTACAAAGGGACGAGGTTCTCCCTTGAAGGCATCGATATCGAAACTAGTGTAGCATAAGTGTTTGTCAAATGACAAGTATAGCTGCGCGCTTTACAGGGCATCGCAAACGTCAAAGTAGCCGGGCAAGTGCTTCTTCTGGACGCTGGATGAGAGGAAGGCAGGCTGTTTGATGGGACGTTCTCTTCCCCGCGCGCGATAATAGAGTGAGGTCTCAAAATACAGGAAATGTCTCTCACTAGCAACACAGAGATTTGCCGTATTCACGCCGGTTCCAGATCCAGTCCATACTTGAGCACGTGCGCCGCTCGCAGGGCATAACGGGGAGCGGCATGGCTGAGCCAGAACATCTCTCGCCAGAGCGACGGCTGCAGCACTGCCCTGGCGGGCCGCAGCCAGTCCGGGGAAATGCCGGCATCTGGACCATCCAGGATGACCCGGATCGTTGCTACGCGCAGGTTGTGTCCCGCGAGCAGGCCCGTCTCCATGTCCGCAGCCACGAAGCCTCGCCGGGCCCATGCACGTCTCTCTTCGCCAACGATCAGGGAGGGAGCAGTCAGCAGCGGCCCGGTTTCGGGCAGAAAATCTAGCGCGGAAGCTGCCGCCGCCAGCGCCTGGACAAGAGGGGGATCGCACTGGATGATTCTCCCATCAGGAAGACCAACCTGCTCTGGGACCAGGACGGTTCCCGGACGTAAGCCGGGAACGAGCGCCCCGGCCAGACCACACACGATCACGATGGCTTCCCGGTCCGTCCCTTGCCAGCGCGCCAGGCGCACGCCGGTCCAGCTCACACGCGCGTGAGGAAGGATGAGCCGCGCGGCCCAGTACTCAAGGAGGGTGGGCGCGAGGACCTCTGCGGTATATCCCTCCTGCGCAAGATCAGACGCGCCTGCCGTCAGTCGTCTCATGATGCCCAGGAAATTCTCTCACTTCTCTTACTTGACATAACCGTTGTCACGATACCAGCGCACCGCCCGTTCCAGGGCCGCGGTCACGGAGGTCGCCTCGTACCCAAGTTCAGTGTGGGCTTTCGCCACGTTGACGTACATATGATGGCGGGCCATCTGCACCCCTTCGAGTGGGATCAGCGGCGCACCTCTGTGCGAGAGGCGGCAGCGAAGCTCATCAGCCCAGCCGAGAGCGAGCGCCAGTTGGAAAGGGATGCGGGCCGTCGGAGCACGGCGACCACAGATCTGCGCCAGCCGTTCCCACAGATGGGACAGACTCATATTCTCGCCGCCCACCAGGTAGCGCTCGCCAGGGCGTCCGTATTGAAGCGCCAGCACATGCGCCCTGGCTACATCCTCCACAGCGACAACGTTCAGTCCTCCACTCAGCGTAGCAAAGATCCGCCCACGCATGAAGTCTACCACCATCTTGCCTGTGGGCGTCGGCTTCCAGTCTCCCGGTCCTATCGGCGCAGTTGGCAGAACGAGGACGACCGGGATCTGTGCTGCCAGGGCCGCTCGCTCTTGCTGCATCTTTGAGCGGTGGTAGGCCGAAGCGCCGGCCTCCACAGCCCAGTTGTCCTCAGTTGCCGGATGCTCTGCAGAAGCCGGACCCACTGTTGACGAGCTTGAGGTGACAACGGCGCGCTCAATGCCTGCCAGGCGCGCCGCCTCCAGCAGCCCGGCACAGCCGCGCACATTGGTGGCGAATATCGTGTCACGCATGCCCGGTGAGAACGTGTAGAGGGCTGCGGTGTGGACGAGATAGCGGCACCCTACCATATGCCTGACCAGCTCACCGGGGCGCAGGATATTGCCCACAACTGTCGTATATCCCTCAAGTGGAGGCAGCGGCCTGGAATCTGGTCGCACCAGCGCGCGCACACGATACTGTGCTGCCAGCAGAGCGCGCAGGATGTGGCCCCCGATGAATCCACTGGCCCCGGTGAGAAACACCGTCTCATCTGCCCCCGTCTGTAATTGCTCAGCCATGTGTATTTCCTCAAGAGGTAGGCCGCAGACTGCCGCGCAGCACATCAACCGTGGCACGCAGCGACTCACGGGGCGATTTCATAGTGGCTGTCACCGCCGAGGGTTCGTAGCCGCAATGCGCCATACAATTCGCGCATCGTGGGTCCTTGCCCCGGCCATACTTCTCCCATTCGGTGCTCTCGAGCAGCTCTTGATAGGAACTGGCGTACCCGTCGGCCATCAAGTAGCACGGACGTTGCCAGCCCAGCACCGAGTAGCTGGGGATGCCCCAGGCAGTACAGGCAAAGTCAATCTTGCCCTCCAGAAAATCCAGGAAGAGAGGAGAGTGGTTCAGGCGCCACTTCTTGCGCCTCCCGTCGGCAAATGCCTGCTGGAAAATTTCGCGCGTGCGCTCGACACCAAGAAAATGCTCCTGGTCCGGCGCTTTCTCGTAAGCGTAGCCCGGCGAGATCTGCATGGCGTCTACCTGCACTTCGTCGTTCAGGTAGTCGAGCACGTCGCGGATGCTGCGCGCGTCATCCTGCGTGAAGAACGTCGTGTTGGTCGTCACCCGGAAGCCCCGGCGCTGCGCCTCCTTGATGGCCTCGATCGCCTGATCGAAAACCCCCTGGCGTGCCACCGATTGATCGTGGCGCTCCCTCAAGCCGTCGATGTGGACCGACCAGGAGAAATAAGGGGACGGCTTGAACCGATCAAGTTTCCTGCGCATGAGAATGGCATTGGTGCATAGATACACAAAACGCTTCCGTTCCAGCAGCGCCGCTACGATTTGATCGATCTCTCGATGGATGAGCGGCTCCCCGCCGGCAATGGAGACGATCGGCGCGCCGCACTCCTCCACCGCGTCAATACACTGCTGAACGGAAAGTCTGCGGGCCAGAATGTCTTGCGGATGCTGGATCTTGCCGCAGCCCGCACAGGTAAGATTGCACTGAAAGAGCGGCTCCAGTTGTAAGACAAGTGGAAACTTCTCCCGGCCTCGCAGCCGCTGGCGGATGATATATGCCGCGATCCGCACATTCTGACGGAATGTAATCGCCATGAGCGATTCACCTCCTAATGGTCCCAAAAAAAGAACAAAAAATACGATTTTTTGCTATAATAGCAAGAAGAAAGACGTATACATACCTTACCACATTCGACAAGGGGAAGTAAAATTACCAGAGCTATTAGTTATAGCTCCTATGAAGTGGATAAACGATAGAGGGGGTATAAAAAGCTTCACCTAATAACATACGCTTCATCGTATATCATATCGTGCCTGGGAAGACATCCGCTTCCCAATGTCTTCGCTTGCGCGCTTGAAAGGGCTTATCGATGGATACGACAAAACCGAGCAAGGTGGCGACGCCTGCGTTGAAGCATGCGCTGGATCGAGCGGTACAGTGGCTGCTGGAGCACCAGGACGCTGAGGGCTGGTGGTGCGGAGAACTGGAGACAAATGTGACGATGACAGCAGAACACATCCTGCTGTTGCGTTTTCTGGGGCTCAGCCTGGAGCAGATCAGAGACGGCGTCCTTCGGCACATCCTGGGCAACCAGCGGGCGGATGGCTCATGGGCGCTCTATTTCGCTGGGCCGGCGGATCTGAGCACCACGATCGAAGCCTATGTCGCGCTCAAGGTGTTGGGTGTTGACCCGGCCAGCGATGTGATGCGGCGAGCGCTCGCGGTTATTCATCGGCAGGGAGGGGTAGTCAAGGCCAGGGTCTTTACGAAGATCTGGCTGGCGCTCTTTGGCCAGTATCCCTGGTCCGGGGTTCCAAGCATGCCGCCGGAACTGATCTATCTGCCGTCCTGGGCGCCATTCAACCTCTACGATTTCGCCTGCTGGGCACGTGGTACTATCGCTCCCCTGCTCATCGTGCTTTCCCGGCGTCCGGTGAGGGATTTAGGTTGCCGCGTGCCGGAACTGGTGGTGCCGGGCACGGAGAGCCTGCTCACCCGCGTCCCCGGATCGGGCTTTTTCTGGTGGACCGATAAGCTGCTCAAGCTGTACGAGGCGTTGCCCTGGCACCCTGGCCGGTCGCGTGCGCGGCGGCGCATTGTCGATTGGATTGTAGAACGACAGGAGGCCGATGGAAGCTGGGGAGGCATCCAGCCGCCCTGGGTGTACTCGCTGATCGCTCTGCACCTGGAGGGGATGGGACTCGATCACCCGGTCATGCGTCGGGGAATCGAGGGGCAGCAAGGCTTCGCGCTGGAGGACGAGAGCGGATGGCGCTTCCAGGCATGTATGTCGCCGGTCTGGGATACCGCCTGGGCGCTGCTGGCCCTGCGCCGTGCTGGAGTCGAGCGCGACCATCCTGGCATTCAGCGCGCGGTGCAATGGATAGTGCGCGAGCAGATCTCCACAGGTGGAGACTGGCAGGTGCGCTGCGGTCCCGTTCCCTGCGGTGGCTGGGCCTTTGAATTCGAGAATGACATCTATCCAGACGTCGACGACACGGCGATCGTCGTTCTGGCGCTGCTCGAAGCCGGGGTGGAGACAGAGGTGCGGGCTGCGGTGGAGCGTGCGGTGCAATGGATGCTGGTCATGCGATCGAGCAACGGAGCCTGGGGAGCGTTCGATAAGGACAACACGCGAACGATCGTGTACCGGTTGCCTTTTGCCGACTTTGGGGCGCTGTTAGACCCGCCCTCCGAAGATGTGACGGCTCATGCGCTGGAAATGCTGGCCCACGTCGATGCGCCTGGCAGGGAACAGATCATCCGACAGGCGCTCGAGTACCTGCGGCGTATGCAGCGGCGAGAGGGCTGCTGGTTCGGTCGCTGGGGGGTCAATTATATCTATGGAACGTGGTGTGTCATCTCGGCGCTTACTGCGCTGCGCGCCCGGGGCTATGCCACGCAGGACATGATCGATAAAGGGACCTCCTGGCTGATCGAGCATCAGAACGCTGATGGCGGTTGGGGCGAATCCTGCTATTCCTATGAAGATAGCTCCTTTGCGGGCCTTGGACGCAGCACGGCATCGCAAACGGCCTGGGCTATCCTCTCTTTACAGGCAGCCGGGCTGGGCCAGCATGCAGCCTGCCTGCGCGGTTTAGCCTATCTGCGCGAGGCTCAGGTTGATGGCACCTGGGAGGAGCGGGAGTATACAGGCACAGGTTTCCCGCGCGATTTCTACATTAATTATCATCTGTACCGGCACGTGTTCCCGACTATGGCCCTGGCGGGAGCCTGGGAAGCGCAGGAATGATTGACCGACCATCTGGCTTGATTGTATCGCCACATGCACAGGTGGTATTTACCCAAAAAAAGCAAGAGAAAGGAGCGAGAAACGCATTGTTCCATGGCCCTCATGGCGGATCGTTTCTTTTTGATCGATGACTGCATCCTCTACCGTACAACCTGCCTTTCAGCGTTATCGCCAGGAGATTCTTCAGGAACTACACCGGGCATTTCTCACGCGTCCTGTCTCTTTCCCAGAGGCAGCCAACGCCGAGGCGCTCGTCACCATCTACAGACAAATGCAGTATCACCTCGGCTGGCTCGATCAGCAGTTTCGCCCCATCGATGGTCATCCGGGCAAACTGCTGCGTCCCACACTTCTTCTGCTGAGCTATGAACTGGCCCGAGCGCAGGAGCAACCTTCTGCCTCCAATCCCCCGGCAATCTCTCGGCAAGCGGCCCTGCCCGCGGCAGCCGCGATAGAGTTGGCCCATAATTTTACGCTGCTGCACGATGACATTGAGGATGGAGATGTGGAGCGCCGCCATCGCCCCACCGTCTGGTCCCTCTGGGGGATTCCCCAGGCGATCCTGGTTGGGGATGCGCTCTTTGCCCTGGCGCGTCTCCACCTCTGGAAAGTGCTGGAGGAAGGAGTCGAACCTGACACTGCGCTGGCCCTGGCGCATCTGTTCGATACGACGCTCCTCGAACTGACGGAAGGACAATACCTCGACCTGTCCTTTGAACAACAGCAACAGATTCCTCTGCCGGGCTATAAAGCGATGATCGCTCGCAAGACAGCTTGTCTGATGCGTTGTGCGACAGAGATGGGGGCGAGACTCGGAACCTGTCACCAGGAGACGATTGAGGGGTTGGCCCGCTTTGGCTACGCCCTGGGACTCGCCTTTCAAATCCGGGATGACATGCTCGGCGTCTGGGCGAGTGAGGCAGAGTTAGGTAAGCAGCCAGCCGGCGATATCTATCGGCGCAAGAAAAGTTTGCCGCTGTTGTACGCCTTTCAACACGCGCAGCCTGCGGATCGGCAGGCGCTGATGGAAATCTATGCCCGGGAAGATCCGCTGAGCCGGGAGCAGGTCCAGGAGGTTCTGGCGATCTTCGCTCGCACCCGGACCCGGCAATATTGCCAGCAGTTCCTCGTCCAGCAGTGCCGGCAGGCCCGTTCGACTCTCGCTCAGGGAGCTCCGGCTCACAACGAGCTGGCCGAGCGCGTCCGAACCGATCTGGAAGCAATTGTCGATTTTGTCGAGCAAGGATAATGCCGTTCCCTCCACTATCCTGGAGGAGATCTGCATGGATTCCCTTGAAAGGAGGAGACATCGTGAGCATTGCTCAAGAGGCCCTGGCCATGTTAGAAGAGACCAGCCGAACCTTCTTTATTCCTATCAGCCGCTTGCCGGACAGACTGCAAGAGGCGGTCATGTCGGGCTATCTGTGCCTGCGCGCCATCGACGAGGTGGAGGACCACCCCGGGCTGGATACTCAGACAAAGGCTCGGCTCTTGCGCGCCATCAGCTACACGCTGCAAGCCCCTTTTGACGCGAGCGATTTCGCCCCGGCGTTCGCCAGCCATCGACGAGAACTGCCAGAGGTGACGCTGCGTGTGGGGGACTGGGCGCTGCTTGCTCCCCCATCCATTGCTCCGCGCGTGTGGGAGGCGACGGCAACTATGGCGGATCGCATGGCGCAATGGGCGGAGAACGGCTGGACGATTCGGACCGAGGCCGACCTTGATCGCTATACCTTTGGAGTCGCCGGCTCGGTTGGCCTGCTGCTGTCGGATCTCTGGGCCTGGTATAATGGAACACAATCGAATCGTATCCATGCTGTGGGATTCGGGCGGGGACTCCAGGCCGTCAATATTCTGCGCAATCACGCGGAGGATGTCGCGCGTGGCGTCGAGTTCTTTCCAACCGGCTGGCAGGCAGAGGACATGCACGCCTACGCGCGTCGCAACCTCGCCCTGGCTGATGCCTATATCAACTCCTTGCCCGTCGGTCCCCCGCTAGATTTTTGTACCATTCCACTCGCCCTGGCTTATGCGACCCTGGAAGCTCTGGCTCGCGGCGATGGAAAGCTTAGTCGTAAAGAGGTTCTCAGGATTGTTGGCCAGAGCACCTCGGGAGGGACGTGAGTGCCTATGGATGAGAGAGTAAAACAGCGCAAAGCTGAGCATGTCCAGGCCGCTTTAACGGGGGACCTTTCCGCGCCCCAAGCTGCCGGCTGGCGAGATATCCACCTGGTGCATCAGGCGTTGCCGGAGGTAGACCTGGACGCGATCGATACCTCGGTGCAATTCCTGGGCCATCGCTTGAGCCACCCAATCCTGATCTCCTCCATGACCGGCGGTCATCCCGATGTCACCGCGATCAATCGCAACCTGGCGCGTGCAGCGGAACGCTACGGGCTGGCGCTTGGCGTGGGTAGCCAGCGCGCCGGGATCGTCAACCCGGAGGTGGCTTACAGCTATGCCGTCGTGCGCGAAGCCGCTCCCGGCGCTTTCCTGATCGCCAACGTAGGCGCTCCCCAGCTCATCGGCCAGGCTCGCGCCGAGCCATTTACGCTTGGGCAGGTGCGCACAGCGATCGAGATGATCGAGGCCAACGCCCTGGCCGTGCATCTGAACAGTTTGCAAGAGGCAGTTCAACCCGAGGGGGATCGGCGCACCGTTGGCGAGGTACACGCGCTCACAAGGCTGGTTGGCCAACTCGATCTGCCGGTCATTGCCAAAGAGACCGGGGCAGGCATCTGCCGTGAACAGGCCCTGCTGCTCAAAAGCTGTGGCGTGGCGGCCATCGATGTGGGAGGGGCGGGAGGCAGCAGTATGTCGGCCATGGAGGCGGTGCGTTCGGCTGAGCGGGGAGACGGACGCGCGCAGGCGCTCGGCGCGCTCTATCGCGACTGGGGCATTGCTACGCCGATCTGCGTGATCGAGGCAGGAGCAGCCGGCCTGCCTCTGATTGCCACGGGTGGAGTGCGCAGCGGCCTGGATATCGCCCGTGCCCTGGCTCTGGGCGCGTCTCTGGTTGGGCTGGCTTATCCCTTCCTCAAGGCGGCGAGTGAAGGCTTCGAGGCGGTCTGCGAGTTGGTCGAGGGGCTGATCTTCGAACTACAGGTCGCGATGCAGTTGAGTGGCGCGGCCAGCATCGCGCAACTCTCTCAGGCAGATGTGGTCGTCAGCGGAGAAACGTATCACTGGCTCAAAGTGCGTGGTTTTGAGACGACTCTGTACGAACTCGCGCAGCGGCACGGGAAACGCTCCAGATGGCTGGATCAGTGGGCACAAGCCGAATAAGTGAAGTTCAGGAATACTCCTGCTCGTACATCGTTCGGCCTGAGGCCAGCACGCTGTTGACAAAGGAGAATGGCTCGCGTGCGTCGCTTTCAACCTCTTCGGGGGTGTAGATATGGATGTCAACGCGCACCGGGACGGTGGCCAGCAGCGGGGTAACGCTGCTGGCGCGCCGCTCCGGGGGCAGAGGAGTCTGCTGGATGACGAAGAGATCCAGGTCGCTTCTCGCGGTCGCCGCCCCTTTGGCATACGAGCCGAACAGGATCACTTTCTGAGGGCGCAGGCGTGCGGCAACTCGCGCCACGATTTCAGTAATTTCGTCGCTGGTGAGCATCTCTCTCTTCTCTCAGGCGATGGTATAGTTGATAATCAGGAACAGCTCCTCAACCGCGTCGGCGGGCAGGGACTTGAAATCCGCCGCGCCATCCTGCTTGAGCTTGAGCGTCCAGGTATCCAGATCCACCTCGCTGCCGCTGAGATCCTTGCTTACTTCGTCCAGTCCCTGATAGGTTGAGCCGGGCTGCAGGGTCAACCAGTCGGACTGGGCGGTACCCAGGGGCGAGTCGCTCACGATAGAATTCCACGCCCCCCAGGTAGATCCGCTCGACGCGCTGCCCTCCCTGCCGCTCGATGACTTTGCGCACGCGCTGTCCGGCTGCATCGTACACGTAGTACGCGGTTCCGCCCCTTCCCAGGTCTACCCGGCGGAGCTGGTTCAGAAAATTCCAACTCAGGCCGGCCAGGTTGGGCATGCTCGTCATATTGCTGTAGGCGTCGTAGCTCGATCATCGCGGCTCTCCCAAATCAGCCAGCTAAAGACGTGCGAGGGATCGTTGGGATCGGCGATGCGTGATTTGCTCTCGGTGCCGTAGATGGTCAGCACATTGTCGGGCGAATAGGCTCGCCAATGCACATCTCCATCGGAGCGCCGCGTCCAGCGTTCGATGCGCGCGAAAAACCCCTCAATTCGCGGGGCGTAGCGATGGATCGTATAGACGGGAAAGCTGGTCGTGTCTTCAAAGCGCTTTCCGTTGTTATCCAGCACCGGCACCAGGTCTTCCGCGCCCGAGAGCAGAAAAACGTCTGATTCTTCGGCATCACGGTAGAGCGGGAGGCCCTTATCGGTTTTGCGGGTAATTGCCGGCAGGAGGAGCTGCCAGCCGAAGCCAATTCCCGTTTATAGCGATGCTCCATAGAAGAAACGACGGAACGACACTTTTTTTGCGTTGTTTTTCTTCTCTTTGCCTGCTCCACAATCGCAAGACGGGATACCAATCACAGGAGGCGGAGAAACACTGGTTCCTGTTCAGTCCGCTCCTACCCTCGCTGGCTGGAAGCTCTTGCAGGTCTGGAAGAGAACTAGCAGCTTTTACACGCGCAGTAAATGAAGGGTAAGAAGAAGACTCCATAGTTCCAATAGAGTGCATACCCATCACAAACAATGCTAGTGAGGAATATGGATGGTTGCAACTAGTAGAGTAATGGGTATATTCAGGTGCATAAGTCTATAGGTTGACAATTCCTCCCTTATTACCGGGAAATAATGTGGAAAGAGAGAGAAGATTCGGGGCATGGAAAACTGTAGGTTTTCCTCCTCTCCTGGAGCAGGAAGAATGGAGTAAATGTCCTGTAATTTGGTGTAGATGGCGTTCTCTTTGCGGAGGTAAAGACCATATACTCTGAGGGGAGGAAAAACAGGTTCGATTCCTGGATGCACCTCTTCGCGAGAACGTGATTGGAGGGTGATTTCTAGCGGATTTGGATAGCAAGCCGTGGCTGACCTTCGCGCAGAAAACTGGCCTTTTCATGCTCATGGGTTTGCCAGGGGACTGCTCCCGCCCACCAGGGTTCCGCGATGCCACCTGTTCCAGCGTTGTTGCGAAAAATGTGTAGATTCGCTTCTTTCAGGATTTACATCTTGTAAGTGCGTTCGGGGAACGGGTAGGCCGTTCTCCCTATCAATCTTAAAGAAAGGAATGCCACTATGACTGAGAAGCAAGAAATGCTTGAGCAGCAAGAGCAGGGAACCGATGTGGAGTTCGAGATTGAAGAACTTCCTGCATTCGAGTTCGCGGCTCTTCAGGGCTGCGGTGACTACTAAGCCAAACAGTCACCAGGCGGCGGAGTTCCTGGCATCTGGTGAGTAGTCTGAGACGCGAGATCCCATCACATCATACTTTCGCGTAAACGGATGGGGAACCACTGGCAGATCTGTAAGCAGAAAAGGCCAGTTTTCCGCGAAGAGGTTTGCCAGGTTGGTGTTCCCGATAGCGTAAGCTTGGATGAGATGTGATCTCCGGGGCCCAGATCTCACACAGTCCTTGCCATGTCTCAGCCAGTATTGCTTTTGTGCGGAGGTAACGAAGGAAAGGTTTTCTTCGTTACCTCCCTCCCAAACTCCTTTTTGAGGTCGACAGGTATGCAAACAATCCAGACCAAACCGACGGTTCGTCTTATGCCCCCCTCTCCGCTGGCAGAAAAAACATGGGTTGCTGAAGATTTCTTGCTCCAGAAGCGTTTTGCTTTGCCAGCTCCGGGGATACTGCTGTTGATTGCCTGTATGCAGCCCCAACCGATCGATGAAGTGATACAGGATGTCGCGCAGCGCCTATCCCTCTCACCTGAACGTGTAGAGCGAGTTGTGCAATCCTTGTTAACAAAAGAACTCCTTGTCGCCACCCTTTCTGAGGATGTCCGCCGGTTCAATGAAATCGCCAGACAGTGGCAGAGCCTTGGTTGGATTGAGGCAGCCGAATATCATCTCGCAACATACAATTATCAGTTTCTTGGAGCCGATGAAGAAGGAAGATATCTTACACAACAACGAATGATTCATTATAATAATAATGAAGAAGATACAAATAGAATAAAAACGTACCCGGGAGCGAGCGTACATATTCCATTGCCGCGTCCAGATGCGGACCTGCTTCCGGTCGCTCCGGGCGATGCCTGGTCAAGGCAGGTTGCGAGCCGGAAATTTGATGCTGAAATGTTATCAGTCATTGCTTCTCTTGCGTTTGGAAAAGTGGGCACGATAAAGACGCCTCAGCTTCAGTGGAACGGGCAACCTGCCATCCATCGGACAAGTCCGTCTGGAGGCGCGCGTCACCCTACTGAAGCTTACGTAGTCATCATCGACGTGCCGCCGCTCCAACCAGGGTGGTATCACATTGCCATTGATTCTCCTCAACTGGAGCTTCTTCATGAGGGAAGGGTTGAACCTGCCAGGCTCGAGGAACTTTTTCCGACAAGTTATGGCCGAGCCCCTTTTTCGGTCGCGGCCATAGTCATTTTGACCTCAATATTCGAGCGCAACATGTGGCGTTATCGTGAACCTCGTACATTTCGTACCATTCATATGGACGCCGGCCACCTGGCCGAGTCCGTGCAAATGCTTGCGCAAGCAATCGGCGTAAGAGCCTTCATCCAGTATTGGGCCAACGAGAACGCTATTGAAGAGCAACTGGGACTCCATTACCTGGACGAAGGTTTTCTTCTTTCTATTGCGTTGGGTCAGTGAAGAAAGAAAGCAGGGTACGATGAGCATATCCAATAATTCACAGATGATAAACTCCCAGGCAGCCGAACAAGAGGCAGATATGCGTCTCTCTCCACTCCTGACGGTGCGTCCAGAAATAGCCGGCCAGCAAAGCGATACCGTTGTGATATCCGACGCCTGGAATAGGAGACGGGTACGAGTGAAGCGCCAGGCGCTCCTTAACCTGGTGACGCAGGAGCTACGACTTCATCCAGAGCGAACATCTCTCGGCGCGAGATTACAGGCCAGTTTCCCAGGGGGGAGAGCGCTTGATCGTGTCAGTACAGAGCATATCCTGCACTGGTTGGCGCGGGGATGGCATCCGTCGCTGGAGTATTACCTCTGGTCTCGAGATGCCGCGTATGTCGATACATCCGATCCAGACGGTCGGCAGCGACGGGAATTGCTGCAACAGTACCTCGCCCAGAGCTCTCTCCCGCCTCGCCTTGAGCCAGCCGGGAAACACATTTCCCTTCCTGAGCCGCAGCCGCTGCCTGCCTCAGTCTCCTTAGGACAACTCCTGATGGAGCGCAAAACATTCCGCCACTACCTGCCAGAGAGGATCAGGGTCTCCACGCTTTCCTCTGTGCTCTGGTTTGGACTGGACGAAGTCCGTCGTGTACGTCAGCGTGCCTTTGAAGAAGATGCTCTCAACTACTTCCGCAGCTATGGCTCCGCGTTCGACTTTTACGTCGTCGCCTACACGGTTGAAGGTCTTTCTCCTGGCGTGTACTTCTATCACCTTGAGAAGCATCATCTTGTTCAGATCAGAGAGGGCGTCTACAGCAAAGAGATGAGCCATAACTTGCAGAACCTTGCTGCGCCTCACACAGCCAATTGGACGCTGATTTTCGTTGCCGATTTTGCCCAATACCAGTGGCGTTATCGCCATGAGAGGGCCTTGCGCAATATTTACCTTGAAAGCGGTCGCCTGGGTCAGCGTTTGCTGATGGCGGGAATGATTCACCGCCTGGGAACATTGCCTACTCCTGCAAGCAGGGATAAGGATGTCAGCGAACTTCTTTGCCTGGACCCTGTCCGGCAAGCTCCTATCTACACCCTGACTATGGGTCCCTACAGGAGGTCTGAGAATGAGTAATCTTGGTGACGAGCCTGGCGACACAGTGCTTACCCTCCAGGGCAGTTGGCATTACTATGCTTCTCACCAGGGGTTTGAGGCAGGCTCCGTCATCCAGCAGGCAAGGCTGGGTTTTAAAGGCTTACCGGTCGAGCGGCTCGAACACTTTTTTAAGACCTTGATGGATGGTGTTTCTGCGCGCAGCGCGGTTAAGGATCTTGCCGAGCGTTCGGGCCTCTCGATTTCAGTGGTACAGAAAATTCTGGAAACCTTGCAAGAGAAGCATGCACTGAAGAGTTTAAGGAGGTCAGAGCTGGAAGAAGATCCCAACTCTCTCTATGATCGGCAGATCCGTTTCTTCAACGCTTTTGAAACGGAGGAAATTTCCGGTCGGGAGTTCAATGGACGCCTTCAAGCATGCAAGGTACTCATTGTCGGATTGGGAGGATATGGGACTTGGCTTGCTCAGTTATGTGCGCGTATTGGCATTCGCCATATTGTTGGAGTGGACCCCGATCGGGTTGAACTAAGTAACCTCCATCGGCAGATCCTTTACACGCGAGATGATATTGGGAAGCCCAAATTAGAATCTTGTCGCCAGGCTCTTACCCGGGTGGATGAGGCTGTAAGCTTTGAAGGCCATGCTACCTGGATTAGTTGCGCTGACGACCTTTTGCCCTACTTGCCGGGTGTGGATCTCGTTTTTAATTCCTTCGGTTATCTTCCCGTGAGTGGGAACCCCGTGGTCGAACATATAGCAGAGGCATGTTTAAGAGCGAAGGTGCCCTGTCTGCACTTTAGTGGTTCGTGGATAGGACCCCTGACTCTGCCTGGGCGAACAGCTTGTTACTGGTGCCTTCAATCAAAGACCGGGCTTGCAGAGGTCGTGGCAGCCTCTCAGCCCATGCGCGGTCGCCGGTTCACACCAGCATTTGCTCCCCGTATGGCCATGACCTCGTCGCTGGCAGTCTGGGAAGCCTCGCGTTTTCTCTCGGGGATAGATACTCCCGTTGTCCTGGAGAACATCATCATACTCGACCTCTTCCGATACCATCAGCACTCGCTGATCCCGCTGGAGCTGAATAAAGCCTGCCCGGCATGTCAGGGCTTGCAACAGGGGGCTGAGGCCATGAAGCGTGTGTGGGAGTGACGTTTTTTACACCAGGCTGGACCTGGATCAGGAGGTATCAAATAGATTGGGGCACGATGCAATCAATTTTGCAACCTTCCGGTTTTATGGAGGTGATCTATGAGATATGTCCAGCAAGATGTCAAAGAGACGGCAGGGCAGGAGATTCCCCTCTGGAGAAATGGAGATTTCTTGCTGCTCTGGGGAGGGCAGACGATTTCTGCGGTTGGAAATAGCATTTCCACCCTGTCGTTTCCTCTGCTTATCTTGTTCTTAACAAAGTCACCGGGCCAGCTTGGGCTGATCAGCGCCGTTAGTGTCCTTCCCTATATTACTTTGAGCCTCTTCGCCGGCGCACTTATTGATCGCTTAAACCGAAAGCTCGTTATGATCTGCTGTGATATAGGACGGATGGTCAATGTTGCCAGCATCCCGCTTGCCCTATGGCTTGGGCATCTGACGATTGCGCAGATTTATATTATGGCTGTGTTCGAAGGCATTCTCTTCGTCTTCTTTAATCTTGCCTCCTCGGCTGCATTGCCGCGCCTGGTAGGCCGGCGGCAGCTAACCGAAGCCACTGCCGTGTATCAGACTTCTGATAACCTTGCTTCCTTCGTTGGTTCTCCCCTGGGAGGGCTTCTCTATGCCATAAGCCCGGCATGTCCCTTTATCGCGGATGCCATTTCATACGGGACCTCTGTTCTTTCGCTGTCTCTTATCAAAGGGCCTTTTCAGTTAAAGCAAGCTCGTTCTGCTTCAAAAAACATAGGGCAGGAGGTGCAAGCGGGGTTGTTGTGGCTCTGGCGTCATCCAGTGGTTCGTTTTCTTGCTTTCCTGACCGCGAGCTTTGGTCTTGTCGCTTTTAGTAATACTATTGTTCTTGTTGTCTTAGCACAGCGTCAGGATGCATCTCCTACGCTGATAGGAGCGCTTCTGACGGCTATCGGCGTTGGCAGTTTTCTCGGTACCCTTGCTGGACCCGTGCTTAGCAAGCGTTTGCCTTCACACATCGTGATTATTGGTACATTAGTGCTGGCAGCATGCTGTTGTCTTCTGTACGTTGTGATTCACACATTGTGGGTACTTGCATTCATTTGCACCAGTATCTCTTTTCTCTGGTCCCTTTACAGCGTTGTGCAGTTCAGTTATCGTCTCTCGCTCATCCCTGATGAGCTTCAAGGAAGAGTGAATAGCGTTTTCCGCCTGCTTGTCTTTGTTTTCCGCCTGTTCGGGCAGATAGCCATTGGGGCACTCCTGCAATATCAGAGTGCCAGGGCTTTGCTGACCGGCATCGGTCTGTACTTTGCTGTTCTGGCAGGCATAACACTTCTCAATCCACGTATGCGTGCGGTGAGCAGTACTCAAACAATGGAGGTCTAGGAGATGGATGCAAGAGATCAGAACCTGCTGCCCAGAGGCTGTTTCTATCACCGGTTGCAGAGTGGATTAGAAATAATTGGGCAATATCTGCCGGGCAGAAAATCCGTCGTGTGTGGCTGCCATATCAATATCGGAATCGCCAGGGAGCCAGAGGAAAAACAAGGTCTGACAGCTATCCTGAAGCAGCTCTGCTCTCAGAGCGGAGCAGAAATGAAGAAGGAGGAGATAGACGAATACGCAGGTATTCACCTGGAAATCTCGACAGAGCCGGAACGTATGCTAGTCTTGACCCAATCAGTAGAGACCAAACTGGCCTCTTCGTTAGGATTATTGAAGGCGGTCCTCCAGGCTCCAATGTCGCCTGCTGTAAGGCTGAAAGAACTGCGCCTCATCGTCAAACAGCAAATCATTCGCCGCCGGGCCAATCCCGTTAGCCGTCTCATGGATGCTGCCGGTGCCACTTTCTTTCGCGGCACCACGCTGGCTCGCTCTCCGCTTGGTACACTTGAGGGCGTTGAGAGGATCGAACTCCCGGATATTCACACCTTTTGGAAGCAGTATTATCAGCCTGACAACCTCTTCTTTGCAGTTGCCGGCTCTTTTGTCTGGGATGAAGTCGTCGAGCAGCTACAAGCGCTATTTGAGGACTGGCGTGGCCACGTGCTGCCTCTCCAGCCGCAATGCCCGAGCCCGGTGAGAAATATGGTCGCCATCCGGCAAGCGAGTCAGCAGGAACATCTCTGTTTTATGTTCCCCTTTCCACACTACGCCAGTGCCGATTCCTATGCGGCAATGCTTCTCCGCGGCGTGCTGATGCAGCGTCTCTTTGAGGCTTTGCGCGGACGCCACAACCTGGTTTACCGTATTACGGTTGATTTTATCAGCACTCAATGCTCTGGCTATATGCGCATCTATATAGGGACCCTGCCAGAATATACTGGAGAATGTGTGCGAGTGGTCTATGATGAGATCCAGCATCTGGAACAGGAGAATCTTTCTGCCGACGCGTTGGCTCTCGCCAAAGTAAAAATGAAGAGTGAAAATGTTTTCTGGAGTGAGAATACAAAAAACCGCTTCACCTCGATTACTCGTTCCTGGTGGCATGAGCGCAATTTTCGGACAATTGATGATATCAAACAGGCTGTTGATGCTGTGACCGCTGAGCAAATTCACAAGATCTTGCAACGTTTCCTTCCGTCCTCCACCCTTACACTGGCCGCTCTTGGACCTGTGGAGCCAGAGGTTGCGTTAAGATGCATGGCTCAATGAAAGCCCAGCAAATGCATCGTAAGCGTATATTGGATGATGCCCAGGAAGCCGAGGAGGAAGCCCCCGACCAGAAATGCCGCAAAAACGATGGTCATCAGCCAATCCAGGGGAGAAAAGCGCGTTGGTTTCAGTTCGGTACGGTGATCGATATCGTAGCCGAAACCGCGTGACATCATAGCCGCGGCCATCGCCTCGGCGGCCTGGAACGAGCGAAAGAAGGTCGGAATAGCAATCGAGGCGTAAGCCCGAAAGCGTGCGATGGGATTGGAGGTTTTGACCTTCCAGGCCCGCGATTGTTGGGCCTCCATTACCGCGATCAACTGCCCAACGACGACGGGAATATAGGCAACAGTCATCGAGAGCGCCATCCCGATTTCTGGCGGAACCCCCATGCGGGTGGCCGCCAGCGCCATCTCCGAAGGGGAAACGGTTTTGATGAGCATAAGTGCGCTTGCTACCACAACGAGCAAGCGAATCATGGTTCCGATAGAGAACACGATGGTTTCCCAATAGAAAGGGACCGCGTGGAGGACCGGAGTGCCGGGCCGAACCAGATATCCGATCAGGTGCGCTGTCGTGGGCTGCGGCGGTCGCCAGAAGGCGATATTTGCGATAATCACGAAGAGCACAAAAGGAATCACCGGCAGGAGATTCCGCAAGCTCTGCTTCACAGGAATACCGGCGATACGACCATAGAGAAAAACACTCACCAGCAGCAAAAAAAGGAACAGAGGATCGTTCCAGGTGGCAAGCGTAATATTAATCGACAGCCACCAGAGCATTCTCACGCGAGGATCGAGGCGGTGAATAATCGTTCCCCTCTCCTGGTAGGCGATTTCAAGTGCCATAGCTAGCTCCAATCCGTGCCTCTTGTAGTGATGTGAGGGCCTCATCGACGGTCAGCCACGCACTGGTATAGCCGAGCGCCTGACCAAGCAGCGTAATCTGCGGAGGGCGCAGGGACGAGGTGCGCATCTCTTCGTGCGCCAGGAAAGCCTCGCGGGCCGGGGCGTCAAGAATGACGCTGCCGCCGGCCATAATGATCACATGATCGCAATATTCAGCGGCAAGATTCATATCGTGTGTGATGACGATAATCGTCTGGCCCGCCTCATGCAGGCGAACCGCCAGGTCCATGATCTCCTTCGCGCGCTTAAAGTCCTGTCCGGTGGTTGGCTCGTCCAGCACCAGGATCGATGGCCGCATCGCCAGCACCGAAGCGACGGCGATGCGCTGCTTCTCGCCCATACTCAGCAGGAACGGATTCTTGTCCAGCAGGTGCGTGATCTCCAGTTCCTCGGCTGCCTGTTTCACACGTTGATCAACTTCTGACTCCGAGAGGCCCACATTTTTTAAGCCGAAAGCCAGTTCATCGTAGACCTTCAGTTTGCACAGTTGCGTATCGGGGTTCTGGAAAATGAAGCCGACGGTTACAGCCATTTCATTGAGAGAGACCTTGCGCGTATCCAGACCTGCGACGGTGACGGTGCCACTCGTCGGTTTGAGCAGGCCATTGAGGTGTTTGACCAGCGTTGTCTTCCCCGATCCGTTCTGGCCCAGAATGGCGACGAACTCACCGCGCTTGATTTCGAGATCCACATCGCGCAGCGCAACGGTACCATCCTTATATATATGCGTCAATTTATGAATATCCACAACTATCTCGTCGAAATTGTGCTGCACGCGGCGAGGGGCGGGGGCGGGCAGGCGAGAGAGCGCCTCACAATCGAGCAGCGGTTTCAGTATCTGGAGCGCCTCATCGATATCCAGCGGCAGCATATCGATCGGCCAGCCGGCAGTACGCAGCCGTGCGGCAAGCAACGTTATCTGTGGGACGCTCAGTCCCACAGAGTCGATATATTCGACATGTTCGAGAACTTCGCGGACGGTCCCCCGGTGCAAAATCTTGCCCTGGTCCAGGACAATCATCTCATCGACGAGATGTACCAACTCTTCCAGTTTGTGCTCCACCAGCAGCGTCGTGCGCCCCTCTTCGCGGGCGAGGCGAGCGACGAGGGCTAGCACCTCCTGGCTGCCGAGCGGATCGATATTGGAGGTTGGTTCATCGAGGATCAGCGTTGCAGGATCGAAGGACAGCGTAGCTGCCAGGGCGCAGGACTGCTGTTGCCCGCCGGAAAGATGATGCGGATTTTTAT
>Ga0070740_10001435_pt1 | contig 32885 bp, 30 predicted proteins | sample Coa_R2_FD_67286 | JGI IMG/M metagenome (GOLD analysis project Ga0070740, IMG submission 67286) | Surface soil microbial communities from Centralia Pennsylvania, which are recovering from an underground coalmine fire - Coalmine... | ecosystem: Environmental > Terrestrial > Soil > Unclassified ...
TCTTGCAATGCAAGCAAATCGCGCAAGGCTTCCTTGACAAATTCTAGCGTGATTGCCTTGCCAGTAAAATGGGCATTTGCAATGATGCGTTTCAGGGCTCCTTCCAGCTCACGAACATTCGAACGTATGCGTTTAGCGACAAAAAAAGCGACTTCATAGGGCAAGTTGATATTAGTTTGTTCTGCCTTGCTCATCAGAATCGCAACTCGCGTTTCCAATTCCGGCGGCTCGACCGCAACCGTTAAACCCCAGCCAAAGCGTGATTTCAATCGTTCTTCCACCCCGTTGATTTCTTTAGGATAACGGTCACAGGTCAATATGACTTGCTGCTGGCTTTCCAACAGTGCGTTAAAAGTATGAAAAAATTCTTCCTGGGTACGGTCTTTACCGGCAAAAAACTGAATATCATCAATTAGCAGTGCATCCACATTTCGATAATAACGTTTGAATTCATTCATGGCGTTAGTTTGCAGGGCTTTTACCATATCAGCGACAAAACGTTCGGAATGCAGATACAACACCCGTGCCTTGGGATTATCTCGTATGATCTGGTTACCAATGGCATGCATTAAATGCGTCTTGCCAAGCCCAACGCCGCCATACAAGAAAAGGGGGTTATAAGCAACGGCAGGGTTACCCGCAACCTGCAGGGAAGCGGCTTTAGCCAGCTGGTTGGATTTACCTTCGACAAAGTTCTCAAATGTAAAATTGGGATTTAGGTTACTTTGATAGGTTTTGGTATCAGTATAGGCAAATGCGGCTTTCGTGTTTACCTGAGCCGGCTGTTGCGCTGCCGAGGGGACGGTTCCAGCAGCTGGGGATGAATCATTTGCTCTTGGTATATCTCTTGGTATATCACTGCGTTTGCTGCCAATCTCTAAAGACACTGCGGGAGGCTGACTGTCGCTAAATTGTTTTACTAATTCATTAATACGCACCAAAAAACGCTCAACAATCCAGTCTAACACAAAGCGGTTAGGCGCAAACAAGACCAACTTGCCATCTGCATATTCTGCTTGTAAAGGGCGGATCCATGTATTGAATTGTTGAGAAGGAAATTCACTTTCCAGAGAATTCAGACATTTTTCCCAAAGTGACACGCTCACAGGAGTCATTCTCCATTAATATTTTATATTTATTTCGCACTGGTGTTTGGACATGAATAACTACACTATCCGGACTTACAAAACAAGGTGCAGAGTATAAACATGAAAGGGCGAACAATTGTTCGCCCTTTTGGTTGTTTAAATTTTGCTTAGACTGGCTTTTTACCGGCGTAATAACCAAGGAAAAGAGAAACAACGCCAATCACAATGTGCAAAATATTATCGGCCATATTGACGTGCATCATGATCAGATCACCATTTCGCCAGAAGCCCAATATGGCGACAATAGTATAAATGATACCAAAGATAATGAAGTATAATCGGGTAGCCTTGAGGCTGGTTGCTGCCATGATAGCAATAACACCGCTGACAATATGAACCAGATTATGCATGCTGTCGACTTCAAATACGCCCAAAAGCGCCCCGTTAGTCGTAAAGGCTGGCATAAATCCGGCCACACCGGCAAAAATGAATGCGATACCAAACAGAACCGCGATAAACCGTATCATAGTGTCAAACCTCCGTGTAAATAAAGCATGAGAATAAAGTATAATATCTCAAGCATATTTAAATTTCATTGTCGAATATTCAGATTGCAAATCACACTTTCCGTGGTCGTTTGCTATCAGTAGCGGGTTTCGATGCTCTTGATGATTCCTCTCTCTTTCTACCCAATAAACCAAGGTCACTTAAAAGACCTCCCCCATTTACCATTTTGACAGAATCCAGTTTTTGATATTGGACTTTTGTTTGCTCGCGTCGTTTCGCCTCAGAACGATTCGATTGTGTTGACTGAAGTGACTTATGATAAACTTCGACAGCTTTTCCCAGCTTGTCAAGAAATGCCTGGGTTGTATCAGGTAATACATATCCCTCTTGGTTCTTAAGATTGTCTTTGATTTTTGCAATAAACTGTTTAAAAACTTGAGGATCTGAGTGGTTCCTTGCAAACTCCTGTTTGAAGTGGCTCAATTCAGCTTGGGCATTTTCATATTTCTGTATACGCAGTTCATTCTTGTAATAGTCCTTATCTGTCAAATACTGTCTCTGATTCTTTAATATAGCTATCATCTCACTATAACTTGTCAAAGCATGATCTATACTCTCTTCAACAGTTTTTTTAGGATCTGTATTTTTAACAATATGATTGCGATTGCGAATTATAAGTCGTTCTGTATCATTTTTTGCTCCCTGTTTTACAAAATCCCGTTTCATATTGTGGTAACCTTTCTCGAGGCCCGTCTGAACTTCATCAAGATGTTTGATGGAGGTAATTTTGCTCGTATGAACTGTTTCACGTAATTTATCCAGTTTTTGTCTCGCAGGTAGATCGCTGTTAACAACATTTCTGATGCTAGATTGCAAAGTTATAATTTCTTTATTCTGCATTTCATACACTGACGCCTGTGCGCGTAGCTTTGTAAGCTTTGCTTCAACTTTCTCTAATTTCTTTAGAACCGTATCCTCTTTCTTGCTTGATGATATCTGATTTTCCAAATCTCGTTTCACAGCTTCTAACTTGCCGATCTGGTCCGATATATTTCTCTTTTTCATTTCGATTCGATTCCGATGCTCTTGCAGTTCACAAACGATATTTCGAGACAAGAGCTCAACTCTGTCAGCTGGGTTTCGACTTTGTTCTTTAGATATCTTGCCAGCAACCAGATCACGTCGCATTTGCAATAATTCATCTTGAACCTCGCGCGCCTTTTGATTATCTTTCTTGATTTCAGAATATAATCTTTTTCGTTCATTCTGAATATGCTCAAGCATCTCTTTGATTTCTTTTTCTCGTTCTGCTGATTCAGTTTTTAAACTTTCTACAGCATTCTTTCTGTGACTCTTAGCTACAAAGACACTTGTGTATAATGGATTGCTGCGCAAACTATCTAAGTTATTATTATTCGATCTTAAATCATTTAAATTTTCCTCCAATCGATCTAGAACTTCGATTTGCGCATACTTGACTGTAATAGCTTCAGCAAGCTGTTTCGCTTCAAGATATTTATTTGCAAGTGGTTTATCGTCAAGTATCGCTCTGTGATAAAGATCCTCGGTTTCAGTTTCATGGACATAAGCATAATTTCTCGCCAGCATGCCTGCTTCGTCACGGCGTTCTTTAATTTCGCCAAGTCTGGCCTTCGATGTTTCGTGTTTCAGGGGTTCATTAAGAATCGAGGTGAGCTCTTTCTTTACAAGAGCAATATCTTCCTGTTGTTTTATGATTACTCTCTGAATGGCTTCCTTTCTATGCGTATCATGCTCATTGGATTTTAGTATCTTTTTGTACGCTTTCCCCCGCTTCACATCTTTATGAAGCTTGTTCACTTCCTTAATATAATTCAATTCCTGAATCGCTATGTTTTTTATAAGTACCTTTTTTTCTTGCTCTAGCTCCGCACGTAACCGCTTAATATCTTCCAATACAGTTTGAAGATTACTCACCTTTGCTTCCCTTGCTTTTAATTCCATTGCTAAAAGCATTTGTTCCATTTGTTCAATCTGTGCCATCTTATTATCATATTCAATCAAGCTTGATTGAAAACCAACCATTGCCCTCAGAATTGTAATTCTCTTTTCATACTTTCGCTTTTTGCCTTTTTGATCCAATTCCGCATCTTTCTCAGTAAGTGACTGCATTTTGCTTAGTAAATTTTGCAGAACCTGCTCTTTCGGGTTTAATCTGAAAGCACTAAAAACTTCACTTTTTTTGGCCTGCTTTTCTTTATCTATAAGCGGTTTTCTTTCTATTCGCGTACTTTTAACTCGTCCCTGCAACCCTTCGCTTGTTTCAATGTCCATCGTCTCTAGTTGCTGACTAATATCGCTAATAAATGTGCTATCAACGTTTGGTTTTCCTTGTAGTTGATCCAAGATCGCCCTCATTTTTTCTTTTTGCACAGTATTGGATGTGTTAAGCTTATTTATCTCTTTCGCATTTTCAAGTGCATCTTCCTTTGCTTTAGATACTGTCGCAGCTAAATCTACTTTTCCGATTAGTTTCAAATCCTCTGCTATATCATGTAACAACCCTTTACCTCCTGTTCCCATGCAGGCGCCTACCAATTTAGGTGGATTCGTCAGCCGTGTTGCTACTGTCTGTGACTGATCAGTTGTAGAAAGTCTTGGTACGGCAGCAAATTCCGCAGGGTATTGTGCTTGTACCATTTTTAAAAAATCCTGAAATACTGATTTACTAACCATGTTGATTGCTGTACAACTTTGGATAAATGCTTTGAATTTACTATCATTACTGAAAAAGTTTTTCAGGTCTTCCACAGCCTTATCTAGATCAATTCCAATTTTATTCGGGTCAATCCAGCTTGTCGGATTAGCATGGATATTCATGCCATCAGGAATGGCATCCTTAAGAAAATTCATATAATCAAATTTGGCATCTCCTTGTAGAGACGGGTTTAAGTACGCCGGGTCAAGGAGAGGTGTGTTAGCGATATCCTGGAAAATTTTAATATGCTTATTGAGAAAGTAATCTATAAACGGATCTCTATCAGGTGGCAATTTAGCTTTGAGTTGCTGCAGATCCTCCGCCAGCGTTCGTGCATCATCATGCATCTTCTTATCCATTTTATATATTTCATAAAAACGCATCTTCAACATTCTTTCTGCTTTTTCTTTTTTTTGTACCTCTTCTCCATTAGTTTCAACATCCACATTGGGCACACTTGGACTACTGGTACCAGTCTCTTTACGTTGCATAACCACCCCATCATTATATTTTGACTAAATATAATTAAAGTATAGACGGCCTTTGAAATTATGCTAAAAGAGATAAAAGTCTCGTAACTATTCAGCTCTACCGCGCTGAATAGTTATAAAATCAATGAGATAGACGGGAAAATGGTATATTTTGGGTCTTAAGAATCCCGATAATCTTCAATATCATCGAATATGCGCATTGAATTGCAGTGGATGTCAAAACTCAGGCATGTCTTTAAACTGAAAAAGAGTTTAAGCGACTTTAATTATTAAGTATTAAAAAATTGTAGCACAGGGAAGAGCGGAATGTCGCACGCTGAAAATCTGATCAGCCTGAAAAATCCGGCAAAAGAGTCCGATGCAAAAATATATTATTAAGAGAAATTACTTGTCACGCGCAGTCTAGACAATGAATAGTTACTCTTTTCACCATGTTTGCCAGATCAACAGCTTGTCTCCCTGCAAATTTTTATTTATCCTCACCCAGGTCATTTTCCTTCAGGAACAACCATGTCAGACCAAGCCAAACCTGTCATCCTTGTGGATGGCTCGTCTTATCTATACCGCGCGTTTCATGCCTTGCCGGCCTTGATGAATTCAAAAGGATTCCCGACCGGTGCGGTGTACGGCATGATCAACATGCTTAAACGCCTGATCGCTGATTATCATCCTGACTACATGGCAGTCATTTTTGACACCAAGGGAAAAACCTTTCGTGATGATCTCTATCCGGAATACAAGGCAACGCGCCAGGAAATGCCTAACGATCTGGTCAAACAAATTGAACCCATACACGATATTATCCGCGCCATGGGGTTGCCGCTGATTGCCATCGAGGGTGTGGAAGCAGACGATGTCATTGGCACGCTGGCACGAAACATCGCGCAGAAGCACATGCATGCTCTCGTATCAACCGGCGATAAGGACCTTGCGCAACTGGTAAATGAACACGTCACGCTAATCAATACCATGACGAATATCAAGCTGGATCCGGCCGGTGTGCGGGAAAAATTTGGCGTTCCGCCTGAACGCATCATTGATTACCTGACGCTGATCGGCGACACATCCGATAATATCCCCGGCGTCCCGCAAGTAGGACCAAAGACAGCCGCGAAATGGTTAAATGAATATGGCTCGCTCGATAATATTATCGCAAACGCGAACAAGATTTCCGGGAAAGCGGGTGAAAACCTGCGTGCATCTCTGGCACAGCTTCCGCTGACAAAATCTTTGGTCACCATCAAACTGGATGTTGATCTTTCCATCACACTGGATAATTTAAAAATCAGTCATCCGGATAGCAAGGCCTTGATTGGCATCTTCAAGGAAATGGAATTCAAAAGCTGGCTGTCCGAATTACTGGACAAATCCCGGGAGACAAATGCTGACAAGCATGCCAATTATGCCATCGTGCAGTCAGAAGATGAATTGCTCGAATGGATCACACAGTTGAAACAAGCTGAATTAATCGCGTTTGACACAGAAACAACCAGCCTCGATTACATGACTGCACGTCTGGTGGGCGTATCCTTTGCGACCGCACCCGGCAAGGCCGCTTATGTACCTTTCGGCCATGATTATCTTGGCGCACCTAGCCAACTTTCGCCAGAATTCGTTTTCACCCACCTAAAACCCGTTTTGGAAAATCCGGACATAAAAAAAGTCTGTCAGCATCTCAAATATGACATGGAAGTGCTCGCCAATGCCGGCATCAGCCTGCGCGGCGCAATCTACGACACCATGCTGGAATCCTATGTGCTTGACAGCACCGGCAGCACTCATAATATGGATGCGCTTGCTCTCAAGTATCTTGGCTGGCGAACCATTACATTCGAAGACATTGCCGGAAAAGGCAGCAAGCAATTGACCTTCAATCAGATTGAGATACAGAAAGCCGGGATTTATGCCGCTGAAGATGCGGATGTCACCTTGCAGCTGCATCACACTTTATGGCCCCGCATCAAGGATGAATCCGGTCTCAGAAATATTTTTGAAAATATTGAAATGCCCCTGGTTCCCGTGCTCGCGAGAATGGAAAGAAACGGTGTCCTGATTGACCCCCAAAAGCTGGAAGCACAGGGCAAGGAGCTGCAGGCAAGATTACTGGAGCTAGAACAAGAGGCTTATATTCTTGCCGATGCCCAATTCAATCTGAATTCACCCAAGCAGCTGCAGGACATCCTGTTTCAAAAACTGAAGCTGCCTATCCTGCAAAAAACTCCCACTGGCCAGGCCTCAACAGCAGACCATGTCTTGCAGGAATTGGCGCTGGATTTTTCCATGCCGCGTATCATCATCGAGTACCGCAGCCTGAGCAAGCTAATCTCGACCTATACCAGCCGTCTGGTTGAACAGGTCAATCCACGCACCGGACGCATACACACTTCCTATAATCAGACCGGCACCGCAACCGGACGCCTGTCCTCGTCTGAACCCAACTTACAGAATATACCCATTCGCACCCAGGAAGGACGGCGTATTCGTCAGGCATTTATCGCCGCAAAAGGCCATAAACTGATTAGCGCGGATTATTCGCAAATTGAATTACGCCTGATGGCACATATCTCGGAAGACCCCAGCTTGTTGAACGCATTTGCGAATAATCACGATATTCATAAGGCAACCGCAGCGGAAGTTTGGGGCGTTGCGCTGGATCAGGTCACACCGGAAATGCGCAGGGATGCAAAAGCGATCAATTTTGGCCTTATTTATGGCATGTCTGCATTTGGTCTGACACGCCAGCTTGGCATCGAACGGCGAGCAGCGCAGGAATATATCGACCGCTATTTTGCACGCTATCCACGCGTCAAAGCCTATATGGACAATACCCGCGCCATGGCCAAGGAGAAAGGATATGTCGAAACACTCTGGGGCCGGCGTCTTTATCTGCCTGATATCAACGCCAGCCAGATTCCGCGGCAGCGGGCAGCAGAACGTACCGCGATCAATGCTCCCTTGCAGGGCAGCGCCGCAGACATCATTAAAATGGCGATGATACAAATTGACCGCTGGCTGACAGAAGAAAATATCAATGCCAGAATGATCATGCAGGTACATGATGAGCTTGTATTTGAAGCTGCGGAGCAGGATTTGCCACACATTACCGATGGAATCCGCAAGCACATGATGGAGGTAGTCAACCTGCGCGTGCCGCTGCTGGTTTCGGTTGGCACTGGTGATAATTGGGACAAGGCGTCTGCGCATTAGCAGTCTGGATGCCAGCTTTCTCTGGCAGACATCAGTATTCACTATGAAAACGCTGTCATCCCTGCGAAAACGCTGCCGAAGGCAGGGATCCAGGGGGTCTCATTTCCATTCTGGATACCAGCTTTCATTAGTACGTCATTTGTGCAGGCTATGACTTTCGCAGCCGGACAAGTTAGCTGCTTACGCTTCACGCCAGGGCGTCATTCATGTATATTGAAAATAAACATGGAAGGAACCGTATGGAAACACTATTGCCTTCACAGCCAGGGACCTATTGGCAGCTTATCAAGGCCAGCTTTCATCTTTACCGTGTCAGTTTTTCCCGGATTATCTTGTTGAGTTTTTTCCTGGCAGTAACCGTTTTTATTCCCAGACTGCTCTCCGATTTTATCGGAGAGGATATTTTTGGAAACCTGGCCCCGTTCAGCTATGAACGGTTGTGGTTACTGGTTATTTACCTGGCTGCCATAATGTTCTTTATAGGCATGATATGGCGCATGCACTGTGTCATTATTGGTGTTCATGAACGCTTGCTGGAAGATTTTGGCATTGCATTGAAAAAAGTGTTAACTGTTTTACTCGCCTATGTCATTGAAGCTGCTATTGTCTTTGCTGTCTCCATGATCCTGTTTGGTATCCACATCCTGCTTCATCAGCATCATTTATTATTTTATGGTCACCCGCTTGGTTTGCTGCTCACCGGATTCATTTTCATTGGTCAATTTATTCTCATCCTCTATGTCTCAGCCTTGTTTCTGTTTTTGATTCCCATTGTCGCTATTGAAAACAAAGGCTTGTTTTCAGCCCTGGAACGCAGCGTTTTACTAGTCTGGAACCATTGGTGGCGGGTATTTTCTGTTCAATTCACGCCCTGGCTTGTTTATCTGGCTCTGTTATTGGTAATTAAATACGGATTCAAGATTGATGTTCACATTTTTTTTGTTGAGATTGGCAAGACATATTCAATCTGGACAAGTCTGCTGCATTTAGTTATTTTCGCTTTATATATACCCTGGTTCACTGCTACATTACTCGTACAGTTAAAAGACCTTGAACTCAGGAAACATATCTCGAGCCAGTAATGACATCAGACAAGAATAATGCTCCGAAGATTCTCATCGGGTTTGACTTCGGCATGAAGCGTATTGGTGTCGCAATAGGCCAAACAGTAACCGAAACAGCGCGTCCGCTTGACACTATCCAGGCAAAAAACGGCATTCCAAACTGGGATATCATATCCAGGCTAATCAAAAAATGGCTTCCTGACGCTCTGGTCGTCGGCATTCCGCTCAATATGGACGGGACTGATCAGACGATTACCCAGAAAGCCCGCGAGTTTGCAGAGGCCTTAAGAGTCAATTTCAAGCTACCGGTGCATGAAATGGATGAGCGGTTAACCACCAAGGACGCCCGCGAAAGATTATTCATGCAGGGCGGGTTTAAAGCACTTCAGGATGGACAAGTTGACAGAGTCGCTGCACAATTAATCCTCCAAAATTGGTTTGCCGAAAAATTAAAGCGTTAAGCCAATCATACGGACTTAACCCCTAATAATGAACGAGTTGGATATATGACTATGACCATTCGATCGACTTACTTACTTGGCTTGATAACTGTCAGTGTCTTATTGCTTACCAGCATCTATTTACAGCTTTTTCAGGGCATCATCCCTTGCCCGCTCTGCACCTTGCAGCGAATTTCATTTGGCTTGATCGGGATCGTTTTTATAATCGGCATCATGGTGCATTCAAAACGTAAAGGCAGGCTAATCATCAATACATTTTGTGGAATATTCTCTATTCTCGGCATCATTCTCGCCGGAAGGCAAATCTGGCTGCAGCAGTTTCCTTCAGGTGATGCGAGTGAGTGTGGCGTCAGTCTTCAGTACATGATGCAGGTATTGCCCATGAACCAGGTGCTGCAAAAGATTTTTGAAGGAAGTGCCGAATGTTCACAGCGAGGCTGGGAATTTATGCATCTCAATATGGCAGAATGGGCATTATTCTGGTTTGTAGGCTTCCTGATCCTGACCTTATGCCTGTTTATAGAAGAGATTAAATGGAAAAAGAATAAATAAACAGATGGCCAGTCCCGGCCTGATATCTTGACCGATACATTTAACAATGTATCGGTCAAACGCTAAGCTTTTTTATCAAGAATAAAAGACAAAACACGACACCGGTCACAATTGCAAACCTCACCAGCACACATAATAAAGACAACAAACGGCGTCTGTTAGTTATAGGTACATATTCCAGAGAAACCATGCCCCTGCTTGCAAACCATTTTCCCCCATAATCCAGAAAAATTTCTTCTCCCGGTTTGATCGGGCGCTCTGCGACAATCATAAACAACCCTCTGTCCTTATCCACATCCCAGTAAGCATTACTGATAGAAGAATGGTTATAAATGGTTCCATATCCAAGCGGGAGAACACCTGCCTTGTTATCCCCCATATTAAATGCGTAATTGATTCCGTAATCGTCATCCCATTTAATATGCAGGTAATAGCACTCTTCGATGATTTCATCACCTGAAATGGGCTCAAGAGCAAAGACGCCGTAACCCTGTATCCTTGAAGGTTTGACTTCGAGCTTGCAGCGTTTCAATTTCTGGAATTTCATTCCTTATATCCATTCAAATCTCAAACAAGACGATAACAAGTCCATAAATTATGCTAAAACGCAAAAATTGTATCAGCATAAGATATAACATTCATCCAGGATTTAAGTTAAGATAAAGATAATAATCGTGATTTCATCATATGATGCCTGGCAAAAATTTGATTCTTCGAGTATGGATGCTGATCTTGTTGTGCCTGACCACAACCATAGGTTATGCACAAACGGATGATGATGGTTTGGGACAAACCATCCAGATTCAGACTTACTTTCATTCCTGGGTAGGCAAACCCATCTGGACGTTAATTATTCGCGATATTGACCACAATCAGAATATCCCGTATTTATTCGACATTACTCGGGGCGAAAACCACTGGGTAGTCTTTACCTATAGCAGAAATTACCTGATCACTGTTTCGAGAATGCAAATTGAAACTTATCGATCACATTTTTTTAAATATAAAAACTACAGAATGAACAACTTCTGTAACCTGGAAAGTAATGGAAGAATCATCAGGGGTGAATCAATGTATATCACGCTGGAAGGTGATTTATCACCTGATACCAATACATTTTCTTGTCAGATCTCCAGATATCCCGATGGAAATTTCTTTATCTATAATCCAGACTCTGCAAACAATTAAGTTCAAGGAGAAATTATGCTTCTTAACAATATCCTAGAGGCTGTTGGGAATACGCCTGTCGTCCGCTTGAATAGAATCGGCAAGGATTTGCCTTGTGAATTATATGGCAAGTGTGAATTTCTGAACCCTGGCGGCTCAGTAAAAGACAGAATCGCGGTCGAAATGGTTGAACAGGCAGAAAAAGAGGGAAAAATCAAACCTGGCGACACACTGATTGAGGCAACATCGGGTAATGCGGGGATTGGTTTCGCGCTCGTGGGAGCAGTAAAGGGATACAAGATTGTGATTACCATGCCGGAAAAAATGAGCCGGGAAAAAGAAGTCGTGCTCGAGGCATTGGGAGCAAAAATATATCGCACCCCGACGGAAGCAAAATGGGATGATCCGGACAGTCACATTTCATTGGCAAAAAAATTGCAAAAAGAAATCCCTAACGCGCATATTCTCAATCAATACACCAATCACAATAATCCTGACGCTCACTACAAACACACCGCCCAGGAAATAATGGATGATATGGGAAAAGAGCTGGCAATGGTTGTTATGGGTGTTGGCACGGGCGGCACAATTACTGGTGTTGCGAAACGCCTCAAGGCTGAAATGCCGCATGTTCAGGTTGTTGGTGTTGATCCTTACGGCTCCATATTGGGCGGTGGCACGGAGATTCATCCGTATTTGGTTGAGGGAATAGGCTATGATTTTATTCCAGACGTACTCGACAACAAGCTGGTGGATGAATATATCAAGGTAGATGATAAAAACTCATTTATCACTGCGCGCCGTTTGATCCGTGAAGAAGGATTGCTGGTGGGCGGCTCATCCGGGACCGCGGTATGGGCAGCGTTACAAGCGGCAAAACGCCTCAAGAAAGGCCAAAAATGTCTGGTCGTTTTACCAGACAGCATACGCAACTACATGTCCAAGTTTGTCGATGACAAGTGGATGCGGGAACATGATTTTTTAGAAGAACACTGCAAGGTTTAAAAGACGGCCAGCCATGACATGCCGTGCGGATCTTTCCATGTCATGCGAGTCCAGGCTTCAGCTGCTCTGAGTCATGCCAGCGCAAGCTGGCATGAAATGAGGTAACAAGACATACGCCCAATAGCGAATAAAAAAGGTAACTCACATGACCAAACACTATCCAGACATTGCTACGCGTGCGATACATGCAGGCCAGGAACCGGATCCCAGCACAGGCGCCATCATGACGCCGATTTATGCGACATCCACCTATGTGCAGGAAAGTCCGGGGAAACACAAAGGATATGAATATTCTCGCACGAAAAACCCTACGCGTTTTGCATACGAACAATGTGTCGCCAATCTGGAATCCGGGAAGCATGGTTTTGCCTTCGCATCCGGTATGGCAGCCATTGCGACGACTCTGGAAATTCTGAATCCGGGCGATCACGTCATTGTCTGCGATGACGTTTATGGCGGAACCTATCGATTATTTGAAAAAGTGCGTAAACGTTCTGCAGGAATAAAAGCGACTTTTACCGACATGACGAATTTGCAGAATATTGAAAAAAATATTCTGCCTGAAACACGCATGATTTGGGTAGAAACACCCACGAATCCCATGTTAAAGCTCATGGACTTACGCAAGATCGCCGCGCTTGCGAAAAAACATGGCCTGATTTCAGTGGTGGACAATACATTCGCAACCCCCGTTCTGCAACGGCCGCTTGAAGCGGGTTTTGATATTGTGGTGCACTCAGCGACCAAATACCTGAACGGCCACTCGGATATTATCGGTGGCGTGGTCATCATTGGTGAAAAGAGCGATTTGGCTGAGCAGATTGGATTCCTGCAAAACTCAGTTGGAGCAGTAGCTGGACCATTCGACAGTTTCCTCGCCATGCGTGGCTTAAAAACACTGGTCGTACGCATGGAGCGGCATTGCGAAAACGCACTTGAACTAGCACAGTGGCTGTCCAGGCATCCACATATATCAAAAGTCATTTATCCTGGGTTGAGCAGCCATCCTCAGCATTCACTCGCAAAAGAGCAAATGAAGTATTTCGGCGGGATGATTTCTGCGGAAATTAATGGTGACCTTGAAGACACCATTCGCATGCTGGAACATTGTCAGATATTTTCCCTTGCAGAAAGTTTGGGCGGAGTGGAAAGCCTGATAGAACATCCTGCCATCATGACACATGCCAGCCTGCCTCCGGCGCAGCGAAAAACGCTAGGGATTAATGATAATTTTATTCGTCTGTCTGTCGGCATTGAGGGCATTGATGATCTTAAAAAAGACCTGGATGAAGCACTGAAAGCCGGGGTGAAAGCTAAAATTAAAGCATGAACAAACTATTACTTGTCTCCCTTCCTCCTGGCTTTTCATAGGAGGAAGGGGCTGGGGGAGAGGAGGCATTCACCATCATGACCTGGTGACAATTTACTATCACGACATGTTGGCACGTCACTCTTACACTACCACGATTCTTCCATGCAAATTCGACCCTTCACATACAAAATCAACCGTGCCAGGTTCAAGTGGCGGGAGCGTCACATTAATTGGAATATCCAGCATGAATGGATAGGCAGAATTGAGCTGCAAAAAATCAATCGAGGTTTTGCACGCTTCGTTATTTTCACGAACAATATGCAGATTGACTGGCTTGCCTGCCGGAACCTGTATCATTGCAGGCTGATAACCTGAACGGCTAACAACAATGTTTATGGTTGAATCTGAAATATGCGGCTGCATACGGGAATAATAAAAAAACATACCTGCCACAATCACGATCGCAGCGATAATGTAAACAGCCAAGGTATCATTTTTCATTTTTCGAGCTCCATTCAAACCCGTCCAATTCTGGATTGACTGGGTATTTTTCTATCCTGAGTAAATAAATCACAACAGCTAGCAGCGCAGCCAACACGCCTGCGGCCAGGGGTAATGATACCGAAATCGAGATCAAAAATCCTCCAAAAATACAAATCAATGCATCACCCAACATGCGAAGCCCCCATTGCATGCCCATGATTTTACCCTGAATATCATTATCTGCTGCATCTGACAGTTGCACAGTGATGGCTGTAGAGGGCAATGGAATCATCAACCCGATCAAGGCAAACAGAGGAAACAGCAGGCTGACAGATGAAGTGATTGTCATGAGTGACAGGAAAAACGAAAACAGCATGATGGCCATCACTACAATTTGCCGCGGAGAAAAGCGGCTGGCGAGATAATGCGGCAGCCATGCGCCGCTTAGCGCAATCGCCATCGAGAGAATCAGATTGTAAACGGCAATCTGTCCCGAATCCATCATCCAGCGTCCTGTCAGATACACAGGACCGAATTCGTAAAACAAATCCACGCCTACTGTAAACACCAGGCTGCTCAGCAAATAATATTTGAGTAACTGGTTTTGTAGTATTTCTTGTAAATGTGCAATGACATTAAATTGGCGCCATGCTGTTTGTGATGAAACAGGAGAAATATCTGCTGGCCTGGATTCAGGCAGCTGCTTATAAGCAAAATAGAGGGTGAAAGCAGATAGTATTGCCGCAATATAAAATGGCGTTGCTGCATTAAACCAGCTAAACAGACTGCCGTCCGATAAAAAGCCGCCAATCATGGGTCCAACAACGTAACCGATGGATGATGCCATGACGATTCCGCCAAATCCCTTGTGTTTGTTGATGTCAAGGTCAGCAATAATGGATTGGGCCAGCGCCAGGTTGCTTTCAGCAAGCCCGGTTGCAAAACGGCTTAATATCAATAGCCACAGCATGCCTGTTTGCAACGCCGCCGCACTTGATACATAACCCAGCATGGTCCCGGTTAATGTCAGCAGGAGAATATTCTTTCGACCATATTTATCTGACATTGCACCGATGACAGGTGAGCCAATAAACTGCCCTAGCGGATACACCGCAAGCGTCAATCCCAGCAACAAATTGCGATTGTCAGCAGCCCATGAATGCCCGGGTATCAACGCAGAAGAATGCAGGAACAGGGGCGGAAATATCGGGTAGGCGATGGAAGCGCCAATATATCCGACGAAGACGATGAAGAGGATGGTTCGAAGTTGATTTAAAATAGGCATTATCATTGATTCCATTATATTTTCTGGATGAACCATTCATAGCAAATTCAGTCATTGTAAAATAAACGAGATTTGCTTAAGTTTGTTATGAAAAAATAACGAATTATCTCTTTGAATTTTAGCTGTAAAAACAATAACTAACCTCAGTCAAGCTTTTTCCGTCCTTAAGAAAAATTTCACAAACTAACTCTATACTTAAATTAAATCTTACCCAATATAGTAGAGGTGTGATTATGGATACCAGAACAGCTACTGATATTCTGAATGATGCTTTTCAAAAAGCAAGTCAAGCAGACACTAACGAATCAAAATTGAAATTTCTAGAAGAAGCATTATGCTCTCCTGGAGTAGATCTATTCCTTGCTCAAGATCAAAAATATCGCCAGCGATTTCAGAATGAATATGAATCTTGCTCTGTCGCTTTAGCAAAAGAATTAACCGGTTTAAACTCATATCAATATTCTGAAATTGACAACCTCGACAGTGTCGAGGTAAAAAAACAAGGTTATGGCTACAAAATTCCGTTAAGTCATAGAAAGATTACTTCTACTTTTAATACGATAAGTCATTACGTCGCTCGTCAAATTCTTTTAGAAGAACATGTTGATAAACGTACTGTGTTATTAGAGCGCTGGATTAATATTGCACTAAAATGCTTTGATAACAAAGATTTTAATACGTGTTTTGCTATTATAGCAGGAATAAACTCGAACCCAATTTATAGATTAAAAGCGACGAAAGAAGGATTGTCTCCCATTGCTAAAGAATTTCTTGAAATTGTCACACCATTACTTTCGAATCCAGAAGCGATAACAGCAATAATGTCAAGAACAGGCACTGATATCGTTCCATATTATGGGACCTACAGAACGCAACTCACGTTTACATCAGATAAATTAGATGCTGCAACACAAAAGAAAGATTTTGAAGCTGCAAAAGCTGAAAAGCAAACAAAAGATCAAATTCTCTTAAGGCTTGAACGAATAAGATCATATTTAGCAAGTGTAGGAACTATAAAAGATTTATCTAAATTGACTCCACTCCAAGCAACAATATTAAGAACATCATTATTTCAAATAATGCGAGAAATTAAAGAAGAAAAAATGCAAATAGAAGAAGAAATCAAGAAAGCAAACGAAGCACTTAAAGAAGCTGCCATTCGCTTCACTTCACCTAAAGGTCCAATATACGAATTTGAAGAGGCAAAAACTGAATTTGAAAAAGCTAACAAAATTGAAGACAAAACAAGCAAAAAATTTCTTGAAGCAAAAGCTAAATATGAATCAGCAGAAAAAAAATATAATGAAGAAAAATCTAAATATGAAAAATTTCAAAATGATCAGCGCGAAATATTAAAGGATTTAACCCGTAAGAAAGATGCCATTATTGCAGTATATGACGGCGCAAAAGGTCATGAAAAAGCATTGAAAGAAACCTTACAAGCACTAGCCAAAATTCCACAAAATATTGAACCACCTTCAACGCCTCTTGCAATAGCAGCTAAAAAAAAGGAATCGGGTGGAGCAAGCGCAGAAACAATCAATAGTGAGATATCTACACAGATAGAACCTCGAAATTTAACAATTACATCTAGCAAAATATTCACAAATGTAGGCGCTCTTATCATTCACGAAATTCCATCAAGGATTAATGATGCATCTCTTATTACCGATTGCACAAATATTATGAAAGATTCTGCTAGCACTACAAACAACATGAGAAATAATCATAGAAGAATTGAGGAAGCTTGCAAAACCATTAACCCTAGCACCAGCAGTATTGACCCAAAAAGCTTACTAGAAATGAATCAGAAAATTGAAGAAATTCGATTATTCGTATTCACTTCAAAAAGAGCGATAGAAAGTCATTTGGCTGGCGGTCAAAAAATGGCCAAAGATGAAGGCAATATCGTATCAATACAGGAAAAACTGCAAACTGCGTATGCTTCTCTAAGCAAAGAATGGGAAGCGCTAAATATAAAGGATGATAAAAAAGATATTAAAACAACAGAAGCATTAAAGCTTTTAAAAGAAAATATTGATCACATAAGTAAACTCATTGAGGTATTCAGCAAACTTGCTGAGCCATTAGGTCAATTAAATGCATCCAAGCCTGCACCTACTACCTGGACACAGATGCGCCGACCAATAACCGTGCGCTTTGTATCATCACCGCCATTATCAGAAGGTAGTGATGAGTTACAATTTGCTATGGAGTCAGAAAATGGAAGTTCCCCTATATCAAGAAAGGCTTCTGATGACAGCCAAGAAAAAACTGCGCTATCTTTAGCCAGAACCAGACCTGGCGCAATGTTAGGCAGCGCGAGAGGATCTGGAACTGATTTAAGGAAAAGAGCATTAGCTCAAAGTATGGATACAGACGGAAAAAAAGATACATCTCCCAGCTCTCCTTTAGCAGTTCATAGCGCCCCTGTATCAACTCAAGGTTCACCTACTGTTGAAAGAAAAGCTGATGATCCCCGACATGCCAGGTTACTTGATACAGCTGCAGTGCAGCATGAATTACAAAAAATGCATGACGAGACGGAGAAGCAAAAAGATCTCGGTAATAAAGGATCTTCACCATTAGCCCATAAAAAGCTACCAGATTTGCCTAAAATTCCAACAAGTCCTCCTTCAAAACCTCAGCAGCTTGGGTCACAACAATCACTACCAAAAGCAACGTCGTTAAAAACCGGCAGCCCAAGCCAACCATTTCATAATCCTTCTCTTATTGAAGAAATGAGAAAAAAACAACTCGAGAAGCAAAAACTAGAAGATCAGAAAAAGAAAGAAGATGAGGAAAGAGAAAGACAAGGCAGTTCTGATTCTTTGCATAAATGAGTATAGAATCATGGGAACTAGTTCCGATGTGGTTAACATGTAATATTATTTCTTAAATCCAGCTCCTTGGGTTTAATTAAGTGAATCTATATCCAACCCGCCTGTTGACCCCAACGCCGCTACTCATTATACTCGCGCAAACTTGCCGCACTGAAATGATCGTAATGGCAGCACAAACGCTAAAAAAAATAGTACAAAATAAAGCTTACCGGATCGTTTTATTACAACTGGCTGGCGTTGTCATACTGGCTTTTTTAGCTTTGCTCATGCGAGGGTTAACCAGCGGCCTTTCTGTCCTATTAGGAGGTCTTGCATACGGTTTGCCCAATCTGGTGTTTGTATGGCGTGTCTTTCGTTATGTCGGCGCGTCGCAAACGACCCAGTTTGTAGCGGCTTTTTTTATCGGCGAAATGCTAAAGCTGGCATTCAGCGCCGTATTATTTATAGTTATTGTGAAATACTTGCCAGTTAGTTTATTATCCGTGCTCATCGGATTTGCCGGAGCGATTGTTTCGTTCTGGGTTGTTTGTTTTTGCATGTTTTCTCGGTAGTGTTCTGGTACCGCCTTTTCCTGGAATCAGGAGAGGAAAGAATGAAGATCAGTTAATGGAGTGGATAGATGACAGAAACCGTAACAAGTCCAGGTCAATATATCGGACACCATCTTGAGCATTTAACGCTCAACCTGAAAACCTTTTCCCTGGGAGAGGGTGGTGGGTTCTGGACTCTCAACCTGGATACCCTGCTGGTTTCTATTATTATCGGCATTCTCGTCTTTGGCACCTTGCGTGTCGCTGCACGCCGCATGACAGAAATCCCTGGCAGGCTGCAAAGCTTTGCGGAAATGATCATTGAATATGTTGACAAGACAGTGCATGAAATTTTTCATCACAAAAGCACATTCATCCCTTCGCTTGCTCTGACGATATTTCTCTGGGTGTTTTTCATGAATGCCATGGACTTGTTACCGGTCGACTTTCTGCCGCGAGTATTAGGCGTTTTCGGCGTGCCCTATTTCAAAAGCGTTCCGACTGCCGACCCGAATGCAACATTTGCGATGTCGATTAGTGTCTTTTTGCTCATTATCTTTTTCAATCTGCGGGCCAAAAAGCACAAATTATTAAAAGAAATGCTGACTTTTCCCTTTGGGCCATATCTTTTCCCGATTAACTTTTTATTCCGTCTTATCGAAGAATGCGTAAAACCAATTTCACTTGCGCTTCGTCTTTTTGGAAACATGTTTGCCGGCGAGCTGATTTTCATATTGATCGCAATCTTGCCCTGGTGGGTACAATGGCCTCCAGGCGCAATCTGGGCGATCTTTCACATATTAATTATTACTTTGCAGGCTTTCCTGTTCATGATGCTGACGATCATCTATCTCAGCATGGCGCATGATGCGCATTGATGAAAAGTGTTCCCGCCTCCCGGGCAAAAATGCCGGGGAGCCAGGCAACCGGTGGTGTTGGGTTTATGGTAATAGGTTTCATATTAATTTTTAATTGTTCATATAGTTAGGAGGTTCCATGGAAATCGCAAGTGTAATTGGCCAGGTACAAGGTTTGAGTGTTATCGCAGCTGGTTTGTTAATCAGTCTCGCAGCGCTTGGTACTGCAATCGGCTTCGGTCTGCTCGGCGGAAAATTTCTTGAAGGTGTTGCCCGTCAGCCGGAATTAGGTCCCATGTTGATGGTGCGCATGTTTATCGTCGCCGGTCTGGTTGACGCATTCGCCGCTATCTCTATCGTGATGGGTCTGTTATTGTTCTTCGCAGAAAACCCATTTGCACGCGCTGTCATCAATCTTACAAAAACAACCGCTGGTGCATAACGTCGAGGAAAAACGATGGATATCAACGCCACCATAATCGGCCAGTTTATCACGTTTGCCATCTTGGTATGGTTCACCATGAAATATGTGTGGCCACCCATTACCAAGACTCTGCATGATCGTGAAAAGAAAATTGCCGCTGGTTTAGAAGCTGCTGAACGCAGCAAGCGTGAGCTTGAAATGGCGGAGCACAAAGCATTTTCCATTATTCGCGAAGCCAAGCAGCAAGCCTCACATATCATTGAGCAGGCAAATTTGCACTCTGCACAGCTTGTGGAAGAAGCTAAAAACCAGGCTAAAACAGAGGGCCAGCGTATTGTTGATCTGGCCCAGGGCGAGATTGATCGTGAAGTAGCGCAAGCGAAAGAAGCGTTGAAAGCACAATTGGCAACGCTTGCCATTGCTGGCGCAGAAAAGATCATTCAACGCAAACTCGACCCAACCGTACATAATGATTTATTGAACGAATTAGCAGCTGAGATTTAACAGTAGGATGTAAACTATGGCAAATTTATCGAGCATTGCAAGACCTTATGCTCTCGCGGCATTTGAATACGCGCGCGATAAACAGCAATTGCCTGAGTGGAAAGCATTTCTGGAATCAGCTTCATGCGCTGCACGCCAGCCCACAGTAATCAGGCTGTTGGATAATCCTGAACTGCCCTCAGCAAAAGCGTTCGATTTATTTCATGAAGTACTGGCATCGCAGCTTGATACTGAACGGAAAAACTTTCTGCGTTTGCTGTCTCAGCACAAACGTTTTAACGTGCTTCCGGAAATTTCTGATGCATTTAACGCTTTATATGCCGCACTGGAAAAAACCAGCAAGGTACGCGTTATTACCGCAGTCGAAGCAGAAGAAACATTCCGGCAAAAACTCGCTCATGTCCTGGCAAAACGAACTCAGCGTGATGTCATGCTGCACTGTGAGGTTGATCCTGCAATTATCGGCGGAGCAATCATTCACATTGGCGACAGAGTTATCGATGGCTCCGTGCGCGGAAAATTAAATCGCTTACTCGAGAGTCTAACAGACTAAAAAGGTGTACTATGCAAGTCAAGCAACTAAGCCCAACAGAAATCAGTGAACTCATTAAACAGCGGATCGAGCATTTTGATCTGAAACCGGAAATTCGTACAGAAGGTACGATTGTCAGCGTCAAGGACGGTGTTGTCCGTCTTTACGGTCTTGCCGATGTCATGCAAGGTGAAATGATCGAATTTGCTGAGCATACATATGGTCTTGCACTCAACCTGGAACGTGACTCAGTTGGTGCGGTCGTATTGGGTCGATCCGATCACTTGTCCGAAGGACAGACAGCAAAATGTACTGGCAGAATTCTGGAAGTTCCGGTAGGCGAAGCATTGCTCGGCCGTGTAGTCGATGCCCTGGGTAATCCAATTGACGGCAAAGGCGCCATTCAGGCAGAAAAGTTTTCTCCGATTGAAAAAGTTGCTCCCGGTGTCATTGCCCGTCAGCCCGTATCACAACCAATGCAGACAGGTGTAAAGGCGATTGACGCCATGGTGCCAATCGGTCGCGGACAACGTGAATTAATCATTGGTGACCGTCAAACAGGTAAGACCGCTATTGCTATCGATGCCATCATTAACCAGCGTGATACTGGCGTGAAATGTATCTATGTTGCTATCGGTCAAAAGGCCTCCTCCGTCGCGGCTGTCGTACGCAAACTTGAAGAACATAATGCACTGAAACATACGATCGTGGTTGTTGCAACAGCTTCTGATCCGGCCGCAATGCAATATATTGCTCCTTATGCGGGTTGTGCGATGGGCGAATATTTCCGTGACAAGGGTGAAGACGCACTTATTATTTATGATGACCTTACCAAACAGGCATGGGCATATCGTCAAATCTCCTTGCTGCTGCGTCGTCCACCAGGCCGTGAAGCTTATCCTGGCGATATTTTCTATCTGCATTCCCGCTTGCTGGAACGCGCTTCCCGTGTCAATGCCGAGTACATCGAGAAATTGACTGATGGCAAAGTGAAAGGCAAAACCGGTTCACTCACTGCATTGCCAGTGATCGAAACACAGGCTGGAGACGTATCAGCATTCGTTCCAACCAACGTTATTTCGATTACAGACGGCCAGATCTTTTTGGAAACCGACCTGTTCAACTCCGGTATTCGTCCCGCTATCAACGCAGGTCTGTCGGTGTCTCGAGTAGGCGGTGCCGCGCAAACAAAAATCATGAAAAAACTAGCGGGTGGTATTCGTATCGGTCAGGCGCAATATCGTGAACTTGCTGCGTTTTCCCAATTCATGTCAGATCTGGACGAAGCAACCCGCAAACAGCTGGAACGCGGTCAGCGCATCACTGAAGTGATGAAGCAAAAGCAATATATGCCAATGTCCGTTGCCGAGATGGCGACTGTTCTGTTCGCTGCCGATCAAGGCTATCTGGACGATGTGCCAGTCAACCGTATCGCAATTTTCGAACAGGAGCTGATTAGCTATCTGCATGCCAACTATGGCGAATTCGTTGAACGCATCAATAAAACCGGCGAATACAATGACGAAGTGGCGCAGAAACTGCGTACCATACTCGAATCATTCAAAGCCAATCAGTCATGGGACTAAGGGGAAAGTAACATGGCCATTGCTAAAGAGATCCGCCTGAAAATCCATAGCATCAAGAATACGCAGAAGATTACCAAAGCGATGGAAATGGTGGCGGCCAGCAAAATGCGCAAGACACAGGACCGTATGGTCAAGGCCATTCCCTACGCAAAAGAAATCCTGAAGGTCATCAACCATGTCGCCAAGGCCAACTCTGAATATCGCCATCCATACATGGAAAAGCGGGATATCAAGCGGGTCGGTTATATTGTCGTGACAACAGACCGGGGATTGTGCGGCGGGTTGAACAGTAATCTGCTGAAAGCAACCATCAAGGCGATCAAGCAGGAAATGGACAAGGGAATTGAAGTCGAGTTGTGTCTTATTGGCAATAAGGCAATGCAGTTTTTCAAGCGCTTTGGCGGAAATGTTGTTGCTCACAAAAAAGACCTGGGTGACGCCCCCAGCGTCACGGATTTGATCGGCATTGTCAAAGTAATGCTGGATGACTATCTGGAAAAGAAAATTGATGCGCTATATATTTGCTCAAACCAGTTTGTCACGACCATGCGTCAGGATCCAGCCATTCAGCAGATACTGCCTCTTATTCCTTCAGAAGATACAGAGCTGCAGCATCATTGGGATTATATCTATGAACCGGACAACGCTCCGGAATTACTGGACAAACTATTGACGCGTTACATCGAATCCCAGGTTTATCGTGCAGTGATTGAAAATATTGCCTGTGAACAAGCCGCGCGCATGTTGGCAATGAGAAATGCAACGGATAATGCAGCGGAATTAATTTCCAGCTTGCAATTGGTATATAACAAGGCTCGTCAGGCTTCGATTACACGTGAGTTATCGGAAATCGTCGCCGGTGCGTCGGTAATTTAGTTTATTTGAGGTAAATGAAATGACACAATTGAATCAAGGCAAAATTGTTGAAATTATCGGTGCGGTGGTTGACGTTGAATTCCCACGCAATGATGTTCCTAAAATTTATGACGCTCTGAAGGTTGACGAAAAAAACCTCGTCCTTGAAGTTCAACAGCAAATTGGCGATGGTGTCGTACGTACGATTGCAATGGGAACAACCGATGGATTACGCCGCGGACTATCCGTTGCCAACACAGGCAAACCCATTCTGGTACCGGTTGGCAAGCCAACACTGGGCCGCATCATGAATGTGCTGGGTGATCCTATCGATGAGCAAGGGCCAATTAAAACCGATCAATTTTTACCGATTCACCGTCCTGCGCCAACATTCTCGGAACAGGCTCCCTCGCAGGAACTGCTGGAAACCGGTATTAAAGTTATCGACCTCGTCTGTCCGTTTGCAAAAGGCGGTAAAGTCGGTCTGTTCGGCGGCGCAGGTGTAGGCAAGACCGTTAACATGCTTGAACTGATCCGAAATATCGCCATCGAGCACAGTGGTTACTCCGTATTTACTGGTGTTGGCGAACGTACCCGTGAAGGTAACGATTTCTACCTCGAAATGACCGAATCGAAAGTGCTGGATAAAGTTGCCCTGGTATATGGTCAGATGAATGAGCCGCCAGGCAATCGTTTGCGTGTTGGTCTCACTGGTTTGACAATTGCGGAAAGCTTCCGTGATGAAGGCAAAGACGTATTGTTGTTCGTTGATAATATCTTCCGTTACACCCTTTCCGGTGTGGAAGTATCAGCGTTGCTTGGACGTATTCCTTCCGCTGTAGGTTATCAGCCGACACTTGCTGAAGAAATGGGTGTATTGCAAGAACGCATCACCTCGACCAAAACCGGTTCGATTACCTCCGTACAGGCAGTTTATGTACCTGCAGACGACCTGACAGACCCGTCACCGGCAACCACATTTGCCCATTTGGATGCGACCGTTGTATTGTCTCGTCAAATCGCCGAACTGGGAATTTACCCAGCGATTGATCCACTTGATTCAACCAGCCGTCAGCTTGATCCTCTCGTTGTCGGACAAGAGCACTACGATGTCGCTCGCGGCGTACAAAAAACCCTGCAGCGTTATAAAGAACTCAAGGATATCATCGCCATTCTCGGTATGGATGAACTGTCCGAAGAAGACAAACAGACTGTTGCGCGCGCTCGCCGTATACAGCGCTTCCTGTCACAGCCGTTCTTTGTTGCCGAAGTCTTTACCGGTACACCAGGCCGCTATGTCCCTATTAAAGAAACCATTCGTGGATTCAAGGGCATATTAAGCGGTGAATATGATCACCTGCCAGAACAAGCCTTTTATATGGTTGGTTCAATTGAAGAAGCCGTGGAGAAAGCCAAATCGCTATGACCGCAGATACTCTTCGTTTAGATATAGTCAGCGCCGAAAAACAGATTTTCTCCGGTGAAGTCGAAATGGTTTTTGTCACTGGAGAAATGGGTGAGTTAGGCGTTGCGCCGGGCCACTCTCAGCTGCTTACAACGCTGAGACCTGGTTATGTACGTACGATCTTGCCCAACAAGGAAGAAGAAGTTTTTTATATTTCTGGCGGCATGCTTGAAGTTCAGCCATATATTGTTTCCGTGTTGGCTGATACAGCCATGCGCGCGGACGACATTGATGAAGCAGCTGCGCTCGCGGCAAAAGAGCAGGCTGAAAAATCCCTTGCGGGTAAAATGTCTGCGATTGATATTGCACGTGCGACAGTGGAATTAGCCGAAGCTGTCGCGCAAATCCGTGCCATACAGCACTTAAAAAAACGGGCAAAAATTAAATAACCATTTTTCTGAGAGATCATAACAATGATTACAAAAGGAGTTGGGGCCATGGTCGATGCAGTCAGTGATCGTCCAAGTAATCCGAAGCGTGTTGCGCATCCTCATGTTCGTTATACTGTTGCGGACAGCCTGATGCGTTATGCGGAATTTCTTGGCTACGGCGATATTCATACCAAAATAGATGAAAAAACCGGCCTCAAAGCCATTGTTGCCATTCATAACCTGAAACGCGGCCCTGCCATCGGCGGCTGTCGAATGGTTACCTATCAGACTATCGACAAGGCAATGGAAGACGCACTCCGTCTTGGCTACATGATGAGTTACAAGGCAGCCATCAACAATTTGCCTCACGGTGGAGCGAAAGCAGTTATTATCAAGCCTAAAGTTATCAAAGACCGCGAAGCTCTTTTTGAGAAGTTTGGTGAATTTGTAAATGAGCTGGGCGGCCGGTACATAACTGCTGTTGACAGTGGTACCAGTCCCGCTGAAATGGACATTATTGCAAGACGCACCCCGTATGTCACATGCACCAGTAAATCAGGCGCGGACAGTGACCCATCGCCGCTGACAGCCATTGGTGTGCGCCGTGCCATCGAGGCTGCTGTTAAATTCAAGCTGGGCAGGGATTCACTTGAAGGTGTTCATATTGCGATCCAGGGTGCTGGTCACGTAGGTTACTGCCTCGCCAAGGAAGTACATGCTCTCGGAGCAACCATCACTATTTCAGATATCAATCTCAAATCCATACAACGCTGCGTTGATGAATTTGGCGCCAAGGTATGTCATCCGGATGAAATTTATGGCATTGAAGCAGATGTATTTGCCCCCTGCGCGCTGGGTGCAGTATTAAATCTGAATACAATCAAACAATTAAAAGTCGCTATCGTAGCAGGCTCTGCCAATAATCAATTGTCTCATTCTCATTATGGTGCGTTAATGCATGAACGCGGAATTCTTTACGCGCCGGATTTTCTTATCAATGCTGGCGGACTGATTCATGTAGCGGTGCTTTATGATCATGGGGATTTGAATAAATCCATGGAACAAATCAATAATATCTACCATACCGTATATGATATTTATGAACGTTCTGCGCATGAAAACCGTGCAACCAATGAAATAGCTGAAAAAATTGCCCGCGACAGATTGCGATAACTATTGCTGATCATGTCGGCGCAAGCCGGCATGATCATGCCCCACGGCACCAAATTGACATAATAATATAAGTCATCACGTTAATTACCAAATCGAATAACACTTGGAAAGTACGTTCCTCAAATGGGATAATGTTTGTATGTTATTCTCTCTATTGAGGCCCATAATGCGTACACATGTCATGGCAATTTTCAAATCCTGTATCCTGCTTATATTTGCCCTTGTTACCGCTGCTTTCATGAATTCCGCTTTTGCAGATTTTAGCGACAAGGACTACAAAACGATTTCCAATATCGTTTCGCAATTCTCACCGGCAAAAAATTCGCAGCTCATTATTGATAGAATCAAGGCACTCTCGCCGCAGGTTACAAAAATACCTTTCCCGGCCAATGACAACTCCCTGAAGTACTTGACCAATTACTCATTCGATGCCATTAAAAACCCTGATTTCAAGCGTGAATATAATAAAGCGCTCGCCGGATTGCCGAAAAAAGTCCATCATGAAAATAACTGGATGAATGGACTGAAAACAATTGTTGCCGCTCCAGACGATTATTATTCGACACCTGTCGGTAAGCTGGTCAGCCTCTTTGCGTGCCGGCCGCATGATTGCCCAACTCAAATCAATATGCTGTATGATCCCAAGGCAAAACAGCTATGGGGCTTTTTACACACGGACGACCAAAAATCGTATTTGTTTGGCAACCCTTCTGATGATCAGCTGGCCATACTTTTCATCGTGATTGGAGAACATATTTCAATATTTGAATAAAACATTATGTATCTTTGCCCTTGCGGTTCCCAAAACGTCTACAGCGCATGCTGTGGACGTTTTATTGAAAACTTTCAGCATCCCTCGTCACCTGAAGAGTTAATGCGTTCGCGTTATACCGCTTACACGCTTGGAAATATCGATTACATAGCAAGAACCATGAAGCCGCCGGCATCGAATGACTTTGATCCGGATTCAGCCCGAGAATGGGCACAACAGGCAACCTGGATCAAGCTGGATGTCCTGAACACTTCCTTGAACAATACAAAAGGCATCGTCGAATTTCAGGCACATTATTCACTTGGCGACAAAATTTATGTTCTGCACGAGGTCAGTGAATTTCATTTGCTTGACGGCTTGTGGTATTACGTGGATGGCAAAATACCTGCTGCCGGTAATTTATCGTCGCTAGCCAAACGCACAGGCCGTAATAATCCCTGCCTATGCGGCAGCGGCAAGAAATTTAAAAAATGCTGCGGACGATAATATAATTTTGATTTCATAAAGGAGAGACTTTCAATGCGTAAAATAAACTGCATACTGTCAGGATTGCTAAGTATCTTGATACCGTCTGCTTATGCTGACACCTTTTCTCTCCATTCAAATTCTTTTACAAGCCTCCATCCACTTGCTCCGGTTTACACATGTGATGGGACGAATATTTCTCCGGAACTTGACTGGAAAAACGCTCCGGATGGCACAAAATCCTTTGCGCTGATACTCTCCGATCCTGATGCACCCAGCGGAACATTCTATCACTGGGTAGTTTATAACATCGGAAAGAATGTCACCGCCTTACCAGAAAATGTTTCAGCCAATGCAAATGATGTGAAAACCGGCGCCAATAGCTGGGGAAGAAAAAAATATAGCGGCCCTTGTCCGCCTCAAGGCCAGACACATCATTATATTTTTACCCTGTATGCGCTTGATACATCAATGGTTCTGCCGCCTGATACTGATGCGCAAACCTTGTTAAAAGCCATGCAGCAGCATAATCATATTCTGGCAACCGCAGAATTAAGAACGGTTTATGGGCATTAAAAAGATATTCTGTGTTGGCGGGGCAAACATCGATCATAAATTCAGGGCGCTTGAAGCCATTGAATCCGGCACTTCTAACCCGGTTTCAGAGATCCGATCTTTTGGCGGTGTCGCACGGAATGTGGCTGAAAATTTGGCGGCCTGGACCTCAGGTGTGTATTTGCGCAGTGTTGTTGGGGACGATAGTGATGGACGCCATTTGCTTTCTCATCTGGAACAGTCCGGAGTCAATATTGATGGCTGTCTCAAATTAAAAAATCATTCCACTTCTCACTATTATGCCGTTCTCGATAGCGATGGCGAATTACATACTGCTTATGCTGCCATGGAAATTTATAATCATGTGCCAGTTAATTTATTCGTGGATCAATATTGTGACTGGCCGCAGGAGAGCATTGTTTTTATTGACACCAATCTTCCTGAAGAAATCATTGAATTCATTATTAAACAAATACCTGCAAAAAAAATTCAGGTGTGTATTGATCCAGTCTCTGTAGCCAAGGCAAAAAGAATCCCTGCTGTGTTAAAGGATGTGTTTCTGATTAAACCCAACCAGTCTGAGGCAGGTGCCCTGACAGGGTTGAAAATTGAAACTGTCTCTGATTGCATTCAGGCAGGACGTGTATTATTGGACAGAGGGGCCATAAACGTCGTTATCAGCATGGGCAGCCAGGGATATGTGATTGTCAATCAGGACCAGGAAACACACTTCCCAGCATATTCAGCCGATAGAATAGTGGATGTAAATGGGTCAGGAGATGCATTTCTTGCAGGAATTTTATTCGGTCTTCAGCAAAAATACACTATAATCCATGCTTGTGAAATTGGCACCGCAGCTGCAGTCCTGACACTGCAGTCAGACAAGACAGTAGCGTCCGACATCGGAATCTCACGTTTGCACGCATACATGCGGACTTGCAAAAGACCAAATATGTCAGAAATCCAGTTATGAAGCGGAAAATTATATGCAACAATATTTTGAGTATTCACAAGAGGTCAAACAAGCCCTGCAGGAAAGAAAACCTGTATTAGCCCTGGAATCCACCCTCATCACGCATGGACTGCCATTCCCCAAAAATATTGAAACTGCCATGGCAGTTGAAAAAATTGCCAGAGAAAACAATGTCACACCGGCAACCATTGCCATCATGCAGGGTAAAATCAGAATCGGCCTATCCAGTGACGAACTTGAAACATTGGTTCAAGACCAGCATGCTGCCAAGGCGAGCGTACGCGATATCCCATACCTGTTGAGTCAAAAACTGAATGCCGGTACCACTGTTGCGTCTACCTTGTTTTGTGCTGATTTTGCAGGAATCAAAGTATTTGCGACCGGAGGCATAGGCGGTGTGCATCGCGGAGACGATCAGGATATTTCCGCGGATTTAATCATGCTGTCAAAAACGCCTATCGCCGTGGTTTGCGCAGGCGCGAAAGCCATTCTTGACTTGCCAAAGACTCTGGAATTCCTCGAAACCTACAGCATACCTGTTGTAGGTTATCGCACAGACACGCTGCCCGCGTTCTATTCTTCTGAAACAGAATATCAGTTACCAGCCCGCGTTGATGATCTCACTTCGCTTGTTAATTTACTCAAAATCCACTGGCAGTTAGGAATGCCATCTGGCGTATTGATCGCGAATCCCATTCCATCTTCAGATGAAATTCCAGCTGACATCATCGAGCCGGCAATCAGCAATGCATTAAAGCAGGCTGAAAAAAAACGCATACGCGGCAAAGCCATCACCCCGTTTTTATTGAGTGAAGTGGCCCATGTTACGCAAGGAAAAAGTCTGCTGGCCAACATAACCCTGATTAAAAACAATGTACGTCTCGGCGCAATGATCGCGCAAAAAATTAGCGCCTTATAACGGTATGCTTTGAAAATCATTATTGAGAGGTCCGATTTATGCTAGACACACAAAATGCTGCTGCTTCGACATTATCAGACGGCATCATTCTGACAGCAGCCCAAAAACAGGATTTTCTGCGCAACGGGTTTTTGGTGATCAGGGATTTTGTTTCCGCGGACATTTGTGGTCTTTTGATGCATCAAGCACATAATCTGATCGAAAAATTCGAACCATCCGAAGAGTTAAAAACCATTTTTTCTGCGAAAGATCAGCGGCATGCAAAAAACCGTTACTTTCTGGATTCAGGTGGCAAAATACATTTCTTTTTTGAAGAGGGCGCTCTCGATTCACAAGGCCGCTTAATCAAGGAAAAGGCGTTGAGCATTAATAAAATTGGCCATGCGCTGCACGATCTTGATCCCGTTTTTAACTGTTTTAGCCGGTCGCATAAAATAGCCAGTCTTGTGCACGATCTGGGTATAAATGATCCGCTATTATTACAATCCATGTATATTTGCAAACAGCCATTCATAGGTGATGAAGTGACCTGTCATCAGGACAGTACTTACCTGTTCGTTAAAGACAAACCCGTGACCGGCTTATGGTTTGCCCTGGAAGATGCGACTCTGGAAAATGGTTGTCTCTGGGCGATTCCGGGCGGTCACCAGACCAGGCTCAAAAGCCGTTCCATCCGCGATAAAAATGACATTGTTACCACAGAGATTTATGATCACACACCCTGGGAACTGGAAAAAATGATTCCATTAGAGGTACCCAGAGGAAGCGTCATTGTGCTGCATGGTTTGCTTCCACACATGAGCAAACAAAATATTTCACCACGCTCCAGACATGCCTATACCTTGCATATTATTTCAGGCCGTCATGAATATCCTGATGATAACTGGCTGCAGAAATCCAATGAACGGCCATGGAGAGGATTTTTATAACTCTATCCCGATAAAGTCTGCACGGATAAATCTGATATACTAATTAATTCATAGGAATTGGATTAATGTATATGGCTGATTTGAAAAAACCGCGGTACACGAAGTCTCATGAAGCCAATCACAAGCTGCAACGACTCAACAGTGCGTTAATGGCTTTAAGCCGCATAAACAAGGCATTATTGGCAGCAAAGGATGAGAAGCTATTTCTGCAGGAAGTCTGCCGTATCATTGTTCAGACACGAAGCTATCCGCTTGCCTGGGTGGGTTATCCATTAATCAATAAGGCAAAATCTGTCATCCCGGTTGCACAAGCCGGATTCAAAATGAATTACCTCGATAAACTCAAAATTTCCTGGGGCGATAACAAATGGGGACGTGGTCCAACTGGAATTGCTATCCGCACCGGCAAAATGCAGGTTGTCACTAATATCATGACAGATCCCAAGTACAAGCCATGGCGAGCCATGGGCAAGGAATGTGGTTTTCAGGGCTCTATTACCTTTCCTCTAAAATACAATCATACTTTTTTCGGCGCAATCATGATTTATACCGATAAACCTGATGCATTCAGCGCTGATGAAATTAAATTGCTTGAAGAACTGGTAAGTGATATCGCATTTGGAATTAATACCATACGTACCAGACAAGAACTGTTTCATAGCGAGAAAAAGCTGGCCCATGTACTCCTTAAGACATTGGAAGTGGCTGTGTACGCTGTCGAAAAACGCGACCCTTATACTGCAGGTCACATGCAACGGACAGCTTCTCTTGCTCGCGCTATTGCATTTGAAATGTCTTTGCCGGCTGAACAGATCAGCGGGATCATTTATGGAGCGATGGTGCATGATATAGGAAAAATTTATGTTCCAGCTGAAATCCTTGCACGCCCCAGTAAATTGACACCCCTGGAAATGGAGTTTATCCGGACACATCCGCAAATGGGTTATGATCTTATCAAAGGTATCGAATATCCGTGGCCAATTGCAGAAATCATATTGCAGCATCATGAGCGTTTAGACGGATCTGGTTATCCCCACGGCCTGAAAGGAAACCAGATCTTGCTTGAAACTCGTGTGATCACCGTGGCAGACGTGGTTGAAGCAATGATGTCACACCGGCCTTACAGACCAGCTCATACATTAAACGAAACGCTGAGAGAGATTAGGAGCAATAAGGGGAAACTGTATGATCCGGATGTGGTGAATACCTGTATCCGGTTACTGAAGAAAAAAGATATTCATGAAATCCTCAGCCAGACAGTTGAAATAATCTAGAATACACGCGCCGGCAATCATGGATTCGTCGTCGCGAGACTGTGAATCTGCCGTGACAACCCAGACAATAACTTGTGGCTTGCCGCCCATCCTGCGGATGATCACAATGACGGCTGTGAAAACTACCGTCACTGCTGCAGATACCCTGCTGATACCGTCGTCTCGAGCCAACCCTCGGCCAAGAACTTCCGGAGTAAACTCGCTGGCGTAACGACGTGACGATCTGATTTATTTTTTAAGATATTTATCAAACCATGCATTCGCGAGACGTGACACTTCTTCCAGCTTTCCCGGCTCCTCAAATAAGTGTGTGGCGCCAGGAACAATTTCCATCTTTTTCTCGCATTTTAACATCTTGAACGCTTTTTCATTCAGCTCAATTACTGGCTCGTCATCCCCACCCACAATCAGCAATGTGGGCGCTTTGACATAAGACAGAGATTCTCCCGCGAGATCAGGCCTGCCTCCCCGGGAAACCACAGCCACGACAAGATTCGCG